>JAEEGK010027215.1_pt1 | contig 11569 bp, 9 predicted proteins | sample 8958771 | NCBI WGS metagenome assembly JAEEGK01 (sample SAMN16246547, study PRJNA631951) | gut metagenome | biome: gut microbiome; feature: rumen; material: SC-attached | host: Bos | place: Iran: Karaj | collected 2018-10 | reverse complement strand
AAAACATAAAATCCGAAGAGGATCTTACAAATCTTACAAACGCCCTTAAAAACCTTTCCGGTGACAGACCGAAAATGTTTATTTCCATCGATCAGGAAGGTGGACTCGTTCAAAGGATAACTTTTTCCAAAAACTATCCGAAGGCTGCGGATATCGGAGCTGCCGGTTCAAAGGAAGCCTCCTTTCAAAACGGCTTTGAGATCGGAACGGAACTTGCAAAATACGGAATAAACGTTGATTTTGCGCCGGTCATGGACGTTAACTCAAACCCCAAAAATCCCGTCATCGGGAATCGTTCTTTTTCCGATAACCCCGATGTGGTGTCGGAGATGGGTATTGCAATGATGCAGGGTTTAAACAAAGCCGGAGTCATTGCCTGTCTTAAGCATTTCCCGGGTCACGGAGACACTTCTACCGACAGTCACACCAGCCTCCCCGTCGTGAACAAAACCATGGAGGAGCTTTTAAAGACCGAACTTGTGCCCTTTAAAGCCGGTATCGACGCAGGAGCCGACATGATCATGACCGCGCACATCGAATTTCCGAATGTGGTCACCGAAAAAATACCCTCTGTCAAAGGGAAAGAAATTACTCCTCCCGCAACCATGTCCCAAGAGATCATCACCGATCTTTTAAGAACCGAACTGGGCTTTGACGGAGTTGTCATCACGGACGCGCTTGAAATGAAGGCTGTCTCCGGAAACTTTTCCCTTATTGATGCGACCATGTATTCCGTTAATGCCGGAGTAGACCTTATGCTTATCCCCATGCGGGTTTCGGACCAAAAATCGATCAACGCCTACAAGACCTATCTCTCCGACTTCGCCGCTCTTGTGAAAGGCGGAAAGATTCCCGAAGAGCGAATCGACGAATCCGTTTCCCGAATCCTTAAACTCAAAAATAAATACGGCTTCTTTGATGAATAAAGAAGCCGTACAAATCACTTATCTGCTCTGCATTTCGTTATAGGTTTTCACTATACCGTCTATGATCTCGGGATGTTCAAAATCCTTGGGATAAACAATATTGATCTCACGCATCATACTTAAATTTTCAATGGCAAGCACAGCAAGCTTGCCTTTTTTAAGTTCATCCATGCAGGCACTCTTTGCAAGAACCGAAACCCCGAAATCCCTTCGAATCAGATCCTTTATGGTTGCAATACTGTCAATCTCCATGGTGATATTGAAATCGTTTATGCTCAGATTCTGGCTCTCCAGAGAAGCCGTGAAAAGACTTCGGGTATTGGAGTTTGGAAGTCTCAATATCAGTTTTTCTTCTTTCAGCTGATTGATGGTTATCATGCTTTGACGCGCAAGTCTGTGGCTCGGCGGAACCGCCAGAACCAGGCAGTCCGTATCAAGCATGGTATACCTGAGTGCCGGGTCGTTGGTCTTTCCTTCCACAAAAGCAAAGTCGACCTCGTAGTTTTTAAGCATGGTGTAAAGCTTGTCGGTGGTGGAAGTCAGTATCTTTAAATTGAGTCCTTCCAAAGTGTTTGCATATGCCGCAAGCGCCTCTATGATGGCGCTGCTCTCCGCGGTATGCGTGATTCCTATGGTGAAGGAATGTACCTGCTCCCGCTCGTTCTTTAAAGCCTGCTCCAATTTTGTATAAAGCGCCGCCATGCGACGTGCATATTTAACCACGATCTCGCCTTCGGGAGTGAGGCGGAATTTATTGTGTGAATGATCGAAAATCTTGACGCCGAGATTGCCCTCCAGCTGTCTGATATGCTGGCTCACCGCAGGCTGGGAAAGTGAAAGCTGCTCTGCGGCTTTGGTATAACTTCCGGTCTCGACAATCTTGATAAGAGAAAGAAGCCGGGTGTTTATCATAGCTTATACCTCGTTCAGTATTAGTGGTCTCGTTACATTCAAATGCTTCATATACATCCAGAAAAGGATGTTTGCCACAAGACAACAAAGTGCATCCGCTATGGGTGTTGCCATTACTATACCACAAATGGGAATCAAATTGTTCAGGATAAACATAAGCGGTATATCCACAACTCCCTTTCGCAAAATAGCGAGGAAGAAGGATTTTCTTCCTTCACCCGTGGCCTGGAAAAAGGTAATAAAAGTATAGGCGCTTGCGGAGAAGGGACCGCCGATACAAAGGATTCTTAAGAAGAGAATTCCGTATCCGAGGGACTCTGAACCGCTGTGTATAAATATTTCAATAAGGGGACGTGCAAAAATCAGGTTAATCACCATGCAGGCCGAAGCAACCGCCACGGCTATGAAGTGGGAACAGTTTATGGAAGCACGCATCCTCTTGTGATTTCCCGATGCGAAATTGTAACCGATCAGAGGGAGGGAACCCTGTGCAATACCTCTGACTATACAATGGGCAAGCATGTTTACCTTCTTTGCGACTCCGATTCCTGCCTGAACCTTGATTCCCCATACGCTCATAAGATTGTCCAAAACAGCGTAGGATATGTTCTCAAACAGAGTCATTACACAGGCGGGAATTCCGGCAGAAAGCACGGATTTCGGTATGTCTCCGGAAAGCGCCTTTCCGTTTAAGCCGAAGCGAAGGTTTGATTTTTTACGAAGAAACATGAGCACAACCACAAAGTAAATAAGTGATATCACATTTGAAAGTGTGGTTGCTATTGCAGCTCCCAAGGCTTCTTTGCCCTTTGGAAGGATAACAAACATGAAAAGCGGATCGAGAATGATATTCAATATTCCGCCGAGCGCTATTCCCGCGCTTGCATGAAGGGAACGGCCTTCGGATCTTATAAGATGAGAAATCAATACTCCCATGGAAGTGAAGGAACCGCCAAGGATTACGGTGACAATCAGGTATTCAACTGCGTTTCTGTGAGCTTCCGCATTGGTACCTCCGAGAAGGTTAATGAACAAATCTTTAAATGCAAAAGCCAAAACAGAATAAATGAGTGTCGTGAGAAGGCAACCCCAAAAAGCATAGGATGAAGCACGATGCACCCGGTCCGTATCCTTGGATCCCAATGCCCTGGCTATTACGCTGGCACCGCCCACACCAAAAAGATTGGAAATTGCGGAAAGAAACATGAATGCGGGCATGCATACCGTAACGGCGGTAAGCATCGCATCATTTCCGGTGAGTCCCACGAAAAAGGTATCGGCCATGTTGTAGATGACCAAAATAATCTGGCCAATGACCGTAGGAAAAGCTAGCTTAAAGATGGCGCGAGAAACGCTGCACTTTTCAAATAACTCGCGCTCTTTTTCTGTATTCATTCGCTCAATCCCTCCTTTTTCGGAATATTCGACTCATGTTTGAAAGTATGTAGATATATTATGAATCGGGAAGGATAAAAGCAAATCAAACTATAAAATTAGCCCATAAGCATAACTTATAGTGTGGAATTTGCATCCTCGCAAAGCCTGAAACGGCGGATTTCAGCGGGTTTGAGGGTGAAATTGTTTATAAGTTTTACTTATGGGCTTTAAATGAATTGTTATTTTCAGATCTTGAGATCGCCCTCTTTTACCCATCCGACCTTCTTTGCGAAGAGATGGAACAAAAGAGAAAGTATGGCGGGAAGTACAAGAGAAACCATTATAAGTCCCGTCCAGTCAAATGCGGTAACAGCGATTTTGGTACCTTCGGCTATGTCCTTTACCCAGCCGGTATACACACCGATCTGCCCCACTAACCCACAGGTTCCCATGCCGGAAGATATGGGAGCACCGTTCATTTTCAGTCTGAATATGCAGGTGGCTATGGGACCCGTTATGGCACTTGCCAGTGTAGGCGCTATCCAGATTCGGGGATTTTTAATGATATTTCCCATCTGGAGCATGGAAGTGCCGATTCCCTGTGAAACCAGCCCTCCCCACTTGTTTTCTTTGAATGAAATGATGGCAAAGCCTATCATCTGGGCGGAACATCCCGCCACAGCAGCTCCGCCCGCAAGTCCCGTAAGGCCCAGGGCCGCGCAGATTGCCGCAGAAGATATGGGAAGGGTAAGGGCCATTCCCACAACAACGGAAACCACTATTCCCATCAGGAACGGCTGCAGATCCGTTGCCCACATTATGATATTCCCAAGCCACATTGCGGCGCTTCCGAGAGCAGGTGCGATGAGCCACGAAAAGAAGATTCCCGTGCCTATGGTAACAAGCGGTGTAACAAGGATATCAACCTTCGTTTCCTTTGAAACGATCTTCCCGATCTCGGCAGAAAGGATCGCCACAAACAAAACCGCCAAAGGGCCGCCCGCTCCCCCAAGAGCATTGGCTGCAAATCCCACCGAGATCATGGAAAAAAGCACCAGCGGCGGACACTTTAATGCATGGGCGATAGCTACGGCCATAGCCGGGCCGCTCATGGCCATGGCTATACCGCCAACGGTATATTCGATCCCCGCCACCGTTGCGACGGTAGTCGTTAAGAAGGGGATCTTAAACTGCGTACCCACGGTATTGATTATGGTACCTATCAACAAAGAACAAAAAAGTCCCTGAGCCATGGCTCCGAGTGCATCGATACCATATCGCTTCAGGGATATTTCTATATCTTTCTTTTTCAAAAACGCTTTAAAACCACTCATAGCTTACTCCTTATCCCCCCGTTTTATAAAAACGGTTCCCCCCGGCGGACTGCGCCGAAGGAAACCGTTTTTTTACTTATAGAAGTTAAGACTTAGAACTTGCCTGCCTTAGCTGCTTCTTCGATGGAAACTGCGGTAGAAACGGTCATACCAACCATGGGATTGTTACCTGCGCCGATAAGACCCATCATTTCTACGTGAGCGGGAACCGAAGAAGAACCTGCAAACTGTGCATCGGAGTGCATACGTCCCATGGTATCTGTCATACCGTAGGAAGCAGGACCTGCTGCCATGTTATCGGGATGAAGGGTACGTCCGGTACCGCCGCCGGATGCAACGGAGAAGTACTTCTTACCTGCTTCAAGACGCTCTTTCTTGTAGGTACCTGCAACAGGATGCTGGAATCTGGTGGGGTTGGTGGAGTTACCGGTGATGGATACGTCAACGTTCTCCTTCCACATGATAGCAACACCTTCGCAAACATCGTTGGCGCCGTAGCAGTTAACCTTGGCACGAGGGGAATTAGCATCCTTGGAGTAGCACTTTCTGGATACTTCCTTAACGGTGTTGGTGTAAGGATCGTATTCGGTCTCTACGAAAGTAAAGCCGTTGATACGGGAAATGATCTGAGCTGCGTCCTTGCCGAGACCGTTAAGAATAACTCTTAAGGGTTTCTGACGAACCTTGTTTGCTTTCTCAGCGATACCGATAGCGCCTTCTGCTGCTGCGAAACTTTCGTGACCTGCAAGGAATGCGAAGCATTCGGTGTCCTCTTCAAGAAGCATCTTACCGAGGTTACCGTGTCCGAGACCAACCTTACGGGTGTCTGCTACGGAACCGGGGATACAGAAAGCCTGAAGGCCTTCACCGATAGCTGCTGCAGCCTCGGATGCCTTACGGCAGCCCTTCTTGATGGCGATAGCTGCGCCAACGGTATATGCCCACTTAGCGTTTTCAAAGCAAATGGGCTGGATGCCTTCGATGAGCTTGTAAACATCGATGCCGGCAGCCATTGTGATATCTTTACATTCTTCGATAGAGTTGATTCCGTACTGCTTTAACACAGCAAGGATCTGAGGCTCTCTTCTTTCATATGATTCAAATAATGCCATAATCTTATCCTCCTACTGTGCTTATTCTTTTCTGGGATCGACAACACGAACAGCATCCGCAACGCGTCCGTACTGGCCGGAAGCCTTTTCAAGTGCTGTAGCTGCATCGTCGCCCTTCTTGATGAAGTCCATCATCTTGCCGAAGTTAACGTACTTGTAACCGATGATCTCATCGTTCTCGTCAAGAGCGATACCGGTAATGTAACCGTCGGTAAGTTCAAGATATCTGGGTCCCTTGGAAAGAGTACCGTAGGTTGTACCAACCATGGAACGGCTTCCCTTACCGAGATCTTCAAGACCTGCACCGATCTGAAGGCCGTCCTCGGAGAATGCGCTCTGGGTTCTTCCGTAAACGATCTGAAGGAAGAGTTCTCTCATTGCGGTGTTGATGGCATCACAAACAAGGTCTGTGTTGAGAGCTTCCATAACGGTAAGTCCGGGAAGGATTTCTGCAGCCATAGCTGCGGAGTGAGTCATACCGGAGCATCCGATGGTCTCTACGAGAGCTTCCTGGATGATACCGTCTTTAACGTTGAGGGAAAGCTTGCAGGCACCCTGCTGAGGTGCACACCAGCCGATACCGTGGGTGTAACCGGAAATATCCTCAACCTTTTTTGCCTTAACCCATTTAGCCTCTTCGGGAATGGGAGCAGCGCCATGATGTACGCCCTGAGTAACGGGGCACATGTTCTTAACTTCTGTTGAGTAAATCATATATTCCTCCTTATTAAATTGTGGGTGTTTCAAAATCATTCAAATATTAGCACACAAGTATTAAATTAGCAAGAAAAGTATCACAGGCGGCCAAAGCCCTTTTACTTTTCATAAACCCCGATAAAGGCAATCGTGGGCTCAAGTCTTGAGTCGGTAATCACAATCCGAAGTTTGTCCGTCTTTAAGCCGGAAGCAAAAGGAATGATCCTCTTGTAACCGATAACGGTTCCTTCATAAACCTTCTCAAAGCCCTTTTCCGTGTGCGCTTCGACATAAAAGCTTTCCACACGCTGGCTCATGCGGATGTTTTCCTTTATAACGATATTACCGATATTTTCAGGTTTTTCGAAGGTGACTTCAATCACATTCTCACCGGTCTTGGATTCCCCAATCCAGCATGTCTCATAGTCATCCTTCAAAATCAGGTCTTTGGCGGTAACCGTTGCTTTTTCGAGAAGATTTACCGAAAAGGCCTTTCTTAAGTATTCCCCTATCTCATGAAGGCGCTTAACGTCGTTTTCGTGGAACAGACCTTCGTTTGTGGGCGGAATATTAAGAAGGAAGGTGGCGTTTCCGCCGACGGAATTGTTATAAATTCCCATAAGTTCTTCCAGAGATCTTACTTTGTCGTTTTCACTCTCATGCCAGAACCAGCCGGGACGGATGGAAGTGTTTACCTCTGCGGGATACCAGACAAGATCCTGCTCATTTGCAAGGATATCGCGGCTTCCAAGGTCCTGATCCTTTGCGGTAATCTTACGCTTACGGAATTCCGCATCGTCCTTCTGCTGACTGAGACTTGCAATCTTTTCGGTATCTCTGGTCCTTGCGGGCACTACGCTCCACTCGGATTTTCTAGTGTGGCCGGCTTCGTTTCCGCACCAGCGAACATCGGGACCGCAAATGGTAATGCAGGCACCGGGCTGATATTTCCTGACGGTTTCGTAATAACGATTCCAGTCGTAATATTGCTTTTTCCCGTTTTCGCCCTCACCGCAGGCTCCGTCAAACCAAACGGAGAAAATGTCTCCGTAGCCTGTGAGAAGTTCCGTCAACTGTGATACGAAATAATCGTCGTATGCCTTTCCCGTTCCGTAAAGTTTTGAATTTCTGTCCCAGGGTGAAAGATAAAAGCCAAACTTTATACCCTGTTTTCGGCATTCATTCGAAACCTCCAGCGCGATATCCCGCTTAAAGGGGCTTGAAGCCACCGAATGATCGGTATATTTGCTGGGCCACAGGCAGAATCCGTCATGATGCTTGCAGGTAAGGATGAGACCCTTCATACCCGCATCCTTTATGGCACTGACCCATTGAGAAGCGTCAAATTTCACGGGATTGAAAATTGCCGGATCCTCCGTTCCGTTGCCCCATTCTCTGTCCGTAAACGCGTTTACCGTAAAGTGTACAAAAGCGTAAAACTCTGTCTTCTGATGCTCTACCTGTCTGTCGCTCGGTACGACTTTTACCAGTCGCTCGTCAATTGCGAGCTTTTCATTTATGTCCATATATACCCCCTTGATCCGCCCTGTAAGGGTCGGTTATTTTGCATACAATAAATTATCAGAACGTCAATGCAAATGCAACTGTCTCTTCCCCTTCAATCGTAAAAAGAATGTCTTATTCGCTCCAGAGCCTCGTTAAGAACCGAACGGGGGCAGGCAGCATTGATCCTTTGGAATCCCTCTCCCGCTTTTCCGAATATCCTTCCGCTGTCGAGCCAAAGTTTTGCTTTGTTCACTATAATATCATCAAGCTTCTTCGGATCCGGACAGATCCCGTTAAAATCAAGCCAGATAAGATAAGTCCCTTCGGTCTTGATCTTTTTTACCCCCGGAAGTTTTTCCGCGGTAAACCGGTCGGCAAAATCGATATTCTTTTCTATGTACTTTTTGGCTCCCTCATACCACTCATCCCCGGATTCGTAGGCGGCTCTTGCGGCGGTGATCCCGAAAACATTGGGTTCATCAAAGCCCGTGGCCTCAAGTTCTGCCTTGAACCGTCTTCTCATGGTTCTGTCCGAGATAAAGATATTCGCCTGTTGAAGCCCCGCCAGGTTGAAGGTCTTACTGGGGGAAGTGGCGGTCACGGTGAATTCCCTGAAATCCTCCTTAAGTTCTTCAAAGACCGAGTGGGTACCGCTGAAAACAAAATCAAAATGGATCTCGTCACTGAACACGTACACTCCGTGCTTTTTGCAGATCTCACCTATACGTATAAGCTCCTCGGGACTCCACACCCTTCCCACGGGATTGTGGGGATTGCAAAGAATAAAAAGTTTTACCCGGTTTTCTTTTATCTTTTCTTCAAAATTCTCAAAATCTATGTAATACCGGCCCTCACGGTCCCGGCAAAGGTCCGAACTTACCGGCCTTCTTCCGTTGTTTCGTATTATGCTCTCAAAGGGATAATATACGGGCTTTTGAATAATGACCGCATCACCGGGGGAGGTAAGGGCCCTGACCGCAAGTCCTATGGCCACGCAGACGCTGGGGGTCTTTACGTGGTTTTCTTCATAAACGGTCCAGTCATGATGTCTCTTCATCCAGCCTGCCACGGCGTCAAAGAAACCGTCTCCCGGCTGAGTGTTCGTATAGCCGTAAATATTGTGGGAAGCAAGGGCCTTAAGTGCATCCTCTATGTAAGAGCTGGTCTTAAAGTCCATGTCCGCCACCCACAAAGGCAGCACATCCGCGGGATATCCACGCTTCACCGCGAAATCATATTTAAGGCATCCCGTATTCTTTCTGTTTACAACCGTATCAAAATCCAGATTTCTTTCGGTCATCCGATTCTTCCTCATTCTTATTCCATGGCCTGTTTCAGGTCGTTAATGATATCTTCCGCGGCTTCGATCCCCACCGACATGCGAAGGAGCCGGTCGTTTATGCCAAGCTTTTCTTTTTGTTCGGCGGGCACATCGGGATGGGTCTGAAGTGTGGGGTAGGTAAGAAGGCTTTCCGTTCCGCCCAGGCTTTCCGCGAAGGTGACAAGTTTTATGTTCTTAAGTATCGACAGAGCCTTTTCCTTTGAATCCACGTAAAAGGAGATCATTCCGCTTCCCACAAAGAAAACCTCCTCCACACAGGGCTGAAGTTTAAGCCATTCGCTGATCTTTTCCGCATTTTCTCTGTGCCGCTCCATACGTATGGCCAGGGTCTTTAAGCCCCTGAGACAGAGCCAGCATTCGAAGGGCCCGAGGGTGGCTCCGGTGGTCTTTGAAAGAAGCCTGTAGGTGTCCGCAAGTCCTTTATTCGCAAGACAAAGAAACCCGCAGACCGTATCGTTGTGTCCGCTTAAATACTTGGTTCCCGAATGGATCACCGCGTCCGCCCCTTCCTTTATGGGATTCTGAAAACAGGGAGTCATGAAGGTATTGTCAACGCAGACAAGGATGTTTCTTTCGTGAGCCAGCCTGCAGACCTTACCGATATCCGTGACTTTCATCATGGGGTTGGTGGGAGTTTCAAAATAAATGACTTTGGTGTTCTCTCTAAAGAGCGCCTTTAAGCTGTCGGGGTCGGTGGTGTCCGCGTACTCCACGACGAGCCCGTTCTTTTTCAGTATACGGTCAAAATACCTGACGGTGCCGCCGTAAAGATCCGAACCGCAGATGATGTGGTCTCCCGGGGAAAAATAGTCAAAAAAGCAGGATATTGCCGCCATGCCCGAAGAAAAAGCAATGGAATCGGCGGCTCCCTCAAGGGAGCTGACGGTCTCTTCAAGATATTGTCTGGTGGGGTTGGATTCTCTTGAATAATCTAATCCGTTGGGATTGTGTCCCGGAGTAAGATGAGAAAAAGAAGCTGTCTGATAGATGGGGTAACTGATGGCGAAATTTCCGTCTTCGCTCTTATGATCTTCTCCGTGTATACATCGGGTCTCTATAGAATACATGACGTGATACTCCTATAATGTCATCAGATTTAAGGTCAGTTCTGCTGCCTTTTTAAGCGTTTCCGCTTCGGTATATTCTTCCGTGGTATGGACCTTTTCCATACCGGAAGAAAGGACTATGGTCTCGATTCCGACTTCGTTGAAATAATTTCCGTCGCTTCCGCCGAATGTTACGATAAACTCTTTTTGAAGCCCCAGAGCTTCCGCCGCCTTTTTAAAATGTTCGACCGTTTTTCCGCTTTCGGATACCCTGTAAGCCTTTACGTGCTCGCAAAAGACCGTTTCGGCACTTCCTCCGGAAGCCTTTGCCGCCAGGCTGAATCTTTTGAAGATATCATCCTTGACCTTTAAGGCGCGGAAGTGATGCATGCTCCGCACTTCACCGCTTATCTTCACGGTCCCGGGCACGATATTTTTGCCGCTTCCGCCGTTAATGGTTCCGAAATTCACCGTGGTCTCGGAATCGATATGTCCCGTCTCTATGTCCTTAAGGGCCTCAACGGCTATGTTCAGGGCATTGATGCCCTTTTCGGGCTCAAAGCCCGCATGTGCGGCTTTCCCTGTAACGGTTATGTCAAAGGAAACGATGGAAGGTGCCGCAATGGCCGCCCTTCCCACGGGGCCCGTAAGATCGAGTACATAGGCATTCTTCGACTTTATCCCCGTAAAATCGAATCTTTTGGCGCCTTCGCAGAAAACCTCCTCCGCGGGGCTTATGAGAACCTCGATGTCGGGGTGAGACAGATTGTTTTCAACGATCACGGTCAAAGCCTCGATTATTGAAGAAAGGCCCGACACATCATCTGCTCCCAAAACCGTTTCTCCCGCCGAAGTGATCCTTCCTGCTTTGTCGATAAGGGCTTTCTTACCGATCCCCGGCGAAACCGTATCAAGGTGCGCCGAAAAAAGAAGGGGCTTTCCTTCTTTGTTGCCGGGAAGGAAAGCATAGATATTTGGGAAACTTTCGGGATGCTCTGACATATATCCGGGATCGGTACCTTCCGTGGATACCGTAAGACCTAACTTCTTAAGGTCGCCCGCGACCCGCTCTCCCAGTGCTTTTTCATGAAAGGATTCGGAATCGTAGGAAACATATTCCAGGAACCGGTTTATAAGTCTTTCCGCGTTTATACTCTCGCCCATCCTTTGCCTCCGGGTACTTAAATGTAAAATTCGGGCTCCTTTAAGCCCCTCATCTTTTCAAAGAATTCTCTGGCTCTTTCACTCTCCGGATGGTCAAACACCTCTTTGGGAGTGCCGTCCTCGATTATCTTTCCGCCGTCCAGAAAAAGAACAC
>JAEEGK010027214.1_pt1 | contig 11569 bp, 7 predicted proteins | sample 8958771 | NCBI WGS metagenome assembly JAEEGK01 (sample SAMN16246547, study PRJNA631951) | gut metagenome | biome: gut microbiome; feature: rumen; material: SC-attached | host: Bos | place: Iran: Karaj | collected 2018-10 | reverse complement strand
GCTTGAAGGGCTCCAGAATCGCTTTCTCGTCAAGCTCGCCTGCAAAGGGATTCTGCATGCGGAGGGTGCGCCCCTCGCCGGTGACGGTGATCTTCCCGCCCTCTGCGGCATGCTGTGCGGCATTCGCGGCGAGATTGAGCGCCAGCTGACGGAGCATCTCCGCATTGCCTTTGACGGTGCATGTGCCGCTGAGCTCGACGGTAAGCCCGCGCTGCTCTGTGACCGGCTGCACCTTCTCAAAGGCATCCGCGGTCAGCGCAGTGAGATCGACTTCCTGCATCTCGATTTTGTCACGCGATTCCAGCTCTGCAAGCCCGAGCGTCCCCGCAATCATGCTGTCCATATGCTGCACATTTTCGAGAATGCAGTCTGCATAGGCATCCGCCTTGTCGGGATGCGTGTGGTCGCGGAGGTTTTCCGCATAGCCGGAGATTGCAGTGAGCGGGGTTTTGAGATCATGCGCCAGCGCACCGGTGAGCATGCGGCGATAGGCTGCCATGTCATAGCGCTTCGAGTAAATGAGATAGGAGACGAGCGCCCAGAGGAAGGCGAGCGCCGCACCGATCAGCACCGCGATGAGCGCTGCCAGGAGATAAAACCGCAGGAATGTACGGATGCTCGACTTGCAATAAGCCCAGGAATCCAAATATTCCGCGTGCATCAGCTTCCATTCTTCGCCGTTCAGCGTGATATCCGATGTTCCGATGTTATAATCCATATACGCCATGGGGTTCGCGCCGAGGTCCGGCATGAGCGCTTCCGGGTGAATCCGGTAATTGTCGAGATAAATCTCAATTTTGGAACGGCATTCCTCAGCGGTCTCAGCGCCCCAGTCGCTGAGATCCTGCGCTGTGAGCGTGCCTGCGAGCTTTTCCTCCAGGCGCTTGATTTCGGAGGCGCGGTTCTGATACTCCTGCTGACGGATTTTATACTCCTGCTGATAGACTTTGAGATTATCCCTGAGTACAGGATTGATATGCGGGGAATTGCATGAGCCGGAGATTTTGGTATCGTACAGGAAGGTCTCCGGCAGTGTATCAGGCATTTCATCGTTCTCATAATATGATGTCAGTTGCTCCTCTGTCTGATAGGAAGTGATATGCGTCCAGCCCTCTGTGTTGGCGGGGGTAAGGTCAACCCATTCGCCCGGTCTCGGTTTCTCAAAATCTATGCCGAACAGCGGTAACTCCTGCTGAAATACTTTTCCCGGCACAAAGGTATCGTCCTTTGCATAAATATCGGCGACAATCACATAGTCTGAATCGAGTGACATGCTGTGCATACGGTCAAGCAGCGCTTCATCTTCATTATACAGGGCCTTATATTCTCCGTTTATGCGCACGATCGCAGTGCCCAGCGGATGCGAGATATAGGCTTCGCCTGTCTCCGGCCGGTAGAGCATGACGCCGCATTCATAACACGTGTCACATGTGAATCCAAAGTTGTTTGTGGTAAGATATGAAAGTGCTCTTCGGATATCGCCGTCCTTTTCAATCATTTTGACTGCTTCTTCTAGACGGGATTCCTTTCGGTTTTCCCATGAACTTTCATATATCTGAACAGTGTAATCCTGATAGACGGTGTAGTATCCTGCGACGGCGAGCATCGCGAGGGCGCATACCGCAAACCGCCAGAGAAAGAACCTGATAAATATCTTTTTCTTCTTCATGATGATCCCTCCCGATGATCTGTGTAACGCCGTTCTGTGCCTTTCCGGGATTTATTTTTTGAATCTGAGCTCTGCGGTGAAGACGCCGTCTCTTGCGGTCACGCGGAGCTTTGCTTTGTGGAGCGCTGCAATCTGCTGCACGATGCTGAGCCCCAGCCCGCTGCCGGACTCTCTGCCGCGTGCCTTGCTGCCGCGCTTGAAGGGCTCCAGAATCGCTTTCTCGTCAAGCTCTCCGGCAAAGGGATTCTGCATGCGGAGGGTGCGCCCCTCGCCGGTGACGGTGATCTTCCCGCCCTCTGCGGCGTGCTGTGCGGCATTTGCGGCGAGATTGAGCGCCAGCTGACGGAGCATCGCCGCATTGCCTTTGACGGTGCATGTGCCGCTGAGTTCAACGGTAAGCCTGCGCTGCGCCGTGACCGGCTGCACCTTCTCAAAGGCGTCCGCGGTCAGCGCCGTGAGATCGACTTCCTGCATCTCGATTTTGTCACGCGATTCCAGCTCTGCAAGCCCGAGTGTGCCTGCGATCATGCTGTCCATGTGCTGCACATTTTCCATGATCGCGCCGGCGTAGGCGTCCGCCTTGTCGGGGTGCGTGTGCTCCATCAGGTTCTCGGAGTAGCCGGAGATTGCAGTGAGCGGGGTTTTGAGATCATGCGCCAGCGCGCCGGTGAGCGTGCGGCGATAGGCTGCCATGTCATAGCGCTTCGAGTAAATGAGATAGGAGATGAGTGCCCAGAGGAAGGCGAGCAGCAAGGCTGCCGCTGCGGCTGCGCAGATCGGAACGAGGTAATCTTTATAATACTCATATACAAAGTATTCACGGAGATAAGCGCGGAAATTCTGAACGGGATCAAAATAACGGATACACAGAAGCTGCCATGTTTCGCCGCGGAAGCTGATCTCCACGCGGTCATGATCTACCGTCGGATGCAGTTTATCATATGTTACATGATAGCCGCTGTGCTTGATTCGGTTGAATCCCTGTTCAGTATACCATGTTCTGAAACGGCGTTCCGGGAGATCTCTCATGGTATACGCATATGTATCAGAGATGGCATCCTGTATTGCTTCCCGGTATTCTGCTTCCGACTCCACGTTCCAGTTACTGAGATCAAATTCGGTGACGGGCGAGGTCAGCATTTCCTCATATTCCCTGATCTTGTCAAGGGTATCTGCATAATCGCCGGGGTAGTTTTCGAGGATATTGTTCATCGCTTCCGAAATATGCGGGCTATAGAATAGCCCTCTGAGAAAAACGCCGCTCAGATGTTCTTCATCATAGGGTGTCGGTTCAAAACCCGGCTGCTCTGTCAGCTTCTCATATGTGTCACTCTCAATGTAATGTGTCCACCCCTCCGTGTCTGAGGGCGTCAGGTCGATCCACTTGCCGGATAACGGTTTCACAGTCTGATCCGGGTCATCGAACTGAAACACTTTTCCGGGTACAAAGCGGTGATCCTTTGCATATATGTCCGCGACATACAGCCAACCGTCTCCGTCTTCCAATTCAGCTAAGCGCGTCAGAGTATCCGGATCATAGTTATAAAATCTGAGCCGTGTTGTGCTGCCGTCAGCACCGGTAGAAGAAACTACCGCACATGCCATCATGCTCGAGACATAGGTTTCGCCGGTTTGCGGCTGGTACAATATGGCGCTGCGTTCCAGACTAAAGGGGGGCGCGCCTATGGGTCCTAAGAAAGACCTGGCTAAGGATGCTAAATACCACTGGAAGTCGTCGTCTGTCTCCGCGTTGGAAAGCCACTCTACATATTCGTGTGAGTCAGTGATCGGCTGCAAATAAGCCTCCGTAGTGTCCTTGTAGTCTCTATAGAAGCAGAAATAACTCAAAAAGACGAGCGCCGCGGCGGCGCATACCGCAAACCGCCATAGGAAAAAACTGATAAACCTCTTTTTCTTCTTCATGATGATCCCTCCCGATGATCTTTGTTTCTCTTATCCTTTTTCTTTGAGCTGATAGCCGCGCGAGATGACCGTGCGGATCTGCTTTCCCGCCGCGCCGAGCGCCTTTCTGAGTTTCTTTATATGCGTATCGACGACGCGGTCGCTGCCGAAGAAATCGCTGCCCCAGATGCGGTCAAGGAGCTGATCGCGCGAAACGACCCATTCCTTGTGCTCCATCAGATATTGCAGCAGTGCAAACTCCTTTGCGGGGAGCGTGACGGGCTGCCCCGATGCCGTGACGGAGAGCGTCAGCGGGTCGAGCGTGATGCCGCCGCAGGTGAGTGTGCGGCTGAGGACAGTGCCCTTTGCGCGTTTCAGGAGCGCGAGCGTTTTTGCGTAGAGTGCGGCGAGCGAAAACGGCTTGATGATGTAGTCATCGCAGCCGAGCGTGTAGCCGTAGAGCACATCCTCCTCGCGGGCGCGTGCCGTGAGAAAGAGCAGCGGCACATCTGATGCCGCACGGATGCTCCGGCAGATTGAAAAGCCGTCGAGCCCCGGCAGCATGACATCCAGCAGAATGAGATCGAAGCCGCCGGAAAGTGCCATATGCAGCCCTTCGGTGCCGTCAGCCGCGGTTTCAATCGTGCAGATGCCCTCGCTCTGTGCGGAGAAGAAGTCAACGATCGTTTCCGTGATCTGTGCGTCATCCTCCACAAGCAGCAGCCTGTATGTCATTGCGTTTCCCTCCTCTGTGATGCTATCATAGCATTGCGGTGTGTCCTTTGTATGTCCTCTATATGTGTTTTGCGTTTTTGGATAAAGCGTGATATACGGAAAACAGCCGGCAGATGCGGGAGACATTTGCCGGCTGTTTGATGCTGTGATTATTCTGTGCGCAGTGCGATGACAGGATCTCTCTTCGCTGCGAGCTTTGCAGGAATGAGACCCGCAATCAGCGTCAGCAGGATGCTGATCGCAATGAGAATCAGCGCGTAAACGGGGCGCAGGAACGCGATATCCGGCACGCCCGAGACATGCTCAATGATCATATTGATCGGGATATCCAGCAGCATTGTGATCACAACACCGAGGACACCGGCGATCAGACCGACGATGAAGGTCTCTGCGTTGAACACGCGGCTGATGTCGCGCTTCGAGGCGCCGATCGAGCGGAGAATACCGATCTCCTTTGTGCGCTCAAGCACGGAGATATAGGTGATAATGCCGATCATGATCGACGAAACGACCAGCGAGATCGAGACAAAGCCGATCAGCACATAGGAGACCATGTTGATGATCTTCGTGACGGAGGAGAGGAAGATGCCGATATAGTCGGTGTATTCGATCGCACCGTCCTCATTGCCGGCAGCCTTCTGCTCGTCGTTGTAGCGGGTGACGAAATCGTCGAATTTTTCCTTTGCATCGAAGGATTCGGAATAGATCATGATTGCAAAGGGATTCTCGGTGTCGCGCTGACCGAGCTTCGAGAGATTGCCCTCATAGGTGTTGTTTGTCTGCTGTGCGAGCACCTGCTCCTTGAAGAGCTTTAAGAGCATATCCTGATCCATTGTTGCAACGGCAGCCTTCAGGGCGTTTGCATCCTTTGCGGGGTTGAAGGAAGCCGCGAGCTCATTCTGCTGCTCCTCGGTCATGTTCGCGATCTGTGCGCGGATGGCGTCTGCCGTGAGCTGGGAATCCATGAGACCCATGTAGAGATAGAGCAGCGTGTCGTCGCTCATCCCGTCTACCTGCGAAGGATCGGGCTCCCCGCCGGTTTCGACTGCGAGTGCCTGTGCGAGTGCCATTTTGCCCTGATCTGTTGCGGCAAAGGCTCTTGCATCCTCGATCGTGATTGCGTCCATCATCTGCGGCTTCAGCACGGTGACAAGCTCCTCGTCGCTCATGCCGCTCAGCGCCGCCGTGACATCCTCGCTGCCGATGGAGCTGCCGTTCATGTTCTGGAACATCGTCTGGAGGCGTGCGAGCTCCTCCTCGCTGAGGTTGTCGATATAAGCGTAGACATCGTCCATCGTGACCTCCTCGATCTTCTCGAAGGGGTAGCCGGTGAAGACATCCACATCGGGATTTGCCTTCTGCTTGCTGATGATCTCGGAATGCTCGTTGCCGTCGATCAGCGTTTCGACAAGCTCCTTGGTGTAGCAGATCGTTCCGGGCATCAGTGCGCCGTTGACGGAGCCGGACTTGCGGCGGACAATACCGCTGATCTGCACCGGGATGCCGTTCCGGATCTTCTCCGCCATGTATTCCTCATCGCGGGACTTATCCTTCCAGCAGTTTGCCGCTTCGTCAAATTCATAGGCATCGGTGTTGAGCACCACGCGGAACTGCATGTTCATCAGTTCATCGTAGTCGTAGGAAACGGATTCCTCTTTGATCGCTTCGCCCGCCATGATCTTCTCGGCAAGATCGGAGATCTCATCCGGGTCGCGCAGCCCCAGACCGTAGAGCGTCATGCCGTTGATCTCATTGTATTCATCGACAACGAGGATGGCTTCGTTCTTGTTCTCCGGCCAGTGACCGCTCAGCACATCGTACTGCTCGTTCAGAAGCGCCTGATCGCCGTAGATCAGCGTCCAGATGTCCATGCCGTCCGTGCTCATCTGCATGATCTGCGAGTAGGAGGAGGACATGGTGTTCATGTCATAGCCGAGCATCGAGTAATACGCATCGACCAGCGGATTCGGGTTGACAGCCTGCACGCCGTCTGCGGTGTCCGCAAGATAGATCTGCGGCTGGATGTTGTAGTCATATTCGATCGTGTAAGCGGAGAGCTCCTCACTGTGATCTTCAAGATATTTCTTGAAGCGCGGCATATCGTTCTGCTTCACCTCAGAGACCATTGCATTGAGCATCTTTGCGCCCTGTCCGGAGGAATAAACTTTGTCGAGCGGGTGATCGTCCTCGTGCTCTGCCTGACCGGAGAGATTCTCGACGATGCTGGAGAGATCGACCGACTGCGAGAGAATTGAGATCGGGTAAGAGGAGAGGGTGTTCTCCTGCACCTGATTGATGAAGGTCTGGAAGCCGTCGGAGAGCGAGAGAATCAGCGAGATGCCGATGATGCCGATGCTGCCCGCGAAGGAGGTGAGGATCGTGCGCGCCTTCTTCGTCATGAGGTTGTTGAGCGAGAGGGAGAATGCGGTGCCGGTGCTCATGGAGATGCGCTTTTTCTTCTTGCCTTCATCCTGCGCCTCTGCCTTGCGCTCGGCGGCTTCGTCAGCCTCGGTGTAGGGCATGGAATCGCTCTGCACCTTGCCGTCGAGCAGGCGGATGATACGGGTTGCGTATTCCTCCGCGAGATCGGGGTTATGCGTGACCATGATGACGAGGCGGTCCTTTGCGATCTCCTTGAGGAGATCCATGATCTGCACGGAGGTCTCGGTGTCGAGCGCGCCGGTCGGTTCGTCGGCGAGCAGGATCTCCGGGTCATTGATCAGGGCGCGGGCGATTGCCACACGCTGCATCTGACCGCCGGACATCTGGTTCGGCTTCTTGTGGATCTGGTCGCCGAGACCCACCTTTTCGAGCATCTTCTTTGCGCGCTCTCTGCGCTCCGACTTGGAGATGCCCGAGAGCGTCAGTGCGAGCTCGACATTTGCGAGCACGCTCTGGTGCGGGATGAGATTGTAGGTCTGGAAGACAAAGCCGATCGTGTGATTGCGGTAATAGTCCCAGTCCTTATCCTTATATTGTTTTGTCGATTTGCCTGCGATGATGAGGTCGCCGGAGGTGTAGCGGTCGAGTCCGCCGACAATGTTCAGCAGCGTGGTCTTGCCGCAGCCGGAAGGTCCGAGCACTGCGACAAATTCATTTTTGCGGAACATGATGTCGATGCCCTTCAGCGCCTTTACCTCAGTGTCGCCGGTCGGGTAGTTCTTGGTAATGCCTTTGAGCCCCAGCACATGATCACAACCTTTCTGATTGGGGGCGGGACAGCTCAGACTGCCCCATCTTCATGTGTGGAGTATAGCACAGGATTGTGACGGTTTTGTGAATCTTCCGCATTTTCGGCGTTTCGTGCATCTGCACAAGTGCAATAGATATTTTTTGTATCATTTGACGATATGCGCTGTCAGAGGCCGCAGAGCACCGTGCAGAAATGCACAGCGGCGCAGAGCGTCAGCCCGAGCACGGTCGGCAGCAGAATCGCAGCAGCAGTCAGTCTGCGGCTCCCGGTCTCGCGCCGGATTGTGAGGATCGTGGTCGCGCAGGGTGCATGAAAGAGCATCAGCAGCAGAAAGCAGACCGCCGTTGCCGTTGTCCAGCCGTTTGCCGCGAGCACCGCGCCGAGCGCCGCCGTGCCTTCGATGCCGCCGACGGTCGCCGTGCCGAGATAGGCAGTGACCGTGACCGGCAGAATGAGCTCATTGGCGGGGAGCCCGAGCAGAAAGCCCGTGAGGATGATGCCGTCGAGCCCGAAGACTGCGCCGACCGGATCGAGCGTCCCCGCGATCCGCGAAAGGAGCGTTTCGCCGCCGGGCGACACATTCGCGCAGATGTGGATGCAGAGACTCATCGGCGCAGCGGTGAGGACGGCACGCTTCAGCACACGGAGCGTGCGGTCAAGCACAGAGCGCACGAGCACCTGCATCACGCGCGGCTTGCGGTAGGGCGGGAGCTCCAGCACGGTCAGCGAGGGCGTTCCGCGCAGAACGGTCGAGCCGAGCAGCTTTGAGACGCCGAGCGTCGCCGCAATGCCGAGCAGAATCATCAGGCAGAGCACCAGTGCCGGCAGGACTGTGCTGCCGTCTGCGCCCGCGAAATAGATTCCCGCAACCGCAATCAGTGCGGGAAATCGGCCGTTGCAGGGGACAAGTGCATTTGTCAGCACGGCAATGATGCGCTCCCTGCGGCTCCCGATGATGCGGCATTCCGTCACGCCGACGGCATTGCAGCCAAAGCCCATTGTCATCGTGAGACACTGCTTGCCGCAGGCATTGCAGCGCCCAAAGCAGCCGTCCATATTGAACGCGATGCGCGGGAGCAGCCCAGAGTCTTCGAGCAGCGTGAACAGCGGGAAGAAAATGAGCATCGGCGGGAGCATGACAGAAACGACCGTGCCCGTGCCGCGGAGCATCCCGCCGATCAGTGCGCCGGAGAGCCACTGCGGGCAGTGCAGCGTATCCGCGAGGGAGAAGCCTGCGCTGCACAGGAGATCATTGAGCTGCGAAAGCCACTGCGAGGGGTAATCTGCGCCGACGAGCGTGATCCAGAAGGTGACGGCGAGCAGCAGGAGCATCAGCGGGATGCGGAACGCAGTGCCCGTCAGCAGACGGTCGAGCCGCTTTTCCGTTTTCTGCGGGTCGCCGCGATAGGTGACAGCCTTGCCTGCAAGCAGTGCTGCTTCCCTGACGCTCTCCGCAGTGATGCGGCGCTGTTCCGCAAGGTTCTGCGGGTCGGGGCGCGATGCGGTGACAGGCTCCTTGCTGCGGATCTGTGCGGCGGCGGCCGGGAGCGCGGCGAGGGTGCGCTGATCGTGCGCAGATATGCCGATCACCGGGATGCCGAGCGATGCGGAGAGCTGTTCGGTGTCGATCGAGATCTGCCGCCGCTTTGCCTCATCCATCATGTTGATGCAGAGGATGACATGGTGATGGAGATGCAGCAGCTCCAGCGTCAGCGAGAGACCGCGAGCAAGGCAGGCGGCATCGGCGATGCAGAGAATGCAGTGATGCGGGATCGCGGCAATCGCAGTGCAGGCTGCCTGCTCCTCCGCGCTGCCCGAGAAGAGCGACACCGTGCCCGGCAGATCGACGATGCGGATATCCTCCTCTGTGCCGCGGAGCCTGCCCTCCGCCGCGGTGACGGTCTTGCCGCACCAGTTGCCCGTGTGCTGCCGCATGCCGGTGAGCGCATTGAATACGGTGCTCTTGCCGACATTCGGGTTGCCCGCGAGCAGATAGGTGAAACCGGCAGGGGAGTCTGTCAGCCGTGCGGTGATGCAGGCGCAGGTCTCCTGCCGCAGCGCAATGACCGCTCCCTGCACGGAAAAGGCGAGGGTATCCCCGCGGCGGCTGCGCAGGCGGCATGTGACTGCGGCACCGGGCAGAAAACCGAGCTGCGAGAGCCGTGCTCTGACCTCATCCGGCGCAGATATATCGGAGATGACCGCTTCTGCGCCCGGTGTGAGCGCGGCGAGGGTCATCTGTTTCTCTTGTGTCTCCAAAATGAAACGCCCCTTCATATGCTTTTTGTATCAGCATATGAAGAGACGCTGTGATCGGTGCATGCGGTCATCCGGCTCCAGAGCCGCGATATGATCGAAGAGGAACAGCAAAAGCTGCGAACAGCAGCGTCAACGGAGCATTGTCAGGCACGGAACAGTCAGCCGATTTGAGAATAACGCCTGTGCGGGCTCCGCGCCGGGTCACTGCGCCATCGAGAACGGCAGCTCCCTGCCGCCCTTTTCCTGCCACTGCATATACTCCTCCGAGAGACGCTCCGCCTTCTCTGTGCCCGCCTGCACCGCCTGTGCATTGAGCGGCTGCTTGTTCTCATGCGGCACCCTGCACTCATAGCAGCCTGAGAGGGTATTGTACCAGAAGTGGATTCCCGTGATCTGATAATCCGGCAGTGCCTTTGTCAGGCGGTCGGTCAGCAGCGCCATGCGCTTCATTGCCTCTGCATCGTCCATCTCCGACGCATCCCAGACGATCCAGAAGACGCTGTGGAATTGCTGACCAAAATCTGCGCCGTCGATCGCAGTATACGCGCTGAGTTCCTCTGTCGGGAGCAGTCCCTCTGCTTTCAGCTCCTCACAGTACGGCTGATATGCTGCATCCATCGCAAGGCGCACCGATTCGGAAACAGAAGGGTCAAGAATCAGGTCATCCTTGAGATAATAGAGCATGCCGCCGCCCTTGTAATTGCCGTTATACATATCAAATGTGCAGCGCACCTTATGTCCGCTGTATGCGGAGAGCCGCGACTCCGCCCGCAGTCTGCCGATCACCGGAATATAGCCGCCGGCATAGCAGAGGATGCCCGCTGCTGTCAGAAGCAGCGCGAGCAGCAGCGTGCCGAGCGCTGTGAAGATGCGGCGCACGCGCTTTTTCCGACGGTATTTTTGCAGCGCCTTCGTGACATCCGGCGGGTCGGCATCCGGCAGCTTTGCGGGGAAATCTTCATAGAGCTTCCGGCATGCGGCACAAGACGCAAGATGCGCTTCAACGCGCTGCTTTGTCTCTGCGCTGCACAGCCCGTCCTTGTAGACCGGGTAAAGATCCTCAATGACCTTGCAGTCCAGTTCCTGTTTGCTCATATTTCATCCTCCTCCATCATTGCAAGCAGCTTTTTCTTCGCACGGAAAAATGTCACGCCCGCCCAGTTTTCGCTTTTCCCGAAGAGCGTTCCGATCTCGCTGAACCGCAGCTCCGCGAAGACCCGCAGCAGGAAGACCTCCTTGTAAGGCTCCTCAAGCCGGTGCAGCAGGCTGTGTATCCGCATGGAGAGATCGCGGGTTTCAGCCTGCTTTGCGACATCGTCCGGTGCGGCAGGCTCGCCGATCTCCTGCATCGAAAGCGGACGGTCGCGGTTTGCTTTGAGCCAGCTCCGGTACTCATTGCGGGCGATCGCACAGAGATAGGTTTTGACCGAGCATTCCCCGCGGAATTTCTCCAGCGACGATGCCGCTTTCAGCATCGTGTCCTGCAAAATATCGAGCGCAAGATTTTCATTCTGCGTCATACTGAGAATGAAGCGGTAGAGATCGGTCTTATAGGTTTCATAGATGAGCTCGAAATCCTTGTCCACTGTCTCCGCCCCCTTTCGCAATATTAGACTGCAATTTCGCATTTTTATTACAGGATCCCGGGAATATTTTTTTCGGCGCGGGATTTGACAAAAAACGCCCCTTCAAAAGAAAGGGCGCCTCAGCTTGTCGAAAAAGTTCTGTAAAGTCACAGACCCTATGATTAAAGTTTCGGTCAAGCCTTTTCAAAGGCTTGCGAGAGTCCAGAGGCGAGCAGCCTCTGGTCG
>JAEEGK010027212.1_pt1 | contig 11571 bp, 7 predicted proteins | sample 8958771 | NCBI WGS metagenome assembly JAEEGK01 (sample SAMN16246547, study PRJNA631951) | gut metagenome | biome: gut microbiome; feature: rumen; material: SC-attached | host: Bos | place: Iran: Karaj | collected 2018-10 | reverse complement strand
CGATCATAACCAACAGCAAGAAACGATTTGGCAGAAGCAAAGCCAACGACTCACTGACATTGTGAAGAATAACGAGGGCGTATGGATTTCTACGAAATTGTTTTACGTTGTAGGCTCATTATCCCTTCTGTCAATCATAACGATTGCAATGGAGATTGCTTTCTATGTGTATTTCCACTGGATTCAATAACATAACCATCAAGAATGCCTTCCCCTATAGAACAAGTTCCATCACGTCATCATGACAAAGATTTAATCGTGCGTGGGTTTGATGTTCATCGATGTTGTTGAAATAGTTCTTCCCGCCGCCCGTCGCGACATGCAAGCGGGGAGGCACGCAATCATAGAAACTGGCGTGTTACTTTCTCTTCGGCTCTTTGTTCATGCGCCATGTCACGTTGAGCATCACGTAACGGCGGAGGACGTTGCGGTAGGTTTCGACTTGCTCCTGGGCATTCATCGTGTAGCTGTAGGCGGACATTCGGTTGAGGAGGTCGAAGGCTTCGAGCTGGAGGTTGACGCGGCCGTTGAGGATGCTGCGTGAGAGGGTGGCGTTCCAGATGGGCTGGGTGGTGTTGAAACTGGCGTCGGTGTAGCCCGTGCGGTTATAGACGGTGAGGCTGCTGGTGAGGTGGAAACCCCACGGGAGGGGCGTGGTGCCGTTGAGCCCGTAGCTGTAGGTGAGGGCATTGAGGGTTTGGAAGCGGTCGCTCTCGGAGTGCGTCCATTCGAGGCCTCCGGTGGCGGTGAGGCGGTAGAGACCGTGGGTGTAGCCGAGGCTGAGGTTTTCGCGGAGGATGGTACGGTGAACAACGGTTCGGACGCTTTGCGGCTCCGCGGCGAGGGCGAGCAGGTCCACGCTGTTGCGGTAGTCAGCAGTGGTGTTGGTGGAGAGGTTGATGCGCTTCTTCTTGTCGAGCGGCAGACGGTAGGAGATGTTGCCGTTCAGGTTCCAGTTGCCGTCGATGCCGTCAGGGCGGTAGGTGCGGATGCCCGTGGCAGCATCGTAGGTCATGCCTTGTACGAAGGCGTTCTGCCAGAGGGTATAGCGCAGGGTGGTGTTGAGGTAGCGCTGTTTGGGCTGCTGGGCGTGGCTGAAGAAAGCTGTGGCCTCGTGCTTGTGCTCATTGCTGAGGTCGGGATTGCCGAGGCGGACGATGAGCGGTGTGCTGTCGTCGCGCCAGCCGATGGTTTGAACGAAGTCGGGCGTGGCGGTGGTGTATTGATAATTGAGGCGGAAATGACTCTCGCTTGTCCCGTTCCAGTTGTTGTCGATGCGAAATTCCAGACTCGGCTCGAAGAGGAGGCTCCTGCGGCGGGCGAGGGTGTCGATAGCAGCACGCTGGTAGTCGATGCGGTCGGCAGTGTGGCGTAGGGGCAGGTTGAGGACGAGGCTAGTGTTGCGTCGCTTCTGCTCGTTCCAGTGCCATCCGCTAAGTTCCACGGCCATGATGTGCGTGCGGTTCAAGAGCGTGGAGTGGTAGCTGTTGGAAAGGTCGATGTACTGTGTCAGCGCGTCCTTTGTCGATGCCAGACGGTCGATGTCCCACGTCGCCGCCGTGCTTCCTTCCAATTCATAGTAACTGCGACGTCCGCTGTCGTAGCTCTGTTTGTAGCGGTAGGCGGGCATGAGGTTGATGGTGACGCGCGGCAAATACAGTCGGTAATTGTAGGCAGCACCAAGGTCGTAGCTGTAACGGTTGCTGGGACTGCTCTGATAGCGGTCCTGACGTGCACCGTCGTCGGCATCGCGGGAGTGGTCAAGAGAATGTAGGCGGAAGTCGTGGCGGAAACTGCCACCGAGGTCGAAGGTCAGACCGTCGGGAGTCAGACGGATGTCCCCCGATGCGCGGGCATCGCCGCTGAGGCTGTTCCACTCGTAGGTGTTCTCGCGGGCCAGGCTGCTGATGAGATTCATGCGGTAGCGTCCAGCGGCATCGCCGTAGAAAAGGCTGTCCAGCGCCTCGCCCATATAGCCCTCAGTCTGTTCGCGGCTCCACTCTGCGCTCTGTCGGTGACCTGTGTTGAGATAGCTGCGGTATTGCAGGTTGGGTTTCAGCTCGAAGAGCAAGCCCTGCCCTTGTCCGCGCGGTGTCCATGAAAGCTCGGCCTTGTCGCGGACATACCAGTCGCGGGCTTCCGACAGGTTGCGGTTGCGACCATAGACGGAGCGCCCGCCGTCGAAGTAGTTGACGGTCGATTGGTGTTCATCGTTCTGTTGTTTGGTACGCTTGAAGGTCAGGTCATTCTCCACCTTGTAGCGCTTGTATTTATCGTTGACGAGTGCGAAGCCGGCGACCTCCTGTACCGACATCCGTCCCGCATTGCCCGGGTTCTGCCAGTTGCCGTTGTGGTCGTAGTAGCTGTTGCCATAGACATCGTTCGTGTAGCCGAAGAAGGCGATGCGCGACTGCGGCGTGAAGCGCAAGGCAAAGGCACGGGCGTTGTAGTGGTTGTCGGTGCCGTAGCCCGCCGTGGCATTTGCAATCCATCCGATGCTGTACTGCCGTTTCAGTATCACGTCAATGGCCAGCTGCCGCTCGATGCGGTTGAAGTCCTCGGGAGTCATGCCCGTCATGGTCAGCCGCTCGGGTGTCCGTTCATAGACTTTCACGTCCTGCACCATATAGGCGGGCAGGTTGTCGAGTGCCACCTTGGGGTCGCCCTTGAAGAAGTCCTCGCCGTTGACTAGCAGACTCTCCACCTTGCGACCATTGACGAAGATTTGTCCGTCGGCTTCCAGTCGCACACCAGGCAGCATGGCGATGAGCTTGTCGAGCATGGACCCCGACTGCAACTCGAAGGCATCGGCGTGATAGACCACCGTGTCGCCGTGCATCACCATCTTGATCTTTGTGGCCGTAACCGTCACCTCACGCAACGTATGTTCATGCCGCCGTGGTTTCCGCGTCATCAGTACCTCGCCGAAGGTGCCGCCCGTCTTGCGAAAACGATGGTAGTGCATGGTCATCGTGGTGTAGGCGGTTTCATAGCCTGCTTTTTCGAAACGGATGATGCTCTTGCCAGGGTGATATGCCACAACGTCATTGAACTGCCACCATCCCATGCGGTGGTCGGTGGAGAGGAACGACTGGCGCGGCACGCTGTCCTCGTCCATGAACGTCAGCAGCACGGAGTCTAAATCTTCATGCGTGAAAGAGTCGCGGATGAAGCCGTTTACGGCGTAGTTGACGTCCTCTTTCGGTTTGTACTGCACGGTCACTTCGCCTCTGATGGCTTGGCGCGTGAAAGCATCCACAATGGTGCCGTTGAAGTTCACAGGAGCGTTCTGCGCAGACATGGTGAGGGCTGTGCTGACCACGACAGCCAGCAGTAGAAGTCTGTATTTCATACTGTTTATGTGTGTAACGTATAAAGTTATAAAGTATCTCATAGCCGTCAGTCTCTTTTGGTTTTGGGTTGCTTGTCAAATCGATACACGAGGCGCAGCATGACGTAGCGCGGGATGACGTTGGTGTAGTATTCCCAACGGCTTCGGCTGTCGATGCCGGCGTTGACGTTGGAGAGGTTGCCCAGGATGTCCCAGGCATCGAGCATCAGATTGAGGCGATTCTTCATGACCCCCTTCGAGATGCGCGCATTCCACACCAAGTCGTCGCGGTTCATGGTGGAAGATTCGTAGCCCCGGCGGGTGAACATGGTCAGTTCGGTGGATAGTTGGAACGCCCACGGCAGGTCGATTACCGCGTTGGCTCCGTAGTGGATGTTCCAAGTGTTGGCATTCACGAAATCGTTGCGCTCGGCGGTGGCATGGTTCCAGGCCGCGTTTCCTTTCACACCCACGTTTACTTTCCGGTAGCGGTAGTTTAACCGAAGCGTCTCACTGAGCACGGCGGTTTGTGTGGTGTTGCGCAGGGGCGTGGCGGCGGGATTGCTCCCGGAGAAGTCAACGAGGTGGTAGTAGTTGGCCGCCGTGTTGGTGGTGAGTGTCAGGCGACGCGCCTTGTCCAGCGGAGTGACATAGCCCACATTGAGCCAGGCGTTCCAGTTGCCGCTGACGTTGACGGGGCGGCTGGTGGTCACGCCCGTCTGTTTGTCGTAAACGTAACTGACAGAGATGGCATTCGCGGCACAGTGCCACCCGGCATTGCCGTAGAGTTGCCGCTCCTGGTGTTGCAGCCAGCGGTCGGATTTGTAGTTGAAAGAGAGGTCTATATCGGTGCGCTGCTTCAGGTCCGGGTTTCCCAGCGTCACGTTCAACGGGTCGGCCGCAAAGGTCTTGTTGACCAGATTTGTCATGGATGGCGAACTGCTGTTGAGCGTTGCCACGAAGTTCAGCTCATGACGGAACTCCTGCGTGTTGCGCTTTAGACTGAAACGGGCATGCGGTAGCACGTAGGTCTTGTGAATCTGCTGTTCATTTTTCCCCACGACGTAGTCCGTGAATCGGAATCGGTTGTCCTCCAGTGTAACGGACGGACGGAACTGCACGTTCCAGCCCGACGTGCGTCGCCCTTGCGGTGTCTTGCTGTAGTGTTGCCATTGCCAGTCGAGCGTCAGGTCGTGACGATAGCGGTGCAGCAGTCCCTCGTAACTGTTGTCCGAATCAAGAGCCTGCATCAGCATGGCGGCTTCGGAAGGGAGCCAACCGAGAGGCTGGTCTGCACTTTCGTCAAGCACGTCGAGGCGATAGTGCATACGGTCGCCCGACTCGTACTTATAATTAAAGGTGTAGCTGGGGTTGAGCATGATTTCCTGATTCCAATGCCAGAAGTACTTCGTCCGCACCTGTGCCCCGAAGTCACGCTGAGGCGATTCGTCGTAACGGTTGCGCCAGTCGGTCTGCAGCGCTCCGCCCTCGTAGTGGTTGTAGAGGAAATGGTTGAAGCCGTCCTGCCGCTTGTCGTTGTAGGAAAGGTTGCAGTCCACCGACACGCCGTCCTGCGAAAAAGGAATCTTGAAGAAACTCCAGAAGGACAGGCTGCCGTTCGTCGTGCGGCTGTTGCCCACGGCTTGCTCTCCGTTGCGGCGGATGAGGTGGCGCACGGTGGTAGTCCAATCCGGCGAGAAGAGGCTGTCGAGCACGGAGGCATAATCGCCAGCCGGACTCACGCTGAATGTTCCGTTCAGGAAGTTATAGTTGTAATCGCTCTTCTGGTAGTTGAAAGCGGGGGAGAGACTGAAGGCGTGGTGCGTCTGCTGGAAGTTGAATTTCAGGTCGTGCTGTGTGCTTATGGAGAGGTTGTTGCTGTTCGTGTGGCTTGACGTGACATTGAAGACATCGCCGCCAGGGAGGAAGTTGGTTGAGTTGCCGCCCCATGCGTTCTCGTTGTCGGTATAGGTAACATCTGCGTTGCCGGACAACTGGAAACGGTCGCGCTTGTCGAACACGGAATAGTCCAGACCGCCGCGCTTGGTGGATGTCACTCCTCCCGACACGTCGAAGTCGCCCCATCCGCCATTGCCGTCGGGCTTGCGACGGTCATTGACATTGTTGAGGTTGCCAAAGAGGGAGAGGCGCGACTGCGGTGTGTAGCGCATGGCAAAGAGGCGGGCAAGGTAACGATCCTCTGTGCCATATCCTGCTTCTGCGTTGGCCAGCCAACCGATGGCGTATTGCCGTTTCAGCACCACGTCCATCACAAACCGGCCGTCGTCCACCTTGCGCCCCAGCAGTCGGCTCGTCTCGCTCTCTTCTGTATATACTTTCACCTGATGCACCATATAGGCTGGCAGGTTGTCGAGCAGCACGGTGTTGTCTCCCTTGAAGAAGTCACGCCCGTTGAGCAGCAGACTCTCCACAAACTTACCGTTCACCATGATGCGCCCGTCGGGCTTCAGTTCTGCACCTGGTAGTTGCGCTACGAGCGCGTCGAGCATCGAGCCTTCTTGCAGTTGGAAAGCATCGGCGTTATAGACCAGCGTGTCTTCTCTCGTGTAGAACTTAATCTTGGTGGCTTTCACAGTGACTTCGTTCAACTGCACCTCGTCTGTTGCTTGTGAAGTGCGGCGCATGGGAACATTCCAGAGAGAAACCTCAATCGGCTTCGATTTCCACACCAATTTGGTGGTTTTATAGACGGTCTCATACCCCTTGGCCTCCAGTTTCACGAGGAAATGGCCGTCTGGCTGCCAGGGAACATCAAACTTGAAGAATGTGCGGACGGTGCCGTTGCCCCGGTCCGTGTGCTCATAGCTTTTGGTGGTCATTACCACAGTGCTGTCTGGCCTGAGTAACGAACAAGTCACTTCGCCTTTGATGGCTTGGCGCGTGAAAGCATCCACAATGGTGCCGTTGAAGTTCACAGGTGCTTTTTGCGCAGACACGGTGAGGGCTGTGCTGACCAATGCGGTCAGCAGGAGAAGTCTGTATTTCATAATGTTTATGTGTGGAGCTTACTTCTTCATTTCTGGCAGTGAAAGACTGGAATGTGGGATGCAGATGGAATATGGCTCAAGACCATCAGCCCGCTCCAGAACGAGTAGTTGCTGGTGAATAAAATAGTAAAGGTAGAAGGCGTGGTAGCAACCTTTGCCGTCCATCCAGCGGAGCACGGTTCTGTTTGGACTTAATTTTTCGTCGCTACCAGATTCCACATTGCTTAAAGTCAGCAGACGAGCACTCAACGCCTGGTATTCCTCTCGTGGGCAGCGGGTGCGCACGATTTGGGCTTTTGTCGGACACGGCCCATTTAATCCAATCCACCATTCGTGTCCCTCGTGGTCGTTGCTGACGAAGAGGGTATCAACGACTTGAGCGTCACTACGACCGCGCATAGTTTCCATGAGAGTCCTCAGTTCTTGATTCAGTTCAGGAGAGATGTCATTCATCGGCTGTGCGTGTTTTGCCTGGCCTCGCAGGTGGTCTATGAGTTCTCTGGTATCTGGCACCGTGTTGCAATGCTTCCACGTTGGCACAACGACGCGCACCACGCAGATACATTCCTGATAATAGACAGCGTGATAGAGACAGAAGGCTCCTCCAGTGCAGAACGAGGCAGTGGCGCAGATCTGCAAGATGTTGCCATCCTTGTGCTTGGAACTTTTATATATGGTGACATCGGGATTTCCACTTAAAGGAGCAAGCGCTTCCGTCCATGCAAGGAAGTCTTGCTGCTGCACGCCTTGCAGGAGCACGACGTGAGCTGGCGTGCGGCTGGCATCGCCCTTTGCACCCATCCACCAATCGTAATTCTCATTCTCAGAATAGCAGAATACGGTGTCAATCACCAGTGCTTCCTTTCTCTGCTCCATCTGTCTCAGCAGGTTGGCAATGGCTGCCACACTGTCCTTGGGCAGATCACGATAGTTGAAGTTCGGCTTTACATCTGAGGCTAGCTCCGTGACGATATTGATGCTCTTGGGGCTGTTCACGCCATAGCGGAAACTTACCATTGTACGGTTATAATCCATAAGGAAGAAGGCAGAGGTGTCTCCTTGCTCTGGGTGCAGACGCATGGCAATGCGGCCCTTGAAAATCTCATCTGCCTGTTCATCGGTCATGCGATGCTTGTGAGGCAGACGGTTGATGAGTGGTGCGATGCCGTCAAGAAGCGTGGCAGTAGCGTGAAGCGGGCCGTTATTGACCACATAACTACCGTATATCGTGTGGTTACGACCACAAACGGCATCAGTCACGGCACCTTCGAGACAATGCTCATTCAGATACTCGGCAATAGCTTCCACGGTCTTGTCCGTCTGGCTTTGTGCCGCCATGCCAAGAGGAATGACGAGACTGATGATAAGGGGAAATAGTCGTTTCATATCGTTGTTTTTTACATGTTTTCAAATTCATTCACCATAGCCAGCATCTTGTCCTCCATCGTCTGCAATTCACAGTCGATACAGACGTCTTCCTGCAATTCGATGGACTTTGTAGTAATGATATTACTTTTTGGCTTCTTGGTCGCTACTGGTTTGTCACTCTTTATTATTTGCCGTTCCATATTATTAGGGTGTGAAATTTGTGCCGTCTGAACACACTCTTCCGCTTGTGCTTCATGTGGCATCTTTTCTGTTTGTAGGACAGTCCCCACGGCAACAGATTTGGATGGTTCAACACCTCTGTTATTTTTATGCAAAAAGAACAGTCCTGTACCAAAAATGATTGCAATAACAGCCGCAGCAGCGCTCCATTTAAGCACATAGCTTTTGTGAAGTGAGACGGACTTGGGCCTGTCTTGTCTGAGACCTCTGAACAGGATGGAGAAGTTCTGCCATTCAGCAGGAACATCCCGATGTGTGCAGAAATAATCGGCAAGCAAGTCTTCCTCTTCTCGCGTCGTCTCAGCAGCCAAGTAGCTGTCAAGCAACTTTTGTATGTATCCTTTTTCTATATTCATGTTATTCTGCCTAATATTTGAAGTAATCTTGACCGGGCTTTCGACATCATACCTCGGCAGGAGGATTCAGTAGTTCCAAGCACTTCGGCAATCTCTGCAAAACTCATTTTTTCATATTCTCGCATCTCAATAATTTTCCGCCAGTTGTAAGGAAGCTGGCTCATAGCACGATGAACGATGTCACCAGTTTCTTTGTCTTCCACATACTGCTGAGGGGTGAACGGTTCGGGTACGTCGGGTATGTTGAATGTCTCGACATCGTCCTTCTCCCGTCGATGGAAAATCCTCATTATGGGATGTCGTCGCCGCTGTCGTAGAAGATTCAGTGAAAGATTCCTAGCCATCAAGTTTGCCAAGTGCTTCACTTTGTCTGCGTCATTGTGCAAATCCTTATGCCCTTCCCACAATCTCAGCAAAACCTCTCCAGCCACATCCTCTGCAGTATCATAATCGTCGAGCAGCGTCAATGCTTTTGCCACGGCTATCTGCCGTAGCTCCACTACCAACGATATGTACTTTTGACGTTCCATACTTATAATACACCGAACCTACTCAAAACGCTACGCAAAAATCAATATTTTTTTACTTGCTATGTAAATTGACCCTATCAAGTCTCGAAAAAAGGTCGCTTGATTCCTCTCAAACGACCTTCTATTGCCTTATTATTGACAATTGTGTTCCGCTCATTTCTTCGCATTCCATTCTCTTGCATCAAGAAGTTTCGAATCTTTTCTTTGCTTGGCAGCTGTAACTCATATCGGGCAACAAATATTGGGGAAATAGGGTAAGTCAATCATTCTGGTCAACTCGCCCGTTTCCCAAGCATTTCGCCGCACTCTATCATGCGTCGCTCCTCGTGCTCCATGCAGTACTCCCGCAGGAACTCCAGGTCCAGTCCCTCCTTGTAGGTGTAAAAGTGTTTGTTTGGTACCATATTCGCAGAGGATATAGAGATTATTGAAGTTATTGGAAAAGCTTTTTCATGTAGCAATAAACACAACCATAGATGCTCCCTTCGATGGATCGTGGCGTGTCATGTTGAATATCGTATGCTTCTCCTAATTTGCTAGTCCATAATCCCGATGACAATTGTCTGGCTGCATGAGTACACTTAGTGGTTCCAGGAGTGATATATAAAGCAATTTTCCTGTAGCCTTCCTCAAAGTCAGGAGAGCTACACTTCTCATATCCTTTAAGTCTGAAAGCATCGACAAACCTTTCAACCTCTGTGCTTGCATTTTCATCTGGCCAATAGGTCACCGCATCTATGACTTTTGCAGGGATGCCTTTAGGTGGCCACATCCATCTGCCCTTTATCTGATATGCCCATGCGATGCAATTATAGTTGGGGTCGATAGGACTGGTTATTTCAAAATGCTTATCGTATCTCAGACCGGGGAATGCATCTATTACATCCAGTTTTGCCGTCTCAGTTCCTTTACCCATAATTTGCAGACTTCGGTAATTGTAGTATCTGGCCTGTCTGTTATTTTACAATTGAAAATTAAATTTAGTGCCCAAACCAGATTCGATGCTCTTGCATCAATTTCGGCTCCAATAAAAGGTACAGCCTTGGCTCCCATGGCAACTATCGCCATAAAGTCCTTTTGGTTGATGATGTCTTCAGGCGATGACAGAAACCGTGTGTTCTTCCTCCAAGAACGAAGATAATTGTTAAAGCGGAGTTTGTCGCTCATAAAGGCCTCTGCCGGGTCATTGACCTCTGCTATGTATTTTGATGTAATGTGATTGTTGATGACCGTATTAATATTACTGAATTGATCAGTATCGACCTGTACTCCCATGACACCTCCTGCTACCATTGAGACTGCCAGTGTTACGGGTTTCCAACCTTCCTTTATATTTTTTAGCTGCATAGTTCTAAAGTCTTGTCAGTGAGGTTTCCGAAGAAGATTTTATTTTTTATCTCCCTTAGATTCTCCAATATTTCCCCAATTGAGTTGACATCAAACAGTATATTGTTCCTGTCAAGTACATCTATGTCGAAAATATAAATGAACCTATCTGTCAGGTGATCTGCATTCTGGTTCACAATGGAATAGATGCCTTCTGCTACATCGAAAGTCATACGAAATCCATATTTCAACAACGGATATGGCATTGAACTATCTGCGACGGAGGAAGTTATTTGTGTATTGAAATACTCAGTAGGATCATCAAATTCCAAAAGATTGAATTGGTTGATAAACCTTATAGATGTCCTTTGAATTGTGACTCCTTCTAAAACAGAAGATAATGTCTGTAGCACTTTCAACACAAAATCTTTAAAAGAATCCCATCCTGTGTATGGACTCTCTTTTGTGTAAGTGATTTCTGTTTCAGACAGAGTTAGTTTTTCTTTCTGGTCTGTTGTGAAATACACATATCCTGTGCGGCGTGTATCAGTAACTCCGCTAACTTGGGCTTTTCCCAAAGGAATTCTTGTTGATGGCGGAAGACTAAGACTTGATTCAATATTTTCACTCCGATTAGGGAATTCCCTTTTCAACACTGTGTCGAACTTAAGGAATTCGTCCAACTTTATCGAACCGCTATCATATTTTAATTGAAAGATAGCCGTCACAACAGGAGGATTCACCAAGTTCTTCCACTTAGTATCCATGACAAATTCTTTTTATATTGCAAAATTTTGTTTGTTATAACGGTGCAAAGATACAAATTATAAAGGAGATAAGCGGTTGAATGATTCCAATGATGCCTAAGATTTGTGGTTTTTTAACTTATACAGAGCCTTCCGTTTGACATATAATCTATATATATAGATGAGTCCACTTTAAAAAGTGGTATTTTCGAGGTTTGATCTGATTTATGCGGCCGTTCTGAGTGATATAAGGCAAAGGGTTCTTTTAAAAGATCTGCTAAAATTATCATGAGGCAGCCTAAAGCTCCCCTGAGAGGGCCGAAAAGAGCAAAATTCGTTCTTTGAAACGCTGATAATTGGAATACAACCAAGCTTTCTAAATGTTCTTTATCAACAGAAAAATCCTTGAATATGGAAATAAACCATTCCGCTATAGGTATTGCGGGAATAACGCCAAAAACCAAGACTGTTATTAAATCCCATTCTTCAGCAAAAGATAGAGATACTACAATAAATACAAATAGGAGAGTCCGCAGCCCCGACTCCATCCAGGAGTATTCACTTTCCTTCGAATTCCCGGGGAAGGAGGACTCAGAGACCGACATCCTTCAGCTGCCCGAACGGATGGCGCGGAAAAAGAACATCCGACAGGTCGTTTGTATAGAC
>JAEEGK010027211.1_pt1 | contig 11571 bp, 1 predicted proteins | sample 8958771 | NCBI WGS metagenome assembly JAEEGK01 (sample SAMN16246547, study PRJNA631951) | gut metagenome | biome: gut microbiome; feature: rumen; material: SC-attached | host: Bos | place: Iran: Karaj | collected 2018-10 | reverse complement strand
TTAGGACAAGATTTAACAAAAAAATTTATATTTTTAGCTGCTTGTAATCCTTATAGAGAAAAAATAAAAAAAGAAAAATATTATGCTTTAGTATATAATAAAAAAAACAAAAATAAAAATTTAGTATATAATGTTCTGCCTCTTCCTCATTCTTTAGTTAATTTTGTTTTTGATTTTGGAAATTTAAATGATAATGATGAAAGAAAATATATTGAATCAATGGTAACTCAAGCAAATATTGATGATGAGAATTTAAAAAAAATATCTATAAAGTTATTATCTGCATGTCAAGGATATTTTAGGAATAATAAAGAAAAATCAAGTATAAGTTTAAGGAATATAAGAAGATTTATAATTTTATATTCTTGGTTTAAAAATTATTTTACACTAAAAGATTCAATAATAAAATTTAGTAGAAAACACAAATTCAACTGTATAATATTATCAATATATATATGTTATATTTTAAGTATACCTGAAAAAGAAAAAAGAAATGAATTATATTCTATATTAGCAAATAAATTATTGGATTTAAAATATGATTCATATGATTCATCACAATTAAAAGGGATAGTTTCAAATGAGATTAATCTATTTTCAAAAAAAATAAAAAAAACATGTCCGAATAATATTGCCTTACATGATAGTTTAAAAGAAAATTTATTTGCATTATTTACATGTATAATGAATAAAATTCCTATATTTTTATGTGGAAAACCAGGATGTAGTAAAACTTTAAGTTTTGAATTATTATTAATTTCTTTAACAGGGGAAAAAAGTAAAGATGAATTTTTTAAAAAATTACCAAGTTTATTACCTTTTTATTTTCAAGGTTCTTTATCAACTACATCAGAAGAAGTAAAAAATATATTTAAAGTTGTTAAAGAAAAATCCAAAAATCTTAAAAAAATAATTCCAGTTTTATTTTTTGATGAATTAGGTTTGGCTGAAAATTCTAAAAATAATCCTTTAAAAAGTTTACATTCTGAATTAGAATATAATGAAGAGAAATTTGCTTTTGTTGGAATTTCAAATATTGAATTAGATGCTTCTAAACTAAATAGAGGAATATATTTATTAAGACCTGATTTAAATTTAGAAGAATTAATTGAAACAAGTAATTCAATTGCAAAAGCATATAATATTAATTATAATCAAAGTTTATTTTATTTAATTGCTGAATGCTATATTGAATATAAAAAACAATTTCAAAATTTAGATGAAGAATTAAAAAATAAAATGGATTTCCATGGGACAAGAGATTATTTTTATTTAATTAAATTAATTATAATAAAAACACAAAATATTCATGAATCCAATTATGGAAAAATATATAATGAAATTATTGAAGGAATTGATAGAAATTTCAGTGGATTAAAAATTGAAAAAAAATATAAAAGTAAATTCAAATTAATGAGAGATTTATACATCAAAAAAAATATATTATATTTTAATTCAAATATCGAATATAATGCTAAAAAATGTATTGAAAATAATATTTTAGATAATAATGCAAGATTTTTATTAATGATTTCAGATAGTGGTATTTCTAATTATTTTTTAGAAGAAATTTTAGAAAAATTAAATATAAATTATTTATATTTTATTGGAAGTAAATTAAAAAATGATCTTTTAAAAAAAGAATATTCTTATACAATATTAAATAAAATTATAAGTTGTATTGAACAAGGAACTTTTCTAATATTAAAGAATTTAGAAATTATATATCCTTCTTTATATGATTTTTTAAATCAATATTATAATAATTATGGAAGTAAAAAATATGCAAGAATTTCAATTGGAATGATTAATAAACCAAAAATAATTGTTCATGAGAATTTCAGAATGGCAATATTAATTGAACAAAATGAGATTTTATCACATGATACACCTTTTTTAAATAGACTAGAAAAACATTTTGTTAATTATGATATATTATTAACAAAAAAAGAAAAAATCTTTGCTGATGGTATTATTTCTATAATGAATAAAATTACTAATTTGAATAATGAAAAAATCTCTCAAATAAATATAAAAAATCAAATGATAAATTGTAGTGATGATGAAATTTATGGTTTAGTTTATACATTATTTAAAAAATATCCACTTAAAAATAATGATTTTTTATGGCAAAAAATAATGTTTTTGATTGTGAAAAATTTCAGTCAAGATATGATTCTTTTTATTGATAATTTAAAAATAGAAGATAAAATACTTAATAAAATTAAATTACTATATAAGACTGTAAGTTATATTAATTTATATGAATTTATAAAAAATACAAAATTTAGGAAAAATATTATTTATACTTTTACAAATATAAGTACTATAATTAAAGTAAATTTTAACAAGGTACAATCTAAATTAAATAATCAAGAAATTAATGAAGATTCTATAATTGAATTTTTTACTTCTGGAATTAAAAGTCAAAATGAATTTGAAAGTATTATTTTAAAATATTATAATTCTGAAAAAGAATTTAAAAATAAAAATCTTTTATTGTTTAAATTCTCGGCTGAAGATACTGAACATTTAAATTTATTTTCTGAAATAATAAAAAATATAGAAAAAGATATAGAAGATAAAAATAAAATAAAAAATAAATTTATATTTTTTATTATTCATTTAAAAAGAATATTTAATAAAAATGAAAAAGAAGAGACTTCTGAAATTATAAAATCAAAAAATTTTTCTCACTTAAATACTGATTTTGAGCAAAGATTTATAGATAATTTAAAAGTTAATTTAGATATTAAATTCTTAAAAATTATTGAAAACACTGATAATTCTATATTAATTAAAGTTTTAAATTTAGAAAGAAAATTTAAAGATTTAATATACAATGTTTATAGTACTTTTATTTTTGAAAATATTGAAGAATTTGGATTTTCAAATGATGAATATATTAATAATGTTTTGACAAATATAAACCAAAATAAAACGTTTCAAAATTTTATTATTCAAATTTCTGAAGAATATTTACAATCAATCAATGATTTAAAAACATTATTCTTAAGTAAAAAAATAATTGTTGAAAACGATATAGATTTACTTTCAAAGTTTCTTCAGTTTTCATTAAATGAAATAAAAATTTATTTAATAAAAGTATTTTATATTTTAGAGAAAGAAGGTACAATAAATTTTTTATTAAATATAAATCATTCAAATCATGGATTATTAGATTCATTTAAATCAAGAATTAAATATGGTAATTTAGATGATTATATGATTAATGAAAATATATTATCCAATAAAATAAAGAAAAAACCTGATTCTTATTTTCTTGACTCTAATAAACTTTTTGAATATATTATTGAACAAATCAAAAAGAAAAAACATTTGGAAATATTTATTGAAAATGAAATTGAAGTAAAAAATATTATTAATGAAGATAATGAAAGTATCATTATTGTTAATAATTATAAAAATAATTTGAAAAATTTATTAAGTGATATTAAGTATGACATTAAAAATATTTTTTTAAATGATATAAATCAATATATATTTTTGAAAGATTTATCAATGAAAAGAAGAAAAGATTTTTGTTTTGATTTTATTGATTATTATATACAATTGAAAGAAATAAAATATAAAAAAGAATTCAAATATTATTTTAGTTTATTATTAGATTTACTTTATGAAAATTATTCTAAAAAATTAATTCAAAATAAGTCAAAAGAAGATATATATGAGTATATTTCATATTGTATATTATTTATTTATTCAAAAGAAGATTTTATTTTTTTTATTCAAAGCAATTCTCAAAAAATATGTGAAATTTCAAATAAAAAATTATTGGATTTTAATTTAGAAATGACAAATTTAATTAAAACTAAAAAAATAGAATTTATAATAGGAAGGAATAATCCAAAAATTAAAGCAATAGTAAATGAAGTAATTTTTTTAATTAATGATTCATTTTTATTTCTTTCTTCAAAATTATTAGGAGAAATTAAAGAAGATAAAATTAAAGAATATTTAAAGATTTTATCATGTATACAAAAAGAAGATTTAAAATTTGAAAATAAATATTTTTTATTTAGTAAACAAATATTTCAATTAAAAAATTTAATAACAATTTCATCTTTTATTGAGAAAAAAAAAGAATATATTCCAAAAATTAATGATTATATTAATTTTGAAGAAAAAGAACTTCTTTTATATAAGAAAAATGATATTGAAAGTTTAAAAAAAATAATAGAAGAAGAATTTCGTTTTTTAGAAACATTTTCAACAAACGAAAATTACTATGAATTTATTATTGATATTTTTATAAATAAATATAAATCTTTAAATGATATTGAAATTCAAAAAATAATAATAAAAAAAATTTTATTGAATATTAATTTCCTAAAAAATTCTTATTATTTTTTTGATTTAATTTTCTCTTATTATGAATATGATGATCTAAATCTTTTTGATATTGATGATCCAAAATTAGAAACAATTAGAAACACAAAGATTAATTCTATTAATAAAAAAATATTTAATATTATTTTATTGAATATTTTTAATGAAAAAATATTATATCAATTCCATGATTTTTCAGTAGATAATATTGAAAATTATTTTGAGAAATTTAAATTATTTATTGAATCTTTAATTTATAATTTAGATGAAAAGGAAGATGATAAAACAGAAAATCAAGTTAAAAATTATGAATTCATAAAAATTTATAAAATTAGTTACGTGAAAATTTTTATATATTATATTTCTGAAATTTGTAGTTCAAAAATATTATATAATAAATATAATGAAAAAAAAAATTTTGTTGACTTAATGAAAAATACAATTAATATTGACTCATTTGAAATATACTTTATTAAATGTCTTAAATTTTTTAATGATAACTCTTTTTCCAATTTTGTTTTCAATAAAGATGTTGATTATTTTAAATATTTTGGATTAAAACATATTAAAATAAAATATTTTAAGGAAGAAGAAACGAATGAATATTTTTATCATCCTTTAGAAGTTATTTATATAAATGATCTTCCAAATTATTTAAAACTAAAAGAATTATATAATAATAATTTAGAAAAAGATATTGTAAAAAACATGGTTAAAGTCAAAGATGAAATGTTTTTCTTTGATTTTATTTTTAATGAATTACTTTGTTTTTTTTTCAATAAAAATTTTTCAAATGAATATTTAAAAAATGATTATTATAAAAATTTGTCTAAAGTTTTTACTTGTATTTCAAATGAAAAAATCAAAAAAATTTTAGAATCTATTTTCTATTTAAAAGAAAAACAATTTGAATTTAAATTTACAGATAAAGAAACTACATTATTAAGTTATTGTTTTAATTTTTATATTTTGTCTTTAAGTGATTCAAATATTGATTCAAAAAGTTTTTTAGATCTTGTTGATAGAAATAAAAAAAAATTATATTCTTTGACATTAGAATTTTTAAAATCAACAAAAATGTTTAATATAAATTTCATCGAAAAAAAGTATAATGATTGTATTGAATTAATGAAAAAAATAGTAAATATAGCAAATAAAATTGAGAAGAATTTAAATATTTTTTATGACAAAAGTGATGTTTTTACATTTTTGAATCAGATAAAGAAATTTATTATTTTAAATGATAAGGAATCATTAGAGAGGATAATATTCTCATTGATAAATAATTTAAATAATAAAACTTTTATGGATGAATATAAAAACAATATTTCAAATTATTTAGAATTTACTCAATTAAATAATAATTCAATCAGAATAATAGTAAATAATATTACAGAAAAAGATGGTGATAATGATTTGAATTATTTGTTATTTTTTCAAAAATTTTATAAATTAATTGATATAGAAAAAGATATTCTTCAGAAAAACGATTCTATTATATCTTTTTATATTGAGAATAATTCAAACATTGAGAAAATAAATAATATTGTGAATAACATTAATCCAATTATTAATAAAATTTATGAACTTTATAACGGAAAAATTTCAAGGAAAAAATTATCAGAAATTTCAATTAAACAATTTTTAAATGAAAATAAAGAAAATAAAGAAGAGTTTGAAAATAATTTGAGTAAATTAATAAAAAATATTGATTTAAATCAAAGTATTCAATCATTGATTTTCATAAAAGAGGAAAATGATATATCAAGATTATATAAAGAAATAATAAAAGATTACAATAATTTCTTTGAAGAAATAAAAATAAAATATTCAATAAATTTTTCCTCTGAAACAATAAAACTTCAATTATGTAAAAAGTTTCAAATTCTTCAAACAATAGAAAAAGGAGATTTAAACTCTTTTCATTTTAATTCTATTAAAAATAATATAAATCATTATATTAAATATAATGAAAAAACAAAAACAATTAATTATGATATATTTAAAGATATTGATTATGACTTAAATAAAATTGAAAAAGATATTATTGATAATTATATTATAAATAAAAATAAATTAGATGAAAATTTAATTTATTTTTCATTTGCTTTTGAAAATAATAATGAAGAAAACCTTGAAAAAATTATTGATATTTTTGAAGAAAATCATTTAAGAGAAGAAATAAATGAAAACAAAAAAAATTTAATTAAAGATTTAATATCAAAAATAAAACCCGAAATTTTTTTTTCTAATATTCAAAAATTAATCTTTTTGTTAAAAGGAAAACAAACAAATAATAATGATTTAATATATGATAAAATTCGAGAATTTAAAAATATTGTTCAAATTAATGATAATGAATTTATTGAATTTTTTAAAGAAAATGATGATTTAATTGTTTCAAATTTAATTCCTATTTTTGAATATATTGAAGAAGAATATTATAGTTATTTTTTTGAAAATATAAATCAAAAATTTAAAGAAGAAATTTCAGAATCTGATAAAAAAAATATTTATATCAAATTTAATTATCTTAAAAACGAGAAAGAAAAAGAACAAAGTTTGAAGATTTTAAAAAAACTTTTAATTAAATTCGTTGTAAGATTTATATTAGGAAATGATAATTTTGAACCGAAAAATAATTGTATTGATATTATATCTAAAAATAAATTTTTATTAAAAGAATATCATGAAAAAAAACAAACATTTTTAGAAAAATTGCAGAAGTTAGAATCAAATAAAGTAATTAATTTAATAAAACTACTTTCTGATAAAAACACAATTTGGGAGAAAAAGAAAAAAAATAATGAGATGCGTTATTAATAATTAGTTTAAAATATATTAACAAAAAAATTTATAAACATATATTTATATAAAAAGATTTATTTTTTTATTGAATTCTTTAAACAATTATATAAAATAAAGTAAAATATTTAATCATAAAATTACATATTTTTAACTCAATCTAAGCCAAGGAGAATTAATGGGTAAAAAAATATTAAAATAGGATACATAATAATAATATAAATGGAAATAATGAAATGAATCCAAATTCAATGAATAAAAATATTCAAATAATAATAATAATCAAATAAGAGGACCAAATGATAATCAAATGATAACACTACTAAAATAGTGAAGACATAAAGAAAAGGAAAAAAAGAACGAAAGTGAAGAATAAATGAATAAAATATATTATTATAATTTATAAATTGAACTTTATAAAATGTGAATTAATCTATAGCAATATTTTAATATAAATTATTAAAATTTTTGATTCAAAATATTTTATTTATATTCGTGGTTAAAAAAAAATTAATTTTTAAAGAATAAATTTATTCAAAATTTTTTTTATTTATTTTTTTCATACAAAGAAAAAAATAATTGAAAAATAATAAAGATAATATAAATGAGTTGAAATTTATTTTATAATTATAATTATTATTGTTTGTAAAATTTTTAATTTTTAAAAAATAATATTTAATTAAGATTGATAATATTTATAATTATAAATTTAAATGGGAAATAAGGCTTTAAAAAAAAAAGAAGATTCAGAATTTTATACTTTTACTAAAAATTTCTCAAATTCCTCAAATTATATTTGTGAAAAACCAGAAAAAATTTCAGAATCTCAAATAAAAATTCCAATAAATCACAATGGAATAGTAATAGAATTAACTTTAAAAAATTATGAATATGGAATAATACAATTATTATTTGATTATCCTGACAAAAAAATTAGATATAAACCAAAAACAGATATTCCAACTTCTTTAAAAGAAAAACCTTTCAAAAAAATAACTATAACAGAAGAAAAAATAGAATTAGAAACAGAAATAACAGAATTTCCAAATTCAAATATAAAAAACACATTAAAAATAAATTTACCTAATTTCTTAATAACTTATAATTTAAATGATAATGAAATATTTTCTTTTAACAAAAATAAAAATTTACAATGTTTCAATATTGAAAAAGAAGATAATAAAAAATTAAAATCAAATTCTTTTGATTTTACATATGAAAATATACCATATATTATAGGACTTTCAGAAAGAAATTCAGATTTATTTTTAAAAGATGATTCATATAGATTATTTAATTTTGATAATTCAGAACAAATAATAGGTTCAAATGAACCAATTTATGGTTCAATACCTTTAATACATGGAATAAGTAAAAATAATATCATTTCAATATTAAATGATAATACAAGTGATCAATGGGTTGAAATTAAAACAAATAATAATTCTAAAGAAGTATATTGGATTACTGAAGGAGGTATTATTAATTTATTTTTATTTAGTGATAATAATTATTATAATCAATTAATAAAATTAAGTAAATTAACTGGAAATTCACCTTTAGCACCTTTATATGTTTTTGGATATCATCAATGTAAATGGGGATACAAAGATTTAGATGATGTTGATAATGTTACTAAAAAATTTAATGAATTTAATATACCTTATGATGTTATTTGGTTTGATATTGATCATACTAGTGAAAAAAAATATTTTACTTGGGATGAAAAAAATTTCAAAAATCCACAAAATTTATTAGATAGAATTAAAAATGAAAATAGATATTTTGTAACTATTATTGATCCTCATATTAAAAAATGTGAAGGATATGAAATATTAGATATTTTAAAAGAAAATGATTGTTTTGTAAAGATTAAAAATAAAGAAGGAAATATCGAAGATTTTATTGGTTATTGTTGGCCAACTTTTTCATATTATATTGATGTTTTAAATTATGATAAATTACAAAAAGTATATAATGATTTTTTTAAAAGAGAAGATTACTTTTTGAATTATGATAACTTAGGAACTTGGGTAGATATGAATGAACCAAGTACTTTTACAAAAGAAAATGAAAATACAATTCCTAAAGATTCTCTTCACTTTGATGGAGAAAATTATATTGAACATAGAGAAGTACATAATTTATATGGTTTTTTATATCAAAAAATTGCATATAATTCACTAAAGAATAGATTTAATAATATTAAAAGACCATTTATATTAACAAGAAGTTTTTATACAGGAAGTCAAAAATATGGTTTTATTTGGACAGGAGATAATAAAGCAAATAAAGATTTTTTAAATAAATCAATTGAAACTAATATAATTAATGGATTTTGTGGTATTTCAAGTTGTGGAAGTGATGTTGGAGGATTTTTTGATAATCCTACTGAAGAATTATTATGTGATTGGTATAATTTAGGTAATATATATGTTTTTTTTAGAGGTCATTCTGCTATAAACACTAAGAGAAGAGAACCTTGGTTATTTTCTGAAAATACTTTAAATAATATTACTAAATATATTATTCAAAGATATAATATATTATTGTATATTTATGGAAAATTTAGAAAGTATACTTTAGATGGAATTTCTATTTTAAAACCTGCTTGGATGGTTTTTAGAAATTTTTTTGATGATTTAGTTAAAGTTAAAGATATGAGTTCTATTTTTGTTTTTGGAGATGAAATTTTAGTTGTGAATTATTTGTCTTTATGTGATGAAGGAATTAAATTTTTAAATAATTTAAAAATCCCATTATATGATTTATATGATAATTGTAATAAAGTCTCTGAATTTAATAAAGAAATAAAACAAGATAAATTTAAAAAATTTGTTATTGGAGGAAATATTATCCCTTGGACTGAAGAAGTTAAAAATTGTTCTTATTATGTTTGTAGAGCTCCTTTAACATTAAAAATTTGTTGTGATAATGAAATGAAGAGTAAAGGTAATTATTATTTAGATGATGGAATTTCTATTGACATTGAAAATAATTATATTGATATGGAATTTAGATTTGAAGAATCTAATTTAAAAGTTGTAAATTTAAATAAAAATTTTAATTCAAATGAAAATATTATTAAAGATATTATACCTATTTATGATAATATTGAAATTTATGGATTAAATAAGCAATGTTCAAAAATAAAAATCAATAATGAAAAAGAAATTAATAATGTCATTTCTGATGAAAAATGTATAAAAATTAATTTAAAAGATTTACAAATGAAAATATATGAATTAAATGATTTAACTTTGGAATAAAGAAAAAAAATAATTTGAAAAAAATAAAGATTTATTTAAATATCAGTAAATTTAATCTAAATAATATTGTTTAATTTAAAAAACACAAATAAAAAATTAAAAATTAAAAAGATTCTTCTTTGCGATTATTGTATGGAATCAAATATATAAAATAGTTTAATAGAATTAAAAATTTTGAATTCATAAAAGTTCAAAGCAAAACTTTAGGCAAATCAATTAACAACTGTAATTTAATTTATTTAATATATAATATTTTTAAGATAGAAAATTATTTTCAAATGATTTTTACATAATCAAAAATATTGAAAATTAATTTTAATTTTTATTTTCATAAACAACAAAAAAATATTTTTAATAAAATCAATCAATATTTATTTATTAAAGGACAATTGAAAAAAAATAAAAATGAAAATCTTCAATATCATTATTTATTAAAATATACAAGAGTAGAGGAAAGAAGTAGGAAAATTAGGAATTTTTATTTATATCAGGAGAATATAAAATATTCATGTAATTAATTAGGAGTAGAATAGACAGTAAAGAATCTTTATATTGATAATCAATTAATAAAATTTCAAGTGAGGGAAACAATAGAATATTTCCAGTCTTTAACAAGAAATTATGATAATAGTGCTATTCGAATTTCATTATATATAACAAATATTGAAAGTTTTATCATTTACAAAAATAGTTTAATGAGATTAAAGATAATACAATAAAAGATGCAATTATTAATTGGAAACAAATTTGAAATGATATATAAAAAGGAAATCCCTTATGAGATTGAGAAAAATTTTTCTTTAAATAATAATATAATATTATTTTTAATATTTGGTTAAAGAAAAATAAATAACATATTTATTATTTCACAAAAAAATAAATATCTTGTTAAAGAAAAAACAAAAAGGGGTAATTGATGATAAATTATATGGTACTCATAAAATAAAGTGTAAATATTAAATTGAATTTAATTAATAATAATAAAGATATAGTAATAATTTCAAATATTGAAGAATTTACTTTAGAATACTTTAATATTTAATTAAGAATTCATTATAATTTTTTAATTAAAAAATTTTAAAAAATATATTAAAAATATAAAAATTTATATTGAATTTTCTTTTATGAAATAAAATTACATATTTTT
>JAEEGK010027210.1_pt1 | contig 11571 bp, 6 predicted proteins | sample 8958771 | NCBI WGS metagenome assembly JAEEGK01 (sample SAMN16246547, study PRJNA631951) | gut metagenome | biome: gut microbiome; feature: rumen; material: SC-attached | host: Bos | place: Iran: Karaj | collected 2018-10 | reverse complement strand
CATATATTTTATAAATCAATAATTTAAAATTTTTTAATTTTAAATAATAATTTAATATTAATTTATTATTTTATTAATATTTAATTTACACAATGGGCAAATAGCATTCTTTTTAATCCATTCAATAATACAGTTTTTATGAAAAAAATGAAAACAAGGCAAATAAATGGCTATATCATTAAGCATAAAATTCTCTAAGCAAATAGTACATTTCATATTATTATCACCAAGTTTATTTATATCATCTATTTTACATTCAGGTAATTGATTTAATTTATTTCTTTGAATTGAAGAATCTTCACTATTATCCTCCAATATATCATTTATTGAAAAACTATTACTTATATCATTTGCATTAGGTTCATCACTAATTCTTTCATTATTTTCAATTCTATCATTATGCTCAAAAATAGAATTATTAGAATCAGTATTAGAAGTATTTAATAGATTGTTATTATTTTCATTATTTAATGTATTAGAGTCATTATTAGAAATAGATAGATTTGTATTATTATTTATATTATTATCAATATTTAAATTATTATTTTTATTATTAAAATTATTTTCTTTTTTTAATTTAAATTTTGTATTGAAATTATATTCAATCCAATCAGGAAGAAAATTAACAAAATTTAATATTGTTATAAAAGGATAAATTAAATTAAATAATAAAATGTTAAAAAATATTTCATCAATTTTTATTGAAATTAAATTTAAATTGTTGTTAAATAATGTTGAATAATTAATAATATTAATTATTATATTTTTTTTCTTATAAAAAATTTTATCTAAATTTTGATGATATAATTTAATGTTGTTTATTATTAATTTATTATCAATAATATAATCAATTTGTTTTGTTTTTATTGTAAATAAATCTATTAAATTTGTATAAAATAAAATTTTTATGTCATTTAAATTTAATTTTATAATTTGATTATTATTATTATTATTGTTATTATTATTGTTATTATTATTGTTATTATTATTGTTATTATTATTATTGTTATTATTATTATTATTATTAATCTTATTATTATTATTATTAAAAGTTAAAAAAGGCATAATAATTTCACTTATTAATTTAACAATATTAATTAACATATCATCATAAATTAAGAAAATAAATTTATTTAAAAAAACATTAATAATATTTTTATTTTTATCTTCAGAAATTAAAATTTTTAAATTATTAATAATAATATTAGATGAAAAATACAATGCTTCAATATTAAAAAAATCAATTTTAATTGGTGTAAAAATAATTTTAGTTTCTTTATTTAAATTATTATTATTATAATTTTCTAAATAAAAAATAAAAATTTGTGAATTAAAAAATTGAAAATAAAATTTTTCATCAAAAACAACAAAATTACTATTATTAATAATAATATTAATTTTATTTTCTTCAATTGAATTTTCTTTATATTCAATATCATAAAAATTATTATAATTATTATTATTATTAACATAAAAAGTTTCATTAATATTTTCAATATTTTTTATATTATTTAAAATTAATTTTGAAAAAATTAAAAAAGGTTCTAAATTTTTAGAAGAAATTAAAACATCAATTTTTGGAATTTCAATATTAATTTCATTTAAAAGGTTTCCTTCCATTTTTTTTATGAAATAAATTACATTTTTATTACCATTAAATTTAAAATAAGGAATTTGTAATATAATTTTATTATTATTTTCATTAGTAATTATAATATTATTTAATTTAAATTCATTATTATTTTCTAATAATGTTATTTTATTTCTGTCATAAAATGTATTAAAAAAATTTTTTTGAGTAAAAATTATATTTTCAATAAAAATTGAACTTAAAATATTTTTATTATCATCATTTAATAAATTAATATTTAAATCAAAAATTCTTATTTTTATTTTTTTTAATTGATTTATAATAATATTAATAATATTTTCTTCAATACAAATTATTTTAAATTTTATTTCTTTCATATTATTATTATTATTGTTATTATTACTATTATTTTCAAAATATTTATTATATTTTATAATTTCTGTTATTAAATTAAATATTGTATTTATCATTCTTATAGAAAAATTAAAATAGATTTTATCTAAATTAATTTTTATATTTAATGTGTTTTTAAAATTTTTATTTTTTATTTTTAATAAACCATATTCTAATTTCATATTTAAATTTATTTCATTTATTCCTATTAAATTATATTTAAAATAATTATTATCATTATTATTATTATTTACATTTTGAAATTCATTAATATTCATTCCAATAATATTAATAATAAAATGAATTTCTTTATGTAAATTTAAACCTTTAATAATTTTTATATAAATTTTATTAATTTTTATTTGATGATAATAATTATTTTCACTTAATTTTAAATTAATATAATTTTCATCTTCAAAAATAAAATCAATTAAAGTTAATAAATTTCTTAAAATCATATTTTTTTTATTGAAATTGTTATTATTTATAATTTTTTTAATATATTCATTATTTAATTCATAATTAATATTATTTTCTTTTTTAAATAAATATTCAATAATAAATTTTTCTTCAATAATATTATAAAATTGTTTTTTTATTTCATTTAACATTCCTGTATTTTCATTATTAATATTATTATTTCTAGAAATAACAAAAGAATTTTTTCTTATTATTTTTTTATTATCAAATATTAAAAAATCATTTTTTAAATTTATTTTTATTTTAAATCCTTTTATTTTAATACGAAATTTTATCCAAATTAATTTTAATTGAAAATAATCAATATGAATATTTATAAAATAAAAAAGAGAATTTATATAAAAATTTATATTTTTATATTTAAAATATCCACAATATTCAAATGTTAAATTTTTTATAAAAATTTTAGATATTAAATATAAAAAACAAAATAAAAATATTGAAGGAAAAATTATTATAAAAATAAATATAAATAAAATAAAAATAATATTCATATTTTTAATTAATTTATTTAAATAAAATATTTTTTATTTTATTATTTAATTTTTTTTACTTTTTATAATAATAAATATAATTTTTATAATAATTTAATTTTAAATATTTTATAACAATGAACAATAAAAATGATAAAAATGATAACAATATTTTTAATAAACAAAATAGACCAAAAAATAATTTAATCAATAATAAAAACGTTAAATTTAATGAGCATAACAAACAAATTAGCAATCGTTTAGTTATAAAAAAAGATAAAGAAAAAGTTATTTTAATTGGTAAAGTTAATGATAATAATGAAAACGACTATCAAAGAGTTAATACAAAACCAAAAGATAAAAAATCAAATTTAAATGAACAAAATGATATTGAAACTATTAAATCTCGTTCATTAAAAAAAGATGATAATTATAAAATAAAGTTTCAACATTTTGAAAAATTTATTATAAAAAAGAATGAAAAAAATATTAATAATTTGATTAATTTTTCTAATAAAAATAATAATAAAAATAATAAAATTAATAATAATAATAATATTATTAAACATATTTTTATTAAAAATAATAATAACTATAACAATATTAATAATAACATTAATAATAATGTTAATAATAATATTGAAAATAAAAATATTAATAATAATTATAATTTTAATATTACTATTAATATTAATAATAATATTAATAAGGAAAAACTTCCAATTATTGATAATAATAAAAATAATATAGTAGATAATAAAAATAATGACGATAATAAACCTAAAAAAAATAATATGCTTAAAATTTCTATTAATAAACAAAATGATGAAGATAAAAAAATTCCTCCAAAAAAATTAAAAATAAATTATAATACTAAAATTAATTTTTTAAATCATCCAAAAAATTTTATTTTTCAATTTAATAATAAAAATATAAATAATAATAACAACAATAACAATAATAATAATATTAATAATAATAATAATAATTTTATTAATAATAATAATAATAATAATGTTAATAATAATGTTATTATTAATCATAATAATAATAACAAAATTAATAATAATTTCTTTAATTTAAATTATAAACAAAAACAACGTCCAAATAGTAGATACGAAAAACCTCAAAAATTTTATCATTTACAAAAAAGACCAGAATCAGCACAATTCGGAATTCCAATGTTTAACAATCAAAAAATAATAAAATATAAAAAAAACAAAACAAAACATAATTTTTTTAATAATAATATTAACATATATTGTATCAAAAATTTTTTTTCAAAATTAAATCAAAATTCCGAATTTAGAAAATCAATGGAAGATTTTATTTTAATAAAAGATAAATTAATTTCAATTCCTTCTCATAATATTTCATTATTTGCAATTTTTGATGGTCACAATGGTGCAAATGTATCAGAATTTTTGTCCAAAAATTTTCATAAATTTTTACTTCAAAACCTCAAAAAATTCAATTTTAAAATAGAAGAATCAATAAATCAATCTTTTATTGACATAGATAAATATTTAAAAAATTTAAATAATACAAAAGACACAGGCTCAACAGCAACAGTTGTAATAATAGATAATAAAATTCTCTATTGCGCAAATGTAGGTGATTCACGATGTTATTATGTATCAAATAATAAATTAAATCAACTAACTAAAGATCATAATTGTAATGACATAGAAGAAGTAAAAAGAGTAGAAAAATCCCAAGGAAAAGTTTTTATGCATAGAGTATTTGGTGTTTTACAATTGACTAGATCAATTGGAGATTTAGATTTAAAAGATTTTGGAGTTATTTGTACACCTTTTGTTTCTAAACAAAAAATTAATAAAGATTCGCAATTTTGTATTTTAGCTAGTGATGGCGTTTGGGATCAAATGAAAACAGAAGAAATTGAAGAATATTTAAAAAATAATAATAATTTAGATAGCCAAAAATTATGTAATTATTTAGTTGATACCTCACTCGAAAAATATACTAGAGATAATGTTTCTTGTATTGTTATTCAATTTAATTAGTTTTTTTTATAATAATATTAAATTATTATTATTTTTTAAAATAAAATAAAAAATATAATAAATGAATATTTAATATTTTATTATTATTTTAAATAAAAAAAATGTACAATACTCATAATTATTATAAACTACCCAGAAAAAATTGTTTTTCTTTTTCTACAGCTGAAAGAGATATTGATATAATAAAAGGAAAAACACCTTCAATTAAAGGAAATTTAAAACATTATTTAGGAACAATGCACAAAGAAAGTGAATATCGACCACCTATTAAACGATTTAATAAAAAATATTTACCTCAACCAAACAGTCAAAGAACAATTGATCCTTCTTTAAGAACATTAGAAGATACTATTCAAGAACGTCAAGTAAATAAATCATTATCTCATACGAAATTTCAAAGTTCTGGTGCATTAACTCAATCATATTTTAATCCTTTAATTTCATACAAAAATAATATCAACAAAAGAAGAGAATTATGTCATAGTTCAAATAAAAACGCATATGTAGATCATATCAAATTTAATGAAAATCCATGTGAAAATGATATTAATAATGAATATAACACTGAATATAAACGACAATTAAAACCAGGAGTATATACTAATTATGAACATACAACTCAAATTTATAGTCTCCCTGGAGGAATTAAAAGAAAAATAATAACAAGAAAAAAAAATCCTTTGTATAAAGAAAGTAATGATTTAAAATATAATGATGTTTTTCAAAGTAAAGTTGAATGTCTCCCTGGGAGTTTAACAAGACCTTCTTATCAAAATAAAATTTTAAGATATAAAAATATTCTTCAAAGAGGAGCTAATGATGAATGTAAAGAAGAAAGAAATGAATTTAGAAAAAGTAGGAAACCTGTTAATATTAATGAAAATGAATATGAAGATTCTTTATTAAAAAATAGAAGTTATCAAACTAGAAAAGGACATTATTTAAATCCGGGAATTATAAATCAACAAAAAAGTTATTTTTGTATTATTTAAGTGTAATAATTTATTTAAAAATTAAATTATTTATTTATGTGTAAAATATTATTTAATATTTTTTTAATAAAATATATTTTTTATTATTATTTAAACAAATAAGAAGTAAAAATATATAAAATAAAATATATTTATTTATTATATTATTAAAATAAAAATAAACAAAAATTAAATAATTTTTATTTATATTAAATTTTAAATTAAATATAAAATAAACAAATTTATTTATTTTTTATAAAAATATAAACAAATAAAAATAAAATCCAAAATTAAATATCATAAAATAATATATTTAAAATATAAAACATTGTGAAAATATATTTAAATCTTATTTATATATAATATTTTTAAATTTATTATTTCTTAAAGAATAATTCATACCAAACAAAGCATTAAATATTTTATTATTAATATTTTCATTTTTATTTATATTATCTTTTTTTATATATTTAAATTTATTTAAATAAATATTATATTCATCATTTTTCATTTTATTAATAAATTCTTCTAATTGTTGTATTCTATTAGTTAAAAAATTAATTTCTTTATAATATTTTTTTTCTTTTTCATCTTCTTTTAATTTCATAATTAATTTTTTTTTATTTTCAACTTTAAAAACATTATTATCATTATTAATTGAATATTCAATAATATTTTTTTTTATTTTTAAAACTTCATTTTTAATAAAATTATTTTCAATATTTTTTTCAAATATTACATGAAAAATTTTTTGAGAATTTAAAAATAAATTTTGAATTTTATTATTTTTATTATTAAAAAGTTTTTTAATTTGATTATCATAAAAATTTGATTCATTTATTTTTTTATTTTTATCATATTTTTTTTCACTTTTTGAAGTTTTAATAACATCAATTGAATTTTGTCTATTTTTAAAAAGTTTTAATAATTTTTTTAATTGAATAATTTCAAATTTTATTTTACTATAATTAATTAAATAAATAATTTGTTCTTGATCTAAAAAATCAGGAAAATTAGAAGTATCAATTTCAATATTAAATTCAATTAAAATTACAATAATCCAACTTAAACCTTCAATTCTCGTATCTAAACCATTTTTTAACAAATCTAAAAAATAATTTTTTAATTCATTTTTTATTTTATCAATCAATAATTTTAAATAAATATTTTCATTATTTATTTTATTTATTTTATCATTTGAAATTTTAATAATTTTTGATAATTCATAATTTATATTTTTAAATTTAGTTGAATATTCATTAATTTCATTATTTATATCATTTACAATTGATAAATATTCTTTGTATTTTATAATTTTTTCTTCATTTATTAAAGATTTTTTTTTTGTTTTTTTTTTATGTATTTCATTTGATAAATGACTATTATTTGTTTCTAAATTTTCTCCTTCATTTAAATTATCTAATAAAAAATTACCTTTTTGATAAGAAATTATTATTACATCATAATATTTTTGAACTGATTTTAAACGCTCTTCTAAAATATCAACACATAATGAATATTCAGTTCTTACTGAATCTAAATATTTATAAACATCATTTAAAATTTCTCCATATTTTCTTTTTTTTATTTTATTTATAATAATATTTTTAAATATTTTTTTATATTCAATTATATTTAATTTTTCTATTTTTTTTTGTTTAATTGTTATTTGATTGTTTAAATTTTCTGTATTTTTTTCATCTATAACTTTTAATAATTTATCATTTAATAAATTACTATAAATTATATTATTATTTAAATTATAATTTTTATGAATTTTGTTTATAATTTCATTTTTAAAAATAAAATCTTCATTATTTTTTTTATTTTCTTTTAAATCTTTTATATTTTTAAAACTTTGATCATTAAATAATTTAAAAACTTTATTTTGTTCAATATTATTATTTAATAAAACATTATTATTTTCATTAACATTCCATTTATTTAATGATTTTAAAATATTTTTTATTTTATTTTTTTGTTCATTTTTATTTTCTTCAATCAAAAAATCTTGTCTATCTTTTCCTTTAATAAAAAAATTTTCTAAAGTTATTTTTTTTTTATTTGAACTAAAATTCGTTGATTTTAATAATAAATTATTATTATTATAATTATAATTTCTATTTGAAAATAAAACACTGTTGCTTCTTGAAAAAGCATTAAAATATTTATTTTCATTTCTTTTTTCTATTTTATGTATTTTTAAATTTCTATTATTATAAAGTGTTTTATCTGAATTTGTTTTAAATAATTTTTTCATTTATTTTTATTTTATTGTTTAAAATATTTTTATTAAAATAAAATATGTTTTAATAATTATTATTATTTTTATTTTTTTATTTTAATATTTAAATTATAAATATATGTCTATAAAAAATGTAAAAAATGTTTATATTAATCAAAATATAAATAATGAAAATAATAATATAAAAATAAAATCCGAAAAGATAAAAAAATCTCCAATTGAAACTAAAGATTCTTTTCATTCAATTGATACACTAGATACTACAAATCTAAATACTCAAGAAAATTCTGAAATTAATTCACCAAATAAATTATTTACGTTTCCAAGAAATTTATATAAATTTTGGATAAAAAAAGATAAAAAAAAAGTTAAATTTAAAGATTTTCAATCTAATTTTAAAGAATCTTTAGTTGAATATATTGAAGTAAAATCATACAAAAATTATAATAAAATAAATTCATTTATGAAAGAAAATCAAAAAGTTACTACAAGTTGTTCTTGTATGATTTTTTAATTTTTTTATAAATTTTTTGTTAATAAAATTTTTTTAATATGAAAGGTTTTTATTGATATAAATGTAAATAAAAATGATTTTTTTATTATATAGTTAAATTATTATTTAATAATAAAATAAGAACATTTTTTATATTTAATATTTATATTAAATATAATAAAATATTATTAATATAAAAACTTTTATAATATTATTATAAAAATCATAAAAATTAATTTTTATATATTTTTTTATTTTAATTAAATTTAACATTTTATATTTAATTATTATTTTATTAAAATAAATTTGAAAAGATCAACAATAAATAAATTAATTAATATAATAAAAACTAATCAATTAAAAAATTCATTATTATTATAAAAAATAAAGCCTTTTTTTATAAAATATTAATAAAAATTCTTTATAAATATCAAATATTAAAAAAATGTTCGACCAAAGTTTAAGTAATTCAAATAATAATCAATATCCACAATTTAATGTTAATAATAATGATTCAACTGCAAATAATGCAAGTAGTTTTTACACAGAAGAAAATATTTTAAATAATAATCAAAATTCACAATTAAATGTTAATAATACTGATTCAATTTCAAATAATGCAAGTAATCTGGACCAAGAAGAAAATATTTCAAATAATAATAATAACAATAATAATAATAATACATCAAATATTAATAATGAATCAAATAATTCAATAATATCTAATAATACTTATGAATATTCTAATATTTTAAATAATCCTATTATTAATAATGATGATAATAATAATAATAATACAAATACATTAATTTTTGATAATATTAATACAAAATATTTAAATAATTCATTAAGTAATTTATCGAATAAAGAAAATAGTGAGAAATTTTTAAATTATTCAGAATTAACAAATTTTTTAAAAATTTTTAATAAATCAAATGATGAAAAATTATTTGAAAAACAAGAAAATAATATTTATAGATGTAAAAAATGTTCTTTAATTCCAATGGTAGAAAATTTTTATCAAGGAGATAAATTATTTATTAATTATCGGTGTGAAAATAAACATTATGATTATGAAGAATTTAATGAATTTTATAAAAGAAATAAAATAGGATTTAAAAATAATGAAATAAATGATTTTAAATGTCAAATACATAATAAAAATTTTGAATTTTTTTGTAAATCTTGTCTTTTAAATCTTTGTCAAAATTGCCTTGAAAATCATAAATTACATAAATATATAAATTTAAATTATTTTAATGATAATGAAATAGATTTATATAAAAATTATATATCAAAAGCTGAAGAAAATTTAAAAGATTTTTTAACAAAAAGTAAAAAAATTTTAGATGAATTAGATATTTATTTTTTAAATATTCATGATATTTATAATCATTTTTCAAAAATAAATTATAATCAAATATTTTATACAAAAGATTTAATAAAAATATATGAAAATTTTAAAAATGAAAATAAAATAAATTATCAAATATTATTTAACATAAAAAATTCAATAGTATTTAACCAATTAGATACAAATTTAGATGAAAATTTTAATCTATTTACAAAAGTCCAAAAAATTTTTTCAATAATAAATTGCGAAAATAATTATTTATTAAAAAAATCAAAAATTGATATAAATTTTGACTCAGAAATAACAGAAAATGAAATAAATTATTTAAGAAAATTAAATCCTTTGAAAGATAATATAAGAGTTAAATATACTAAAATAGATGGATTTAGCAATGCATATAATGGAGAAATTAAAAGTAGTTCAAAAGAAATTAAGCATGGAAGAGGTTTATTTATAATAAAATATTCAGGAAAATATTTAGGGTATTTTGAAGAAAATAAAAGAAGCATATATGGTCTTTTGTTATCTTATAATTTTTCATATAGAGGCCAATTTAAAGAAGATTTAAGGGAAGGTTTTGGAATAGAAAAATTTAACAATGGTGAGATTTATAAAGGTTATTATTCAAAAAATTTATTTAATGGTTTTGGAATGTTAAATAGTATTAATGGAGATATTTTTATAGGTGAATATAAAAAAAGAATTAAAGAGGGTTTTGGAATAAATTATTTCATGAATGGAGATAAATATATAGGTGAATATAAAGAAGGAGTTCAAAGTGGATTTGGTATAAAATTTAATGGAAATGGAGGAAAATTTATAGGAAATTTTAAAAATAATTATTATATTTTTGGAAGTGAAGAAAGTAAAATAAAAGAGAAATATATAGGAGAATTTAAAGGTTTTGATAGAGAAGGTTTAGGTATATATTATCATTTAAATGGATTTAAATTTTATCAAGGTGAATTTAAATCTAATAAATTTAATGGATATGGAATACTTTTTCATCCAAATGGGAATATTTTAGCTCATTGTACTTTTAAAAATAATTTACAAGAAGGATTTGGATTTTTTTTTTATGAAAATAATAAAAAATTTTATTTTGGAAATTTAAAAGATGATGAAAGAGATGGTTTTGGTGTTCATTATAAAAGAAATGATGAAATTGAAATTGGAATGTGGAAAAAAGAAGTTTTAGAAGGTTTAGAAATTATTAAAAAAAATAATGGAGAAGTTTGGTATGGTACTGTTTATGATGAAGAATTTATAGGATTTGTTATTATTAAATATCCAGATGGTTCAAGGTATGAAGGAGAAACTAAAAATAATTTAAAACATGGATTTGGAATAATGTATGATTTATCTGGGAATAGTAAATTTGGAGTTTGGAATAATGATGAATTAATTGAATAATAAATTTGTTATTTATTTTTGATATATAATTTTAAAAAATCAAAAATTAAAAATTTTAATATTTAAATATTTATATTGAAAAAAAGGGGGATTGGGGATTGGGGATTGGGGATTGGGGATTGGGGATTGGG
>JAEEGK010027207.1_pt1 | contig 11572 bp, 7 predicted proteins | sample 8958771 | NCBI WGS metagenome assembly JAEEGK01 (sample SAMN16246547, study PRJNA631951) | gut metagenome | biome: gut microbiome; feature: rumen; material: SC-attached | host: Bos | place: Iran: Karaj | collected 2018-10 | reverse complement strand
GGCGCCTGCGAAGGGGCGGTCGGTGAGCAGCCAACCCGTGTCGGCTCCACGGAAGAGGCCTTGGCGGATGATCTCACCGGCGCGCGGCGGGCCCATGGTGAGCACGCCGACGGTGCTGCCTGGATGTTGCTCCTTGAGGCGCAGGGCCTGTTCAAGGGCATTCAAATCTTCAGGGTTGAAGATGGCGGGCAATGCGGCGCGGTTGACGGTGCCTTCCGGCGTCATCGCGTCTTTACCCACATTTCTAGTATCGGGCACCTGCTTGGCAAGCACCACGATTTTCAATGTTTTTGTCATAATAAAAATAAAAACTCGTTTTCAAATCGGCGGCAAAGGTAGGGATTTTTTTGAAAACGAACGAAAAGTATTGTTTTATACATTCAACGCAGACGAAAAAAAGGCGAAACCCGAAAGCTTCGCCTTGTCGTTCACCATTTATCAAGGTCTTTTGAATCGGAAGACGATGTCCCATTTAACATTTTGTATAATTCTATTGCCAATCTTTTTTCAAAAATTTTGACTTTCAAACACTGTATTTTGATATTGTCAAGTTTTTCTTTTGTAAAATCGCTTCTATCTTTTCCACTATTTGACATACGTTTACGGAAATCAAGCATGGCGGCATCAAGTACGCTTTCTTCATCTTTGTCGTCAAGATTGACATGAAAATATACCGTGTCAATCTCATTACCCTCAGTTTTGAAAAGACAATAAACATACTCCATCTTGTTTGTTATGTATCCATCCGATCTATTTTTCCGTTTGCAGTCGTAATGCAAGATGCAAATGGAATCAACAAGAAAAACCGTCTCAAGGTTGCTGATTTTTACGCTTTCAGGGAATAGCGAGGTTTCTTTCATCTCTTTTATCATGGCTTTTTCAGCCTGTTTTTCGATGCTCAATTTGCAGCCAGCAAGTAACGTAACAGCTGCAAACAAAATAATTAAATGTATTTTTCTCATAGTCACTTGATCCGTATTTCAACCTGCAAATATAAGCATTTTTTGAAAATTTCCTCTTCTCCGCCAGATTTTACCAGCAATACTTATCGTTTCACAAACTTCCGAACGCTCCAAACACCGTCCTGCTCAATGCGGACAAAATAAACGCCCGACGGCCATTGCGACACATCGATGGTCATCTGTGGATTTGCCTTCCTTTCGGAAAACATAATCCTACCCATCACATCCAACACAATTAAACTACGAGATTCGTTCATCAAGACTTCTCCCATACGAATCGTGACAAAATCAGTGGCGGGGTTGGGATAGACTTGTATCTCTTTCCTTGCTATTTCAAGCACCGATTGAGGCTGGTCCAGATGGCGGAACAGAAAATCGCGCACGATGTTGAAACAAGTGTCAAATTTTTCCTCAATAAACTGAAAGGTGTATTGGGTAAGATAAAAACAATGTTCCTCTCCCTCAAAAGGATGGAACTCATAATCGCTAATACCGATTTCATCCAAGTGGTTGGCGATGGCGTGCGAACCGTACATATAGGGCATCAAGCCCGACAAAGTGGAGGAATAGCAATACCCCGAATCGTAAGGCACATGCGTGTCTTCGGTACCATGAATCATGCACAAAGGCACGTATTCCTCTGCGCTGATGAGGTCAACGTCAATCACCCCACCCCATTGCGGAATGGCACCTGCCACCGAAGGTGAAAATCCTGCATATTCCTCATAGCCAGAACTATGCATTGAGCCTAATTCAGGGCTTTCAAAAGTTTCTGCAGACCGCTCACCCTCGTCCATGAAAAGCTCGCACAAAATCGCGATGGAACCCGCCGAGTTGCCCAACAGAAAGACATTGCTTGTATCGATGCGGTATTCTTCACTATGCGCCTTGAAAAACCTAACGGCCGAACTGACATCCTGCGCGGCCATGTAGCCTTCGCGCACCAATGCCGTTCGCGAGAGATGCAACACTGACAACAAGCGGTAGTCAATGGATGCCGCCACATAGCCATGTTGCGCCAAACGCGTACAGTATGTCTGCATATCAACGAAATCGCGACTGCCTGCGATAAAGGCACCTCCGAAAACCGTGATTACCAACGGACGCGCCTGAAATGTATCTCCCGCTGGTTCGTAAAAGTCGAGACACAATGTGGTTGGCGAAGTTTCTCCTTCCCTAATGGCACTGCTGTAAGGGATGCCCGTTTCAACATTAACCTCGTCGAAAACAGGTTCGGCATAACGTTGCCCTGACTGCGCCATCATCGCATTCGCAGATAGACCCAACATCAAGCCGACCGCTACAAAATACTTTAGTATTATATTGAGTTTCTCCATTTATAAAACTCTCCCTATTTTCTTTTTCTTTCTTTTCAACTGGAAATATAAGTGTTTTTTGGAATTTCCTACCTTTGCGCAAAATTTCTGAAAAATGTCTATTGACGAAATCCTAAATAAACAAAGCCTTCATTTATCAGCCGGCCCTTCGACAGGCTCAGGGACCTCGATCTCTAAAGCGGAAATCAAAACTCTACTATCCGCCGAAGGCGAAGACAAAAAGAAACTCTTCGACCGTGCCTTGCAGGTGAAGCTGGAACATCTGGATAATTATGTCCACCTGCGCGGACTCATCGAATACAGCAACATCTGCACGAAATACTGTCTCTATTGTGGCGTGCGCTGCAAGAACCTGAAGGTGGAACGCTACCAACTTAGTGATAAGGAAGTGCTTGAATGTGCCAAACTGGCGCATGAGCTGGGTTATGGCTCGGTGGCACTGCAAAGCGGAGAACGGAGCGACAAGGCTTTTGTCGACAAGATTACCTATTTAGTTCAGGAGATCAAGAAGATAGACAACGGGAGTCTGGGCATTACGCTTTCTTTAGGTGAGCAGACCGAAGAGACCTACCGCCGTTGGTTTGAGGCGGGCGCGCACCGTTACCTGCTCCGCATTGAGGCCTCGAACGAGTATCTTTATTATAAGATTCACCCGCGCGATGAAAAACACGACTTCCAGCAACGCCTCGCTTGCATCGACAGTCTGCTGAAAGTCGGCTACCAGACAGGAACAGGTGTAATGGTGGGCTTGCCATTCCAAACGCTTGATGACCTCGCCGATGACCTGCTGTTCTTCAAGAAAAAAGACGTTGCCATGGTCGGCATGGGGCCTTTCATCCCCCACCCCGACACTCCTTTGTGGCAATACCGAGACCAAATCCCCTCCGCCGAGAAACGCATGGAGCTGACCCTTAAGATGATTGCCGTCCTCCGTCTGATGATGCCTGAGATCAACATGGTGGCGGCCACTGCCAACCAAACCGTCGACCCACAAGGTCGCGAGAAGGCCATCCTTGCCGGAGCCAATGTTATCATGCCCAACCTCACCCCCAACGAGTTCCGCGAGAACTACCTCATTTATCCCGACAAAGCATGCGTAAAGGACAAACCCGACGAGTGCCACAGTTGCCTCGACGTGCGCCTTGCTGCCATCGGGCACAAGGTTTTGTACAATGCTTGGGGCGACTCGGTGGCGTTCACCAAAAGGCAAAAGAAACCATAAAACTAGGGCCTCTGACTATGACCATGACCTTTTTGAACTTGGGTGCCGTCATGGTCATCATCAGTGGTCAAAAAGTTGAAAAAAAGTCCTTTAATCTCAAAAAACCATCCAAGATATCAAGAAATTACCTATTTTTGCTCTTTTAAACCCCACATCAAAATCAACATTCATTTTACTATGAGAAAACATATCCTAACCGCCCTGCTCGTCATGCTGACCATCGTGACTTTCGGTCAGCAGTGGGTCGCCATCAAGAGCGATGCCCCGAGCACCATCCAGACGACTTTGGTTGCCTCTTCGGAGAGCCAAATCACCGTCAACCTGCAAGTTCCGGGCTTTTACGCTTTCGAGGTGAGCACTCCTCGTGGCGAAGCCAACATCATCTCGGTTCCACGCACCGTCAGCACCGCTGCCGCTGGTGAACCCAATTTGCCTATGATTGCCGTTCCGGCCATCGTTGGCGACCGCCAACACTACGGCATTCGCGTCATTGACGCGCAATACACAGATTTCACAATGGAGGTTGCACCTTCAAAAGGCGATTTTCCGCGCAGCATCAATCCTGAAGATGTGCCTTACACCTATGGCGAAGCCTATTCGACGAACGCCTTTTTCCCCGCTCAAAACGTGAGTCTCTACGACCCCTACATCCTGCGTGACTTCCGCGGACAGAACATGGTCGTCTATCCTTTCGCCTACAATCCAGTCAGCAAGACGCTTCGTGTGTACTACAACATGACTGTTGAGATGTACAGCGACGGCATGTCGAACGAGAACATCCTCGACCGCCGTTCAAATGAAGTGAGGTTGGACCCCGAAATCCAGGCCATGTATGAGAACCACTTCATCAACTACAGCGAAAGCCTGACCAAATACACTCCCATGGTCGAGACCGGCGAACTCCTCATCATCTGCCACGATGCTTTCATGAGCGCCATGCAACCTTTCGTCAACTGGAAGAAACAAATCGGCCGTCCCACGACTATGGTCGGAACGAGCACTGCTGGCACCACTACCACTGCCATCCAGAACTACATCCAGACCCAATACAACGCCAACAACAACATCTCCCATGTGCTTTTAGTGGGCGACGTAGGACAAATCCCAGGCATTTCCTTCACTGCGGGAAGCGGTTGGAGCGGCTATAGCGGCAAGAGCGACAACATTTATGGTCAAGTGGTGGGCAATGACTTTTATAACGACATCATCATCGGTCGTTTCTCCGCCGAAAACGAGAGCCATGTCACCACTCAGGTCAACAAAGTAATCTATTATGAAAGAGACATCAACGCTAGCGACACTTGGCTAACCTATGGCGACGGTCTGGGCAACGGCGATGGTCCCGGTCACTTCAACGAATATGACTGGCAACACATCGAAAACATCCGCGCCGACCTCTTGGCCTACAACTACACCACCATATATCAAGACTATCCTGGTGTATCGGGCTATTCTTCCAATGCCTCCATCTTAAGCCAACACATCAACAACGGCGTGAGCATCATCAATTACTGCAACCACGGTTCGGAGACCAGCTGGGCCCTCTGTAGCTATAGCAACTCAAACGTCAACGCCTTAACCAATGTCAACAAGTTGCCTATCGTTTGGTCTGTAGCCTGCCTCAACGGAAAATACGACCACAGCCAACCTTGCTTTGGCGAGACTTGGTTGCGCGCTAACAACAGCAACAATCCCGAGCAGCCCACAGGCGCCATCGGAGGCATGTTCTCCTACATCTCTCAACCTTGGGAACCGCCACAATACGGCCAAGACGAGATGGTGGATGTACTGACAGAACAGCACAGCACCAACATCAAGCGCACTTTGGGCGGCATTTCGTTTGACGGCAACATGAAGATTTTGGACCAATATGGTTCCAACAACAATGCTGGCAAGGGCACCTATCTCTCATGGATCCTTTATGGCGACCCGACTTTGACGGTCCGCAATGATGTTCCTGCCAATATGGGTGTGACTCACGCTTCTACAATGAGCACCACCGCCACATCGTTCACCGTCAATGCCACCAACGGCAACGGTGCCTTGGCCACCCTGACCCGCAACAACGAGATCATGGGATCGGCCACCATCAATAATGGCACAGCCAACATCACTTTCGCCGCTCCTGGCACCACAGGCACGGCCACACTGACTGTATTTGGCTACAACAAGATCACCTACATCGCTACCATCCAAATCGTCAGCGGTGGCACACAACAATACAGCATCAACGTGTCGGCCAATCCGACCAACGGAGGTAACGTCACTGGTGGCGGCACTTACGACCAAGGCCAGTCATGCACGGTGTCAGCCACACCCAATACAGGCTACACCTTCACCAACTGGACTGAGAACGGCACTGTGGTGTCGACTGAAGCAAGATACACCTTCACCGTGACAGGCAATCGCACCTTGGTGGCTAACTTCAGCCAGCAAACCTACATCGTCAGCGTGTCGGCCAACCCGACCGCGGGCGGCAACGTCACGGGCGGTGGCGCCTTCTATTATGGCGACAACTGCACCGTCAGCGCCACGGCCAACACAGGTTACACCTTCACCTACTGGATGGAGGGCGGCAACATAGTCTCTACCAACGCCAACTATAGCTTCACCGTGAACGGAAACCGCGATCTGGTGGCCCACTTCACCATCAACTCTTATCATGTCTCCGTGTCGGCCAACCCGTCCAATGGCGGCATTGTCAGAGGCGGCGGCACCTATACCTACGGAACGTCATGCACCGTGACTGCCACGGCCAACGAAGGTTACGATTTTGTCAACTGGACTGAGAACGGTGCTGTGGTTTCCACCGACGCCGCCTACACCTTCAACGTCGTGGGCGACCGCACTTTGGTAGCCAACTTCAATGTGTTGACCTTCACCGTCAAGGCCTCCGTCGACCCGGCAGAGGCTGGCGACATCACAGGAGAGGGCAGCTACAACTACGGCGACGAGGTTGTCATGTCCGTCATCCGCAACGAAGACTGGGCCTTCGTCAACTGGACCGAGGACGGCGTGGTAGTCTCGACTGAGCCGACCTACGTCTTCACCATCACCCAAGACCGTGACTTGGTGGCCCACTTCGTCTTCACCGAGGGTCTCGGCGAGGGCAGCATCGCTGCCAAGGTCTATCCCAACCCGACCCAAGGCGTGTTCACCCTTGAGGGCGAGGGCTTGAGCCACGTCCGCATCGTGAACGCCTTCGGCCAGACCGTCTACAACGCCGCCGTCGATGGCGACCAAGTCCGCATCGACCTCTCTGCCATGGGCAAGGGCATCTACATGATGCACCTCGACGCCGCAGGCGGACAGACCGTCAAGAAGGTTGTGGTGGAATAAAAAACATCGCAAAACCAATCAAAGGGAATCCTGCCATTCTGGTGGGATTCCTTTTTTATTGTAAAGTTGCAAGTTGACAAAATAATGCCTATTTTTGCGAGCCTATGAGTAACAACAAGGATAAAAACAAAGACAAAAAACAACGCAACTTCACCATGATAATGATATGGGTTGTCATGGGAATCATTGCGGCTGCCGTACTGTGCTGCGTTGTCGGCTTTTTCTGCCCAATATTCAAGTACCCTAACGAAGACAACTTGGTCATTACCTTCCTTGGCGCATTGGCGGCTTTTGTTATCATTAGCAATTACGCCATTATGGTGGAGATTAGAAACAAAGCAAAAGATGACATCAAAGAGATGGAGGAAAGAGTTGAAAAAATTGCTGGTTTGGAAGAATATTACGATTATGCCATCAAAAATGAAATTGCAAAATTATTGCAAAATTACAATGTCAATGGTGCTTTTGAAATCAATCCAAAGACAATGAAAATTGAATATGCTGGCAATATGACATTTTTTGTCCGAATCAGAATACCAAAAAGAGACAAAGGGGAAATCATCTTGGATGAAATGGAATATCACTATTTCGTTGTATGGCTTGATCAAAAGGACGGCAAAAAACTGACAAAGGAACAATTTGACGAACGAGTAGAAATATAACAAAATTAAACCGTATTAAAAAAACAACTATCTTTGCACCAATTCTAAACGAAACAAATATGTAGAACAAGAAGCACATATAGAACGCATTGACTGATTTCTTGTCTTTGAAAAATTTGGCGGTTTTATCATCACAGAGAAATAAGTGTAATGCTCACGCCCAGCGTGAGTTTAGCTTATTATCGTGTGATGGGGTGCGCCAAATACCTTCAAAGAACGAGAACAGTTAAGTTCACGCTTTTTTATTGGAAACACACAAAACAGTACAATATGAGACGCAACCTATTACTATCAATTGTCATAGCCTTATGCATGCCTTTGTTTGGCAACCAAGTTGACGAAACTACAGCCAAACAACTCGCCCAAAACTTCTGGAAAGAGAACAACATCATGGGCGTTAGAGACGGCAAGGTCTTCAAAAAGCGAATGAACGATGCCCGATTTGTGAATGTTGCACCTCAATGCGGCTACACAGAGTTTTACATCTTCAACAACGAAGACGGCAAAGGCTTTGTTATCATTGCCGCCGATGACTGCGTGACTCCTATATTAGGCTATTCTTACGAAAACAATTTTGCCGCTGAAAATCTACCGTCCAACCTAAAAGGCTGGCTTGATGGCTATGCAGAGCAAATACGTGCGGCGATTGAAATGAGAGCAGAATCCACGGAAGAGATACGTACAAAATGGGAATGTCTTAGACAGTGTTTAAATTTGCCAGTTAAATCGGAGACAGCAGTGAATCCATTGGTTACAACAACTTGGAGCCAAGCACATTATTATAATATGTTTTGTCCCGAAGATAATAGCGGCCCAGATGGACATGCACTTACTGGTTGCGTGGCGACAGCAATGGCACAAATTTTACAGTTCTGGGAATACCCTAATGACGCTCACAGAGTTGTATGGCACGAATATGAGCATCCTGTTTATGGTACGCTTGGTGCAAATTTTAGTTATGCTGGCGGTTCTTATTATTGGAGCATTATGCCAAATCAATTGACATCCAGTAGTTCAACGAACCAAAAACAAGCGGTAGCATCATTGATGTATCATTGTGGCGTCAGTGTTGAGATGAATTACGGACCCGACGAAAGCTTGGCATACCCCACAGCAGCAGAAATTGCTTTTAGAGCTTTTTTTGATTATAATAACGCTACTCTAGAATCAAAATCAACATATACAGATACGCAATGGATAAACTTATTAAAAAATGAATTAAACAATGGGAGACCTGTTTTCTATGGGGGTTCTGGAACAGGTGGAGGTGGACATGCTTTTGTTTGTGACGGATATAACAATAGCAATTACTTCCATTTTAATTGGGGATTTAATGGACAATCGGATGGTTTTTATCCATTAAACTCTCTTACTCCTTATGTAAATGGTTATCAGTTTGATTTTTCTTATAATCAGGAAGCAATCATCGGCATTGAACCAGGCGGATCTAACAATTACCATCTTTTAAGTTTAAATGATGACATTAGAATCAATGGCGACAATTTAATGTACTATTATGACAACCAGATTCAAGAAATAACAACTGAAATATTCAACTGGGGCAACGAGGCTTTTAATGGCTCGCTTTGCGCCGCCATATACGATGGAGAAGGATTTTATATTGCTGAATCTAATTTCTTAAACAATTGTCAAATTCAACCAATGCAAAGTACAGGCTTGTTGTCGTTTACGTTTAGTGAACCATTAAACATCCTAACATGTAAAGCTCTTGTTTGTATCTTTTTGATTGAAAACAACCAGTTCGTTTTAGTTTCAGCTTACGGAATGCATTCGAATCCTAGTGTGTTTTACAATTATTATACCCAATCAGAAGAACCGGTTGAACTATACTTATACTCTGATATTGATTATTCACCCTCCTCTATCTATCAAAACTCAGCAATTATTGTTACCGCGGATATCATCAACAATGACGGCAACATTACATTTGTTGGAGATTATGCTGCCGAATTATATGGTTTGGATGGTGAGTTGAAACAAATACTTGCACTGCTTTACGAAGGGAATGGACTACAGCCTGGCTATCATTACACAAGTCCTTTGACCTTTTCTTGCCCTTCTGTAAACGTTCCACCAGGTACATATTATCTAACAATAACACAGAAGTTAGATGGCTCAGATAGCTGGTTCCCATTATTTAGTTGGCCGACATGTGACAACCCTGAACATATGAATCCGATAAGAGTAGAAGTGCTTGGGCCTGTATCATATACGATTACTGCAACGCCCAATCCGAGTAATGGAGGAACCATTTCAGGACAAGGTGAATATCTTGAAGGTGAAACTTGTACTTTGATAGCATCAGCATACAATGGCTATACTTTCGTTAATTGGACTGAAAATGGCGCTCAAGTATCTAACAACGCCAATTACACTTTCACTGTAACAGAAAACAGAAATTTGGTCGCAAACTTCCAAGCCATGCCCCAGCAATACGCCATCAGTGTTTCTGCTAATCCAAGTAGTGGCGGAAGCGTGTCAGGCGGAGGCACATATAATCAAGGCCAATCTTGCACGGTACATGCAGTTGCCAACAGTGGCTTCACTTTCGTTAATTGGACTGAAAACGGAACGCAAGTTTCAACAAATGCGAATTACACTTTTACCGTAACAGGCAATAGAAATTTGGTCGCCAATTTTGAGGCACAATTACCTGAGTATACGGTTGGTGTTTCGGCAAATCCAAGCATTGGAGGTAATGTTTCTGGAGGTGGCACATATACACAGGGTCAATCATGCACTGTCAGTGCTTCGGCTAACGATGGATATACTTTCGTTAATTGGACCGAAAACGGCACACAAGTTTCTACTAACACTAATTACACCTTCCAGGTAACTGGCAACAGGACACTTGTCGCCAATTTCCAAATTCAAAGCTACACTATTTCAGTTGCAGCAAATCCAAGTAACGGAGGCACAGTAACTGGAGGAGGCACATTTGAGTATGGTCAAACATGCTCCGTTACGGCTAACGCAGGTAACGGGTATAACTTTATCAATTGGACTGAAAATGGCATTCAAATATCCACTAATGCCAGCTATTCATTTACTGTTACAGGCAACCGAAATTTGGTGGCTAATTTCACTTCACAAAGTTATGTTATCACAGCCATTGCAGACCCAACATCTGGTGGTGTTGTAACGGGCAGCGGAGGTTATAATTATGGAGAAACATGTACTTTAACAGCAACAGCGAACACTGGATACACTTTCGTCAATTGGACGAGGAATGGCACACAAGTATCTACTAATTCGACTTATAGCTTTACTGTCACCGAATCTGCAACCTATGTCGCGCATTTCAATATACAGAGTTATTCTATCACAGTAGCTGCTAATCCAAATAATGCAGGGAGTGTGACAGGAGGAGGCAGTTATAATTATGGGCAGACTTGCACTGTACATGCAACAGCCAACAGTGGTTATACATTTACCAACTGGACAGAAAACGGCACACAAGTTTCGACCAATGCCAATTATAGTTTTACGGTCACAAGCAATAGAAACTTGGTGGCTAATTTTGCACAAAACACGCATACCATTCAGGCTTCAGCAGGTGCGAATGGCATCATCACACCGTCAGGTACAGTCGCGGTAGCCCACGGCTCGAACCAATCGTTCTCAATGATTCCTGATACCGATTACGTAGTTCAAGAGGTATATATTGATGGCAGTCCTGTCGGAGCAATGACTTCTTACACCTTCACCAATGTGACTTCAGATCACTACATCCATGTGACATTTATGCATGTAGAATCTATCGGAGAAAATAACGACAATGGGATAAAAGCCTATCCCAATCCCACAAATGGAATTGTTACCATTGAAGGAGAAGGCTTAAGCCACATCCGTATTGTGAATGTTTTTGGACAGGTAATTTTTGACACTAACGTAGATGATGAACAAATTAGCATCGACTTGTCGCAGATAGGCAAAGGCATCTATATAATGCACATCAACGCCGCAGGCGGACAGACCGTCAAGAAGGTTGTGGTGGAATAAACCGCGTTAAAAAAACGAAAATAAATC
>JAEEGK010027204.1_pt1 | contig 11573 bp, 5 predicted proteins | sample 8958771 | NCBI WGS metagenome assembly JAEEGK01 (sample SAMN16246547, study PRJNA631951) | gut metagenome | biome: gut microbiome; feature: rumen; material: SC-attached | host: Bos | place: Iran: Karaj | collected 2018-10 | reverse complement strand
CTGACAGTAGAACCGTCCCCGTGTCAGGAGAACCGTCCCCGTGTCTTGTCCGTCCCCGTGTCACATCTTAATAAAGTTTTAATACTCAGTTTATTGCTTTTCTTTGTACTTTCCCGCATAATTTACTCAAGAAATTATGCGTTATTATGCCATGACATGGATGTTTTGGTGCCTGCAGCGCAGGCTTTTATCAAGGAGGTGATGCTAAAGTGAGTACAGACTTTTTTAGCAGCTTAAATGGGAAGTTTGATCTTAACAGCAGTATGAGTAATCTTTATGGAGATTACAATACGATCAAGAGCGGTGCATATGGATCTTTAATGAAATCCTATGTTAATAAGGTGGGCAATAAGGCAGCACTTAATGCCTATCGTGAGAGTGGCACCACTACCACTGGAGAAGTAACTTCTTCATCAAAAAAGAGCTCTGCTTCCAAGACCAATTTCCTGGATAATTATTTTAGTGAGAAATCACAGAACCTTAAAAAGACAGCAAAGGAATCAGCAAGCTCAGAAACAGCTTCTTCAGATAAGACAACAACATCTGACAAGTATTCCAAGTATAAGTCCAGCTGGCTGGACAATCAGCTTGGTCAGTATGACAAGGATGCTAATAAGACAACTGCTGCAGATCCATCTGTTTCGATGGATACAACTATCTGAATAAAGAAGACTAAAGGTCCCGTACTTAGTGAACCACAGTTCGCGAAAGTACGGGATTTTTTTATCATTTGTTAAGAGATTACTTGTCGGTTTAAAGTTATCAATCTGATATAATTGTGTATATATATCCCAAAAAGGAGATACAACATCATGAGTAGAAAAAGAGGCTATGAGATTTTGATCCTTATAACTTACCTGGCTATGAGCGCAGTGTGTATTTACCTGCAGTTCTTTTCAAAAAACCAGGCTGGAGGCCTTGAAAACCTAATTGTAAATGTGACCATGCTTGTGATAGCAGGTATCATCTTTGCATCCTGCGTATTTGGAAGCCTGCTCCCAACGGCCTCAATGACTGCAGACTTAATTGAAGTGGCGCAGCGCTTTGAGGAGGATGCCAAGACATCCCACAACTATCTGTGGGATCAGTATATAAACAATAAGGATGATATCTTTGAAGATAAAAGACTCCTTCGGCACTTTAAGGACTATAAGCTTGAGCTTTCCAGAATATCAGGAAGCTCGGATGTGTACTACAAGTGCGATATTGAGGACTTTATAGGGTATGACCTTATCGACAGCGTCATTCACAGGGAAAGACTTTCTCAGGTTCCTGGAGTAATGACGGGACTTGGAATCCTTGGAACCTTTGTGGGGCTCTCCCTTGGACTTCAGAGCTTTAATACTGGAACAACTGCAGAGATAACAGGCAGCATAGAGCCTCTTATGAATGGTATTAAGGTTGCTTTCCACACCTCTATTTATGGAATGGTATTCTCCCTTGTTTTTAACTACGTATATAAGAGAAGGCTTGATGATGCTGAAAACGCACTTAATTACTTTGTAAGGAATTTCAAGAAATATGTTCTTCCTGATACAGACAAGCTTGGAGTAAACAGGATGATGGAGCTGCAGTCACAGCAGACCAAGGCTATAACTGAGCTTACAAACGCTCTTACCCATGAGCTTCCTGAGGGACTTAAAACTTATCTTGAGCCTCAGTTTGATCACCTTGACAGCACCATAGACAGTTTCTCAAGGATGGCCACAAGAAACCAGATGGATCAGCTTGAAAGAGTTGTTGAAAACTTCATAACAGAGATGAACAAAACCCTTGGCAACTCATTTTCAGATCTGTCCAAGGTTGTCAGTCAGACCATGTATGTTCAGGAGGCCAATGAGCGCCAGCTTAAGGAAATGTATGAAAAGAATGCTGTTGCAGCAGATGGCATGGTGAAGGCAGTAAACGAAATGGAGAATGTCACAAAACAGCTTAAGGATGTTTCAGAATCTGTGTCCAAGTATGTCAAGGAAGTAAGGACACTTGAGGCCCAGATTGCTTCTATGGGAAATAAGTAACGTTTTTTACTTGAAGGGAAACCAAAGGACATGAGACATAGAAGAAATAGAAGTGAAGAAACTACATACTGGCTTTCTTACTCAGATATGATGGCGGGACTACTGCTTACTTTTGTTCTCATAATAGCTTTTACCATGCTCCATGCCAGTATCAACTTCGATGAAAAAGAACTGGCTCTTGCAGGTAAGGAAGAGGAACTAAAGGTTTCAGCTGCAGCCCTTGATAAGGAGAGGGAAATAGTCTCCAATCAGCAAAAACAGTTAAATGCTCAGGAAGAAGCCCTTACAGAGCAGGGTGAAAAGATTGCCATCCAGGAAGAAACTTTAAAGGAGCAGCATGAGCTTTTAAATAAGCTTGAAGCTGTCATGAGCGAGCAGCAGCAAAAGCTTGACGACCTTATTGGAATCAGGAAGGAACTTGTAAAAGACCTTTCCAAGGAGTTTGGAGACTCTGACCTTAAGGTCTCAGTGGATGAAAAGACAGGCGCCATTACCTTTGACTCAAGTATTTTGTTTGACTACGGAAAGGCAGTTATAAAGCCAACAGGAGAAGAGTTCCTTGAGCAGTTCCTGCCAAGGTATGCGGATATTCTTCTTAGCTCCAAATACAAAGACAATATCTCAGAGATCATTATAGAAGGCCATACAGATACTGAAGGCACATACATGTATAACCTTCAGCTGTCCCAGAAAAGAGCTTTAGCTGTGGCAGAGTACTGCCTTAGCGATAAGAGCGGAGTACTTACAAAGTCAGAGCTTGAAGGAATGAGATCTTTAGTATCTGCAACAGGGCGCTCTTACAGTAATCCCATCTACACTGCAAGCGGAACCATAGACATGGAGGCTTCAAGACGTGTTGAAATTCTCTTTAGGCTCAAGGATGAAGAGATGGTCCGCGAAATGATGGAAGTCCTTAGCGAAGACTCTGATACTGCCGAACCCTGACCTTCCTCGTATAAACATATAAGCGGGAAAAAATATGCTGATAGAGTATCTTAGTTTAAACAATCTGCATAAGTACAAAGATTATCTCGATAAAGATGCGTCAGAGAACATTGGAAGAGTGTTCTTTAGAGGCATTGTTGCGACGGATAGGGATGTGCCAAGAGCAGGCATTATCTGGGAAATTGTAAACCGTCATGATGAGAAGGACCATGCAATTTCCAGGATAGTGTGGATCAGGATATCAGATGAAGAGGCAGGAGAATTTCTTTTGCACTACTACGGCGAGATAATTGCCGATGACAAGGTAAAAGGGTCTTATTTTGAACTTGGTATAGGCCACAAATACGAGGAACAAAAGCTTCTTGAGGATGCTGGTTTTACCATTAGCAAAGCAGAAGGAAGCGCTGCATATATAACGCTTTCTGACCTAAAAAATATGCAGCACCCTGGGTCCCCGGGCCATAGGGCTAATATACTAAGTCTTGAAGAAATGGAAACACAGGTATTTATGAAGGCCATCAAGGACTGTGTCGATAATACCGACAGGCATATCCTTCCGGATATTTTGTCACTGCCAATTAACTGGTATGAGCAGGAGGTATCCTGTTATCACGAAAAAGATGATGGGTGTCTGGGATTTCTTTTGATCCATAAATGCTCATCTGGACAGCTTGTTGTTGAGCTGCTCTCAGACTGGGGACCGGAATCAAGGAATAATATGATGAACATGATAAGGTATTCAGCAAGTCACATACTTGATCTTTATTCTGAGGATACCAGGGTCTTAGTACATGAAAAAAACGAAAGCATCCGCCAGCTGGTTTCATATCTTTTTCCGCAGGTAAAAAGGCCACAGTGCATAAAGGGAGTTAGAAAAGAGCTTTAAACTGGCTCTTTTAAGGTAGGAGTAGCTATATGTTAAGACATGAGCAGATCAAGGCTTCTGAAATAAATACGCAAAAGAACTCTAGTGAAAATAAAAATGGTGAGATCCTTAAGGAAAAAGCTTTGCTGGAAAAGCCAGGAGAGCAAAAGGTCCAGCAAAATAACAATGTGATCGTTCAAAAAGGCCAGGTGCAAAAAAGAAAGCCTGTGCTTGGTGAAAACAAGGTTACTGCTGACAAAGAATCTCATGGTAAAAGAAGCTTTAACTACCCTGAGCAGGGCTATAGTAATTGCTTTGCCTGTGCCGGATCTGCAATTTATAACAGACTGATCCGCGGAGAGAAGGGCGTTTCTTTCCTTGATCAGTATAAGGTACGAGGTTTTGTTCCATATTTTCTTGACAGTAAGGAACTGGCGGAGCAAACGGGGCAAGATGTGGATGAAGAATCCTGGATGGTGCAGGTAAATGATGTCCTTGATTTTGCTGGCAAGGGTCAGTTAGGCTTTGGAAATTTCTTTAGTCTGTCAGATGTCATCCACGAAAAGATAGCAAATGGAGGTTGTGGCAGAAAAGATATTGCTGTTCACAAGATGGTTTTCCTTTTAAAGGACCAGGAGCAGGATAAGGTCAATGCTCAGGTGGAGATCATCAAAGAAAAACTCCATAAGATATTAGAAAAAGATCAGATGGCGATGCTTGGGACCTTTAATCACTATTTGACCATAACGGGACTTAAGGATGATACCATTACATATTTGGACTCTCAGAATGATCCTGAACATCCACATGACACTGAAGAAGAACAGACCATGGATATCCACAAGTTCTTGAAGAAGCTTGGAAAATCTAAAGAATACAACACCACGGAACTTGTCTGGGTAAGTAAGATCGCGGAAAACTCAAAGCAGGAGCTTTTTAATGAGTTTGAAGATATGGGCCAGGACCCCAAAACAGGGGAGATAATAAGAAAAAGTAAGATGACTGTTGGCATTGATGATGTGAGCCACAGGGCAGGCATTGTCATCGTCAAGTCCCAAAAGCAGTTAGATAAAGAAGGCTATAGTGATGTAAAAGATCTGGTTACAGAATTCGTAGCCATTCACAGGTATGCCTTTGGACAGGAACCAAAGGAGGAACAAAAAGGCAGTAGAATACCTGTAGATTGCTTCAAGATAAGTGAAAACAAAAAGAAACAGTCAAAGAAGACGAAAGAAAATAAGCTCCCCAAAAAGGAAGATGAAAAGAAGCAGGTAGAAGAAAAACCAGACCCTGAAATAATAGAAAAAGAAAAGAAAATTCTTGAGACCTTTGAAAACAGTACAAGGAAAGCTTTTAGTGCAGGCAGTAGCGCGATAAAGAATGTACAGGATCAGGACAACAGAGTTTTAGTTCCTCTTGTTAGCACCATGATCAAATTTGACAAAAAGTGGAGCAAGGGTAGCAGGAGCGAAAAAGAGACTGATTCCAAGATCGCAGAAACTTCATCTGAACTGTATAAAAAGGCTGCATTTTCAAAAAGACTTGAAAACAAGTTTAATGAAAATGCTGATAGGTATGCCCAGAAAAGGAATGGACTTTCGAAGGATGTAAGAGGACTTTTGAAATTTGAGGATCTAAAAGAGGTTTCAAGCTTCTTTATTAACGATACAAAATCCAATGAAAACCTGTTAGCCCTGGTAAGTGGAAAGCTCTTTGATGAGAAGAAAGAAGCTAAAGAGGCAACAGCTGAAGTTAAGAAAAAGATGCACTATGCAGCTTTAGATATCATGACTGATCAGCTTAAAGGTTTTTTGGTAAATGATCTTGACCTTTCAAATGATACTGGAATTCTAAATAATTTCGACAGACTTTATGAGCTTTCACAAAAACTTGGCGCCTATAAAAAGCTTTTGGATAAGGAACCGGATTATTTAAAAGAGCGAAAGAAGAATCTTCAAAGTGAGGATTACCTGTCCTTAAAAAAGAAATTCAGACTTCTTTCTGCCATCGATGATTATTTTACCGCAAGATGCATGGTCCTTAGACATCCTGTGTACCTTAGAAGGTATGATAGTGAAATTGGCGTAATATACAGTGATAAGCAAGGTAGTACGGAGCAGGAGTTTTCCAAGCTCCTTATCTGTATGCGCACTGCTGCAAGAAGACTAAACATCAGAGCAGGAAATGCAGACAGCAAAAAGTATGCTGATCTGACTGATGGACTTAATGATGGATCCGACAGTTTTGACAGTTTTATATCGTTCTTTGATGAACAGGAAAAGCTAAGTCAAAAGAGTAAATCAAGTCTTGGCTTTAAGGATGATCTTTGCACATTTAGTAAAAGCTCCAATTATCCAAGAAGGATGAGAAGTCAAAAAAGAGCTCCCTATGCAGACAAGGGCGGAATAGATCATTCAGACTGCAAGTCTGAAACTCTAAACAGCTTCATGACATCCCTTGATACTTTTAATATTTCTCATAGAAGGCTCACGAAAAAGAACGTGTTAGAAGGCGGACGGGCTTATGGCAGAGCAATAAATGGGGCACCCTTACAACTAGTTGATCTTTTTGAGATGTACAGAAAGCTCCATGAAAAGAGCACTGAAAATGATTTTAGCGCTCTTGTGTCCGAAGGGTACTTAAGCCAAAAGGAACTGACAGAGCTTAAAGAAGGGCTTTCTCTAAATACTAAAGGCGAGCTTAATCTGTACCTGTCATCAATGACATCCATGATCAAATGCCAGTTTGATCTGGCATACAGATTCCTTGAGACCTACGGAAGCTTCCCGGAACAGCTTTCGCAGCCTCTTTATATTGCAATCCTTACTAAACAGAATAAAGGAGCAGAGTTTACAGAACGTCTGATGGCAGCTGCAAAGCTTTCTGAGCTTACGCAAAAAACCATAACCATAGATGGTAAAGAAAAAAGAGTCATAGATGAGCTTGTGGAAAGAAAGCTTATAAACAAAGATTTTGCTGACACTATCTGCGGCACAGCAAAGCTTATCGACTGCTATAAAGAAATCCATGAAGGCGGAATTGACAGCTGTGTAAATCTGGCTGTTGAAAAAGACGACCAGATCGAGGCTGATGCTTTACAGAAGCTTTCAAAAGAAACCTATGAAAGGACTCGCATTCTTTCTGCAAAATATCTTGTTGGAGACAGTGTAAACATCAGGCAGTATTCACAGCAGTCAGTGATCCTTAGGAAAATTCCCGATACATACAAAAAGTTCTTTAAGGGTTATGAAGAAGGCAGACACAGGACCACAAAAGCAAGGTATATCGATAAGCTTCTTCTTTTTGATTCAAGACTAAGGGGAGTTGAGGATGGAAATCGCCCAGAGGCCTACTGGTCATTTAGAAGCACTTTCATAAAAATATGTACACGTCTGATAGACATCTCAGAGATCAAGACAGAGGATGGCAAAAGTCTTGACCCTGAGAGCGTTGTAGAACTTAGAAAGCTCTATGATGATGGTATCCAAAAAGCAAAGCAGTATCTTGCTGGTAAAACAATAAATGAACGCATACGGGAAGGCATAGACGTAAATCAGGACAGGTACAGGCTCACCAGAGATATTTTGGGTCTTATGGAGCTTGATCTTGATAAGCTCCTTAACCTTGATCATGACAAGAACTATTCAATTGATGAAGCCTTTTCTGATGAAAGATACAGGGATGAACAGGGAAAGATCATCCCAAGTGATGAAGCTTCAGCTAATATCATCGCAGACGCCCTTGGCATTGAAAAGGAAAGAATAAGTCTTATCAGGATCCCTGAAAATGAAGGAGATATAATAAGGCACCTGTCTGACATCAACGTATTTTCTTATGTGTTAGGTAGGACAGATCTTCTGGGTGACATTAAGGAAAACGGAAGCTTAAAGGCTGTGCCATCACCTGAAGAAATGTTGGTGATCGACGAAAAGACAGCTAACAGGATCATGCGCATGGAAAAGAGATATCTCTTTTTCAAACTTGGACGCGCAATGAATAGTGAAAATAAAGATGCCCTGTGGAGCCGCATAGAAACCATGAAGAAGGAAATCCTTGCGGCAAGGACGGAAGGAGAAAACAAAAACCTTCAGATAGTAAGCAGGGAAGACTTTGAAAATCTATCACTATCTGAGCTGTCAAAAGCAAGTGGAGGAAAGGGTCTGTTTGCCGATCTGGCAAAGGATGAGAAAGTTAGCGAAAAGCTTACAGATCATCACAAGGCTGATCTGGCCTATAGATTTGAATGCCAGGAACAGAAAGTTTTAGCAGATGTACCAAGGCTTATTGAATCCGGAAATGAAGAGTTTGTAAGATCACTTTTTTCATGTTCAAGGAAGTTCAATGAAAAGATAGGAAGCCTCTTTGACAGGACCAGGTCAGCAGATGCTGTTGGAAATCCCAATATGGCCTATGAAGATTCCAAAGCTTTTGGTTTTGTGCCTGAACAGCTTGGCGCATTCGGAAGCAGGGAATATGCAGAATATGGAGTGGGCAGCGTCATGGATCTTTTCTACATTGATGGGAAAAGAGCTTCTGATGTTCTTGGCGCGAAGGTAGAGCAGTATACTTCTTTAGTAAAAACTTATCTTGGAGAAAACCCTAAAAAGCAACAGATTGCCGCCGTTAGGGATATGGCTTTTAAGGCCCTTTTGATGTCTACTTTAGCTGCAGGTGAAAAGCAGGTGACTATAGCTAATTTCCAGATGCAAAAGGATGGCTCAGTAGTTCCTGTTGTAACTGATCTTGATTCAGGGTCAGGCATTATTAACAGATCAAGAAAGGCAAGGCAACAGCGTTTCCGTGATATTAGAAAGGATATGTATGAGAGAAAAAGCCTTGCTAAAGAAACAATAGCAAAACAGATACACAGCAGAGCAAAAGATAAAAAAGGGTATGTGGGCTTTGACAGAGCTGCAAGTGTATTTTTAGAGAAAGATGAGAAAAAGCGTTCTGATGAATTCAAAGCTTTAAAGAGAGCTATTTTGCAGTTTTATCGAACTATTGAGGATCCGGATAATGTGGAATTTAATGCCCAGACTTATCCTGTGATACTTAAGCTCTATAATGCTGCTAGTTTATATCACTCCAAACACGTTACTGCAGTTTTCCAAAAGGGATATTATCAGCAGGCAGCCAATATCATGAAATACATAAGCAGGATCGCAGGGAAGCTTACAGGCAAGCGTTTTGCTGACCAGCTTTCAGAGCCAGTAAATGTGGATCCTGAAGAAAAAACCCGCGCTGATTTTAATATCGCGGAGTGCGCAGAAAACTATTTTCGCTATAGCAATTACATTTCCAGGGACACAATTTCCACGGAGCCAGAAAAGCTATCAAAAAAGTGGGAAATGCTTAAGCAGATAGAAAGAGATATTCAGATAGTTGCGAAAAAATCTCCCAGCAAAGTAAGAAACAATATCATTATAAAGGCCCTTGTTGATGAGTATAAAACTGTAAAACTCAATATGGCTCTGCTTAAGAAGGCCAGGGAAAAAGAGGGGATGGAAGATGCACTTTCAAACTACCGCTCTAAATTTGTTATGCAGAAATCCTTTGAGCTTTCAGGTTCTAAGAGGAAAAGTGCATATAAGGACCACAGTGAGTATGGAATAAGTAAGGCTCAGATGTTTAACCTTCGCCAGATAGATCAGTGGCTTCTTCGCAATTTCAGAAACGGCGGATATATGAGAGCTTTTGGTCTGCATACAGACAGGAGCAATATCCTAGGTGAGATCATGAAAAAAACTCCCAGGGAAAGACTGTATATCTACTACATTATCGAAAACAGTGAGGCAAGGAAGAAACCCAATGCGTATGATGCTGCAAACTCCCAGCTCTACACGCCAAACCTTGACGTCTTTAAGAAAAATATGATTGCTCATTGGCTCAAGTTCTACAACAGATTTTCAGGTGGATATGTGTACTGGCATAAACTATCGCAGGCTCTGGCTATCTGCGAAGGATACGGCGATGTCATTGACAGTATGGATAACTACTACAGGCAGATAAAGACTGATTCTGAGAATGGAATAGAAAAACCAAAGTCAGCTTTAAATGAAATATCAACGAAGAGGAAAGAGAAACCAAAAGCTAAGGATAAAACTGAGGAACGCATCAATGAATATCTGGATTCTTTAGGGCCAGTAATTACTCTACTATTAAAGTTACAGGCGCTTGAAGATAAGAAAAGTGAAAAGAGCATTAATAACGATGAATACAGCAAACAGATGGATGAGCTGAGCAAAAAGCTCAAGGATGAATCTTTAAGGATCCAGAAGCTGCCAAGTCTTAGTCCTTTGCTGCTTGAAGATTTTAAAAAGAAAAAGATCGTGACAGATGCTGAAGATAAGACTGCCATGGAAAAAGGACTTAAAGAGGCCAAAGAGATCGGAGATAATATAAAGTATGCCGGAACCATCGGATGTCTGACTGAAGCAATATCATCCTTTGACTTCTTAAAGAGCGGCTTCTTCGACTTTATGAAGGGCTATGGTTCTGCCAGTGAGAAAGGAATAGGCTCCATAGGAAGTGTTATAGGTTGTATCTTTACCTTTAAGGATCTTTTGGATAACTGGAAGATCATACGAAATATGGACAGGGTCCAGAATATCTCCGGTATGACAATAAACGTTGCCAGACTCCTTCAGTCTGTAGTGGCATATACAGACGCCTCAAAAATAAGTGGAACTTTCTCATCAGCGATGCTGAGCACTACTGCAGGGGTTGCGTTTGCAGCTGGAGACGCTGCAGTTACCGGCTTTAAAACCTGGTCTCACTACAAAAATGGATCAAGGCGTATAGAGGCATCAAAGCTTGCTTCAAAGATCAGAGAAAAAGAAAGGACCGAATTCCTTGAGACAGGGCAGGCAAAGGATCAGAGATATCGCGAAGGAATAATAAGACTCAACCGCCTCATTGGAAAGAAACAAAAAATCGAAACCGGATCAAGTATTGTAGGAACATCGGCTTCAGTTTTTGCTGCTGTATCGCTGTTTACTACGCTGATAACCGGTGGAGCTGCCACAGTACCAGCTCTTTTAATAAACCTGCTCGCTGCCTTTGGTACTATCAAGTGGACCAGCCATGTGACAAAAGAAATGAGGCGCGAAATAGGAGCTGCGTTCTTTAATGCTGACGAGATGATGAAGGTGGCAAAAAAGGATTATCTGAATGAAAACGGAGTACCTATGACGAAGAAGCAGGAGGAGAAGCTAAGGAAGGTTATCCTCAAGCGAATAGCTGCAAGTCATGGATATTATTCTCCTTCCCATATGGCCAACGCAGTTGCAGGCAGTTTTGCCAAATATCTCGTTGAAGGGGCAAAGGATACAGGAGATGAAGGAAGGATGTGCGTAGACATGATCAAGGGCTTTGGGCTTAAGGTTACGCAAAATCCAGTAACAAGAGAAGTTATATCACCAACAGTTTCAGATATAGCGAAAAAAATGTGCGGATAATATCAGGAGAAGTTTATGGAACAAAGAAAGCTCAGTGAAAAATGGCTTAAGACGTTAGTAGAAATTAAGAAAGACTTTGACGAGGAAATGATTCCTGCCCAGATTGCAGAGGTGGAGGATACAAACAGGCTCATGATCCTTTTTGAAGACCTTGCTGATGAAGGGACAGATACCATGGGGGAGTTTTTCTTTTTACCCTCTGAAGAAGGCGCTCAGGTCCAGGTCTTTATGAATGTCCTGACTGTAGATGCAGAGATTGATAAAGAAAGGATGGGTGAGATACTGTCC
>JAEEGK010027203.1_pt1 | contig 11573 bp, 10 predicted proteins | sample 8958771 | NCBI WGS metagenome assembly JAEEGK01 (sample SAMN16246547, study PRJNA631951) | gut metagenome | biome: gut microbiome; feature: rumen; material: SC-attached | host: Bos | place: Iran: Karaj | collected 2018-10 | reverse complement strand
CGCACCGTATATCGACTGCGCTGAGCGCAGTTTTGATAACAGTTTTCCCGGCGTGGGATCGCCCTCCGGATAGCGCAGAGAAAGCCAGATGCCGTAAAGTTCGTCCGAATACGCCATATCAGACACCCGTATACCGCTTATACATTATGACGGAAGCCGCCGTCGCCGCGTTCAGCGACTCACATTCCGGCTCCATTTCAATAAACAAAGCTTTGTCGCAGGCGGTTATGACCCCGTCCGGCAATCCGCGCCCCTCGTTTCCTATAACGACCGCGCAGCTGCCGCAAAGATCGGCGTCCGACAGCGACACCGCGTCCGTGTGGAGCGCCGCCGCGTAAACTTTGAATCCTTTTTCTTTAAGCTCGCTTACGGTCGTCATTGTATCCGCGCCCGTTATTATATTATGCGCGAAAGCCGCGCCCATAGCCCCTCTTAAGACTTTCGGCGAATAAACATCCGCACAGTCCGACGAGAAGATCACCGCGCCCGCGCCGAATGCCCTTGCGGAGCGCAAAACCGACCCGGCGTTTCCGGGATCTGACAGTCTGTCGCAGACAAGCACGAACGACCCGGGTTTTATCTCAGCGTCGCAGACCGGTTTTTCCGCCGCGGCGCATATCCCCTCGGGGCTCTGCTCGTCCGTCAGTTTTTCAAAAACCGGCTCGCTTACCTCAAACAGCTCCGTTCCCGCGCGGTCCGATAAAACCTTTTCCGCAAACGGCATATTCTTCTTTGTTGCAAAGACGTAGCGCAGTTTTATGCCGGCCGCCGCGGCCTCTGTAAGCAGTTTTTTGCCTGCAAGCAGGAAAAGACCGGACTTGTCCCGGTGCTTTTTTTCTTTGAGCTTTGACATATCTACGATCAGACCGTTGTTCCTGCTTGTGATCATGGGCGTAACTCTCCTTTAAACAAAGGGGGAATATTCAAAGAAACTGTCAATATACTGACAGTTTCTTTAATATGTCTTCAGCCTCTTGCCGCTTTCGCTTTGTCGCAAAGCTCGGCAAACGCCGCTTTGTCGGATACTGCGAGCTCAGATAACATCTTGCGGTTGAGCGTGATGCCGGCGAGCTTCAATCCGTTCATAAGTGTGGAATAATTCATTCCGTTGTTTTTCGCTTCCGCGGAGATCCTGGTGATCCAGAGCCTTCTGAAGTCTCTCTTCTTCAGCTTTCTGCCGGTAAAGGCATAGTTGCCGCTTTTTAATACCTGCTGCTTCGCCATCTTGAAGTGCTTGGATTTTGCACCCCAGTAGCCTTTGGCAGCCTTTAATATGCTTTTTCTTCTTTTACGTGTCGCTAATGCGCCTTTTACTCTTGCCATTTTACTGCCTCCTTAACCGCGTATCATTTTTCTGACGTTTCTTGCGAACGATTCGTCAAGATATCCCTGCTTGCGGAGGTCTCTCTTGCGCTTTGTCGCTTTAAGTCCCAGTTTGTGACGGCGGTTCGTATGGTTGATCTTTACCTTGCCGGTACCGGTAAGGCTGAATCTTTTTGCTGACGCCTTATGCGTTTTGATCTTTCCCATTCTCTGACTCCTCTTTATGATTATTATTTGCTTGTTTGGGCTCCGCTTTGCCCTTCTTCTGGTCGGGTTTGAGCGGAACTATGAGCAAGGACAGATTCCTGCCTTCCTCTACCGGCGGTTTGTCGCAGCTGCCGTATTCGGCGCAGCCGGAGGTAAACCGGTTCAGAATATCGTAGCCGAGATCCTTATGCTGGATCTGTCTGCTTCTGAATCTTACGACAACACGCACCTTATCGCCGTTTTTCAAGAATTTGTTGGCGTGATTGAGTTTCGTGTTGAAGTCGTTGTCTCCAATAACTATGGACAACTGGATCTGCTTTGTCTCCGCGCTCTGCTGTTTTTTGCGGGATTCCTTTTCTTTTTTGATTTTGTCAAAACGGAATTTACCGTAGTCCATGATCCTGCACACGGGCGGATCGGCCTGCGGAGCTATGAGGACAAGGTCCAGATTTTTATCGTATGCAAGCTCTTTCGCCTGCTCCGACGTGACGATACCCAAAGGCTTGCCGTCCTCGTCTATAAGACGGACGCTCGGCAGATTGATATCATCGTTAATTAAAGTGTTGTCTTTAGTCGTGCTGATCTTCGCGCACCTCCCGGTTAATTTGCAACAAAAAGACGGGATAAACATCCCGTCGCAAAAAAACACTTTTTTAATGCTTATTGACCCGGCGCCAAAGCGGCACTGACAAGGTGAGGACGGGACGTCCTGCTTTATTGTGGCAATGCATTATATCACGTAATTCCGCGTTTGTCAATAGGAAAATCAAAAAATCTTGAATATTTTTTTATTTTATTACCATTCCCTCAAACAAAACCGCGTTTGCTCCCGTCTCGCCGTTCGTTTCTGTCGTGTGGATAAAGAATGAGAACGCTCTGTTTATCCTTACCGTGCTCGGCAGCGAATAAGTGTCGTGCGCTATCACCGTCGCCGCGGATGCTTCAACGCCGTTTTCGTCAAGCGAAAGCTTTGCTTTCTGGATTATATCGCTTATATAAAGCTGCGTATCCGACATACGGCTGAAATCTGCCGAATCTTTTACAAACGCGTCCGTCACGCCGCGTTCTTTTAAGAAATCGCAGAGCTCGCCGTGCGTAAGCGACGTTTCAACGTCGATCTTCGGAAGATACACCGTTATATCGGACCTGCTCATCTTTTCAAGATTGTTGTGCAGATCGTCCGTGCTGCCTATGACGAACGCAACGGAAACGCTGTGGCGCATGGGAACGTCCAGTATCTGGGTTTTTTCATCCTTGTAGTAGCCGCAGCGCAGCTTGCATTTTATAAATTCTTTCTTTACAACGTCGCCGTCCTTCGTGGTGAAATCGTCCTCGCCGTAAACTTCAAAAACCGACGCCCACGCGTCCTTGAAATACAGAGCGTTCACTATCAGGACCGCAAGATCCTTGACGTCGTAGCTTTCGGGCAGAGTTTTCTTTATCATATTGCCCGTGTTTTTGCGCACCCATTCGTTCACGTCGGAAATAACGGTCTGCCGGTCAAATTCTTTGAGCTCCGCGCCGTACATTTCCGACGCCAGCCTGTATCCGTCCTTCAGCTCCGGCAAGTCCCGCCTTCTCCAGACGGAATCCGCGACTTTGAGCGAATCGTCGGGCGATAAGGGATATTTGGACGGGTTGTCTCTGTAATCTTCCTTCATCAGTTCGCTTTCATGCTCAAAATACTCGACAAAACGGTTGAACTTTTTGATATAGTCCTCAAAAACCGCCTCGTCCGGGCAGACGGCGTTCAGTATCTGCTCTTTCGTCTTCCCGTCGGCGCCGGCAAGCGAAAGGCCGAGCGCGTATTTGAGCGAGATAGGGGAAACGACGAAGTTTCCGGCCGTGCCGGATGCTACGAAATTCAAAAGATCCGTGTCAAAGCGCGCAAGAACGTCCTCCGGCTTCGCCGCGGCGGGCTGTGTTTCCGCCTCCGTCTCAGCCTCCGTCTCCGTTATAACGGCGGTTTCCGTAACCGTTTCTTCTTTTTCCGGGGCGGTGTCTGCCTTTTCCGTCACGGCGGGCGCCGGTGCGTTCATACACGACGAAAGAAGAAGCAGCACGCATAAAACGGCGCACAGAGCTTTGATGATCCGTTTTGATATTTTCATATTCTTTTTTCCTTTCTTCGTATGACCGGCGCCCGCAATAACGTCTTATCCCTCCCGCTTTCTCCGCGCCCCCTCAAATCTTCGATTTGATGGGAGGGGCCGAGGGGTTCCCCGTTGCGAATTTATGAGCAACGGGGGTTCCGGAGGGGAAGAGGGGGCTTGGGGGGTGTTGAGGGTGGGACCACCCAAAAGCGCCGTCAGGCGCACAATTCGTCGCGCAGGGACACCGATTTTTATTCTTTATTCTTTCTTCTTTATTCTTTATGTCGGGCGATCAATGATCGCCCCTACAAGCGGGGCGTCGAGGCGTCGCCTCCTACCGGTCTGAATTCTTAATTCTTAATTCTTAAAAGTATATTCTCCCGACCCGACCGTCGTTTCAACCCCGCCGAACTTCACGATGCATTTCGTATTCGCGGGTACGGTGACTTTCAGCGTGTCGCCGTTTCTGTCCGAGACGATAAGTCCGTTCACCGTCTTCAGCTCTGCATACACTTTTTCCGGTGCGCCGGTAAGACACGGGGAAATCTCAAAGCTCTTGAATCCCGGCTGCACGGGTTTTATACCGGCCAGCTGAGCGTAATACATATACGCAAAGCCGCTGTGCATCGGGTGATCATAAGACGCTACCTCGGTTTTCATACCCACCGACTGCATGTTAAGACACTCCCAGAGCGACGTCGCGTTATCGTCGAGCATCGTGCCGAAATCGTAGAACGTACGTCCGAACATTATCTTCATCGCGTCCTCGCCGAGGCCCGTTTCATAAAGCATCGGGAGCAGATATTTGTTGCCGAAAATGCCCGTGGTCATAACGAATTTATCGTCGACTATCATATCGTGCGTCGCTTTTACGAGCGCGTCTCTGTCCTCCTCGGGAACGACGTGCAGAAGCCACGCGCAGGCGTTTGACGCCTGATATCCGTAGCTGTGTTTTTCCTTGTCGTAGAAATTGCGGTTTATGGATTCCTTTATCTTCGCGGCAAGCGCTCTGTACGGCAGACCGTCGTAACCGAGCAGTTCCGATACCTTTTCCATTATCACCGTCGTTTCATAAAACATGAACGTTGAAGAGTGTTTAACGGGTATGCGGCGCTCCGATTCGTGACCTACCGGCGGGCACCAGTCGCCCAAGCCTTCCGAGATTATCAGGTCTTCGCTTCTGTTCTTCTCGTGTTCTATCCAGTCGCACATGTACCGATAATTCTCTTCCAATACGGCTTTGTCGCCGCAGAGCATATACAGTTTATACGGGATTATGACCTGCGCGCAGCCCCACAAAGGCGTGCCGAAGCCGCAGGTGCGTTTGCCGGGCGCTATCATCGTCCAGTCGCCGTAGACGTCGCGGCTCGTTCTTATGTCGCGCAGGTATTTTTCGTATGACGCAGCCATATCGTAGTTATACATAGCCGTATCGCACACGACCTCCGCGTCGCCAAGCCAGCCGCATTTTTCACGCGCCGGGCAGTCCTCGGGAAAACCGTGGTAATTTGAGCGTATCGTCCGCATCATGACGGTCTGCAGATTGTTTAAATCGTCCGACGAGGTCTCTATTTTTCCTGTCGTATCAAAATCCGTGCTTATCGCAAGGCCCTCTATCATCTCCGGCTGCGGGTCTCTGCCGTAGAAGCCCGTGACCTCCACGTAGCGGAAGCCGTGCCAGTTGAAGTCCGGCGTCCATTCCTCGCCCTTTTCGCCGGAGCATATATAAATATGCTGCTGCTGGCAGTAAACGTGATAAACGCCCGTTGATCTGTAGTCAAGCTGGCCGTTTTCGTCCACCGTCTCCGCAAAGCGCAACACGTACGTCGCGCCTTCCGCGCTGTGCGGCGGGCGCAGAGTGACCGTGCCGGCGTAGTTTTCGCCCATATCGTAGACCCAGAGGCCGCTGTCCTTGCCGTGTATCTGCTTTATCGCTTTCGGTTTTATGCGTCTTATAACGCGGCAGGGCGGCATTACCGCGCCGTGAAGGGAGCCTTTCGGCACCGTGTCCGCGACCGCGGGGCGCAGATCTTCGTCTTTGAAGCCGTAGGTGCACCAGCCGGGTGTCTCACGCCGCGCGTCGTGTATCTCGCCGCCGTGGGCGTTTGACAAGATCGTCGGCGAATACATGGTCTGCCAGCTTTCCGGCTCGGTATATATAACGTCCTCTTCCCCGTCGTCATACTCTATATTCACCTGCGCGAAACAGCATATATCGCCGTATTTGAACGCCTTGTTCGCCCATACGCGGCTCTGCGCGTAAAAGCCCTCTCCGCAATGTACGCCTACGCAGTTCTGCTCTTTTATTTGCTTCGTTACGTCGTACGCTCTGTAAAGCACTTCCTTTTCGTAGTTCGTAAACGGCGCGTCGTAAAATACGTTGTCGACCCTCTCGCCGTTTAAATACAGCACGCCGTAGCCGAGACCGGCGACGTACGCCGTCGCGCGTTTCACGGGCTTTTCACAGACGAAATCGCGCCTGAAATACACACACGCGCCTTCAATATGCTTTGCGGGCTTAATAAAGCCGCCTTTTATCTCCGGCTCGACGGCGAAAAAGCTCTCGCCGAAACATTCGCCCGCGCTTGTCTTTGCCGTTACCTCAACCGTATAGAGTTTTCCCGGCAGAAATTCCGCGTCCGCGGTTATATCCACCGTGTTGTCCGTGTTTTCTTTCTTTTCCCATACGGGCTCGCCGTCAAGAAAAACGGTTAAGGAATAGCCCGTCTGCATAACGTCTTTTTCGTCCGAATCAAGCTTCCAGCCGAAGCGGACTCCGCTTCTTTTCACCGCGAGCGGCTCCTTGACGCGCTCTACGGTCAGATCGTACAGTCTTACCATAATATTTATCCTTTCTGTTTTTTTATTCCTATAACACTGAGCATCGTGCCGCGCAAAGCGCCCTGCCGGCGGTGCGAAAAATACTTGTCCGCGTTGTGACAAGTGCATTCGTCACAAATGTAAATATTTTTGTCAAGCAATCCCGCGGACAAAAGGACGGCTCTGTTCATGCCGCTTATATCCGCGTGATATACTCCGTTTTCTTTTTTGATAAAGCAAAGAAGCTCCGGCGCGTTACGCTCAAATTCGGCGACGAAATCCTCTTTTACCTCAAAACAGCACGGTTTTATGCACGGACCGAGCGCGGCGATGATCTTATCCGCCTTCGCGCCGAGCTTTATCATCCCGTTCACCGTTTTTGCCGCTATGCCTTTCATCGTTCCGCGCCATCCTGCGTGGCATACGCCGACGACGCGGTTTTCCGGGTCGGCAAAAAGTATCGGCTGGCAGTCCGCCGTCTTCGCCGCGGCAAAAACTCCGGGCGTTGCCGAGACGAAACCGTCCGTGTTCGCAAAGTATTTTTTGCTCCCGTCCGCGACGGCGACGTTATCCGAATGCGTCTGCTCTCCGAGGACGAGCCCGCCCGCGTCAAACCCCGCGCTTGCGGCGAATATATGTCTGTTTGTAAATACCGTCTGATCGTCGTCTCCGCGGCAGTACGCCAGATTCATGCTCTTCGTGTATTCAAGCTCCGATACGCCGCCGCACCGCGTTGAAAAGCCGTGGGCGATAAAAGGTATTTCGTCAAGCGCCCGGCAGAAGACCACGCCGTTTTTCGTGTAAAAATCAGTCATTTATATATATCACCAAAACCTTTTCAATTTCGTTTGTATAGTACGTATTTTTTGGCAGATAAGCGCTTTTTCCGTCCTTTTCCCCGCTAATCACGACGGCGTCAAACGCGTTTGCCTTCCTTACATTTTTGTCCTTCAAACCGCTTACGTAAGCCGCGTCTCCGACGCTTAAAAACAGCTCCCCGCCGTCTTTTTCAAGCAGCGCGTTTTTGTATTTCTGTACCGCCCCGTCCGTTTTTATAACGTTTTTTCCGCAGAAGGCGGACAGCCCGTCCGCTATATCCGCCGGCACGTAAATATCATCAATATCAAAATACGAACATACGCGTATAACGCTCTGCAAATGGCGGGACGAAGGCTCCGCTGCGAGCACGTAATCCGCCCGCGTTACGCCGTGCGCTAAAAGCTCTTTGCAAAGCGGGTAAAAGCCGTCCGCGCTGCCCGTCGTAAAGTCGAACACCGTGCATTTCCCGGAATCGAGCACGGCGGCGTAATCCCCGTACTTGCCGGCAGATACCATTATAGCCGTTTTTTTCGCTTCTGTCAAGGAGAATATCGCCGCAAAACAAGAAAACGAGATAACGAACGCAAGCGCAAGACACAAATAGTGCAGCCGCTTTTTCGAAAACACCGCCATAACCGCCGCCGCGGCGACGAACACCGCGATAAGCGGTATGACGAACGGATACGATATTGAAACCGACGGCACGGCGTGTCGCGACAGAAAATGCGTCAGCTTTACGAGCACCGTGCAAAGTCCGTCCGCTAAAAGTCCGAGCCCTCTGCCGACAAACGGAACGTATGAAAATATAACAAGATACGGGCAGGCGTAAAGTAATACGACCGCAAACGGAGAAATCAAAATATTATACAGTACCGCGCCGTACGCCAGCTTTCCGTAACTTAATGCGGCTACGGGCAGCGTGAAAAGCAGAACGAAAGCCGTTATTATGACGGGCGACGTTACGTTTTTTAAGAATTTTATCTTCTGCGGCAGTTTTTCTTCAACGAATTTCGCGGCGGGCGCGCCGGCGGCTATTATGCCGAGCGCCGCGAAAAACGAGAGCAGAAATCCCGCGTCGTAAACAGACGGCGGGTTTACCGCGACGATGACGAAAGCCGATACCGTAAGCGACGTTACCGGGTCGTTCTTTCTGCCGGTTATAAGCGACAGGCGGCTTAAAAGATACATTAAAGACGCTCTTACGACGGAGCCGGTAAATCCCGTCACCGCCATGTATAAAAGCGCCATGCACGCAAGTATCACGTATTTAATACGGCTTCTGCCCGCTATCCGCGTCATGACGAAATCCGCTCCGGCGAGCAGCGCAGTGACGTGCAGACCGCTTACGGCAAGCAGATGAGATACGCCGAGCGTTTTCATATCCGACAGAAAGCTCTGCGGCGCGTCTTCTCTTATGCCGAGGAACAGACGGCACAGAATACCGGCGTTGTCGCAGACGCGGTAAAGACACGACGCGGCGAAATCTCTTATGATACCGGCGTAATACGGTATTGTTTTGTGCGTTTTTCCGGTCAGAGAAAACTCCTCAAATTCAACGGAATACAGCGCACCTTTGCTTTTGTAGTAATATTCGTTATAGCCTTCGTATAAGGAAAGCGTCGCCTCGGCTTCGAATTCGGAAAAATCCCCGCAGCGGTTCCCGTCTCCGTACGATACGGCTTTTATATTTACCGGCTTGCCGCCGGCTTTCGTGATCTTGTATATCTGCGTATAGCCGTTGTCGCTGCCGGGCACGGCGTAACCGCTTATACGGACCGTCTTCCCCGTCGTCACGCTTCCGGCGCCGTAAAAATACACGGCGAACACCGTACACATGACAAGAACCGCGGCGCAGATCACAAGCGCGGTACGTTTCGCTCTTGTCTTTATTATGATGGATACAACTGCAAAAACCGCGGCGATCGCCGCGGCGGCGTAAACGGCGTATATCCCCGCGCACGTAAAAACGGCGGACAGCAGCAATGCCGTCACGGCGGAAAGGCACAGCGGGCGTTTATCGAACAGTCGCATATATAAACTTTCTTTTTTTTCTTCATTATACACCCATAAACGCAAATTATCAAGCCTAAAACACAAAAATTCCCATTATATTGCAAAAAAATCTATTGACATACAATATATTGTGTGTATAATAGTATACAATGATCAAAAACTAAAAGGATGGTACAAAAAAATGAGATGTCCGAATTGCGGAGCCGCAGATACGAAAGTAGTCGACTCCCGCCCGTTTGAAGACGGCAACGTCATAAGAAGAAGGCGCGTCTGCGCGGAATGCGGAAACAAGTTCTTTACTTACGAATCCGCGGAATCAACACCGCTCATGGTAATAAAGAAGGACAAGTCCCGCCAGGTCTTCTCCCGCGAAAAGCTGATGAACGGTATTTTAAAATCCTGCCACAAGCGCCCCGTCTCCTCCACACAGATAGAGAACCTCGTGCGCGACGTGGAAAACACGATAAAAGCCACGGGCAAAAAAGAGATACCGTCGGGCGAGATCGGCCGGCTCGTTATGGAAAGGCTCAAGGAGATAGACGATATAGCGTACGTAAGATTTGCGTCCGTATACCGTGAATTCCGCGACGTTGAGACCTTCTTGGCAGAGCTGCAGGAGATCAAAGACGGAAAAAGCAATAAATGAATCACACCGTTATATACTCTGACAGAAAAACGGTAGGCATACAGGTGAAACGCGACGGCAGCGTGGTAGTCCACGCGCCGCGGGGCATGAGCCGCGCGGAGGTGGAGCGTTTCGTCACCGCTCATTCCGCCTGGATCGAAAAGAAACGCGCCGCGAAGCCGGAGCGCACCGGGCTTGATTTCGTATATTATCTGGGCAAAAAGTTTGATCTGTGTGAGTCGGACGGTAATAAAGTCGGCTTTGACGGTGAAAAATTCATAATACCTAAGGGGCTTGACGACAGCGGAAAAATAAACGCTTTGTCGCTGTTTTTCAAATCCGTCGGAAAGACGTATATGGCGGAAAAGACGTTCCGCTGGGCGTCGGTAATGAAACTGCCTCTGCCTCCTATGCCGAAAATAACCGGCGCGAAAACGCGCTGGGGAAGCTGCGGCGGCAAGGGCGGAAACCGCATAAACTACGCCTATATGCTTATGATGACGGACGAGGAATGTATAGATTACGTAACCGTTCACGAGCTTTCGCATATAACGTACAAAAACCATAACGAAAATTTCTACGCGCTCATATCGCGGTATCTGCCGGATTACAAAAAGCGCGAGCAAAAACTGCGCGAATATGAAAAGATCTTCACCGCGCAAGGGTTCTATGACATGAAATAAACGTGCTGATTGTAGGGGAGGGGTCTCCCCTCCCGCGTTGTAGGGGCGACCAGTGGTCGCCCGCCGAAATTTGTGCTAAACAAAACGGGCGATCAATGATCGCCCCTACAGTCTGAATTCTTAATTCGGAGAAGTCTTTCCGCACAGAAGGATAAAAAAATGGAAAAAATCAAAAACCTGTACGAAAAACTGAACGATAACGTCTCCATTGCCGTCGTCGGCAAAGGCGAGGCGGTCAAATATCTCACCGCGGCGCTGATCTGCGGCGGTCACGTCATAATAACGGACGTGCCGGGCACGGGAAAGACGCTTCTTACAAAATCGCTTGCCGCGTCTTTATCCCTCTCGTTTTCGCGCATACAGTTCACGCCGGACCTTATGCCGTCCGATATAACCGGCCTAAGATATTTCAACATGAAAGAGCAGGAATTCGAATTCCTTCCCGGGCCGGTATTCGCCAACGTCATTATGGCGGACGAGATAAACCGCGCGACGCCTAAAACCCAGGCGGGCATGCTTGAATGTATGGCGGAATATCAAGTCACTGTAGACGGCGAGCTTCACAAGCTGCCGTATCCGTTTATGGTCATAGCCACGCAGAACCCGATAGAGGCGTCCGGCGTTTACGAGCTGCCGGAAGCGCAGCTTGACAGATTTCTCGTCTCCGTTTCCATGGGTCTGCCGACGCACAGACAGACGGTTGAGATCCTGAAAAAATACGACAAAACGGAAAAAGCGCCCGTTCTTTCCCCCGTCGCGGGCGCGGAAGACGTGCTTGAAGCGCAGAAAGAGCTTGACCGTGTATACGTCCACGACGACGTGTTCTCGTATATCGTCGACCTCTGCGAAGCCACGCGGCGCGCAGACGGAGTTGAGCTCGGCGCAAGCCCGCGCGCGGCGCTCGCTCTTCTCAAAGTCTCAAAATGCTTTGCAGCGATAAACGGCCGCGATTACCTTTTGCCGGACGATATTAAAGAATGCGCGGTAAAC
>JAEEGK010027202.1_pt1 | contig 11573 bp, 5 predicted proteins | sample 8958771 | NCBI WGS metagenome assembly JAEEGK01 (sample SAMN16246547, study PRJNA631951) | gut metagenome | biome: gut microbiome; feature: rumen; material: SC-attached | host: Bos | place: Iran: Karaj | collected 2018-10 | reverse complement strand
GGTCTCAGAGGAGAGCGTGGTGGTCTCGTCGCTCGACACAGACTCCGTGGTCTCAGAGGAGAGCGTGGTGGTCTCGTCGCTCGACACAGACTCCGTGGTCTCAGAAGAGAGCGTGGTGGTCGTCTCGGTGACGATCACGGCACCGTTGTACTGAACGACCTCAACCTGTGCGCCGTCGGTGTTGAAGGCATCGACCTTGTCAACGAACGTGACAGGATATTCGCCTGCTGCATCCGGAGCGTCGAAGATAAGGTTCAGGACTGCGGTCTCAGCGCCGTTGCCCGGCATCTGGTCTGCGCCCTTGTCGTCAGCCCACACAACGATGAGCTTGTCGCCGTTGATGGTGGCATCGCCGGTGTAGCCGTTCGTCCACTCGAAGCCCTTGAATGCCAGAGCTGCGTCATGGCTGAACTGGACAACGAAGCCTGCAACGCCGGTTTCGCCCTTGACAGAGACCGGGACCTTGACATTGGTCTCGCCCGCTGCCGCGGTCACTCTGTCGATGATCCACGCAACCTGACCCGGCTCGACAACGATCGGCTCAGTGGTGGTCTCGGTGGTGTCAGTCGGCTCGGACTCGGTGGTGTCACTCGACACGGACGTGGTGGTATCGCTGGAGATCGTCGTGGTGTCACTCGACTCGGAAGTGGTGGTATCGCTGGAAACGCTCGTCGTGGTGTCGCTCGACTCGGTGGTGGTCTCGGCAACGATGACCGCACCGTTGGTCTGCGTGACGGTCAGTGCCAGACCGTTGGTGTTGACAGCCTCGACATTGCCGACGAACTCAACAGGATAAGTGCCTGCTGCATCCGGTGCATCAAAGATGAGGTTCAGGATCGCGGTCTTCGCGCCGTCGCCCGCCTTCTGATCGTCGCCGTATGCGTCTGCCCAGACAACAACGAGCTTATCATCGTTGAGCGTTGCTTCGCCGGAATAGCCGTTGCCCCACTCAAAGCCCTTGAATGCCAGAGCGCCGTCGTTGGTGAAGGACACGACAAAGCCTGCAGTGCCTTCGTCGCCGGTGACATAGACCGGAACCTTGACGCCGGTCTCGCCCGGTGCTGCGTAGACCGTGTCGATCAGCCACTCTGCCTTGCCTGCGGGCTCGGGCGTGGTGGTGGTCTCCGGCGTGGTGGTGGTCTCGGAAACGATGACCGCGCCGTTGGTCTGCGTAACAGTCAGTGCCTGACCGTCGGTGTTGACAGCCTCGACCTTGCCGACGAACTCAACAGGATAAGTGCCTGCTGCGGTCGGTGCATCGAAGATCAGGTTCAGGATTGCGGTCTTCGCGCCGTTGCCTGCCTTCTGGTCGTCGCCGTAAGGATCAGCCCAGACAACATAGAGCTTGTCGTTGTTGAGCGTTGCGGTGCCGGTGTAGCCGGTGCCCCACTCAAAGCCCTTGAAGCTCAGTGCTGCGTCGTTGGTGAAGGACACGACAAAGCCTGCGGTGCCCTCGTCGCCGGTGACATAGACCGGAACCTTGACGCCGGTCTCGCCAGGTGCTGCGACAACAGTGTCGATCAGCCAGTCTGCCTTGCCGGCAGGGATCGGCTCGGAGGTCTCACCGATGACGGTGACCGAACCGTTGGTCTGCGTGATGGTCAGTGCATTCTGACCGGTGTTGACAGCCTCGATCTTGCCGTCGAACTCGACCGGGTATTCGCCTGCTTCAGTCGGTGCATTGAAGACCAGGTTCATGACAGCGGTCTTTGCGCCGTTGCCAGCCTTCTGATCTGCGCCGTCTGCGCTAGCCCAGACAACGATCTGCTTGCCTGCGTTGATCGTTGCTTCGCCGCTGTAGCCGTCTGCCCATTCGATCTTGACGAAATCAAGATCGCTGCTGTATGCGAACTTGACCACGAAGCCTGCGGTGCCCTCGTCGCCGGTGACATAGACCGGAACCTTGACGTTCTGCTCGCCTGCTTCTGCGGTCACCTTGTCGATCTCCCAAGCAGCCTTGCCTGCCGGGATATCGGGCTCGGTGGTGGTGGTGGTCGTCTCCTTCACGACGAAGGTCAGACCGTGGAAGACGTAATTATAGCTCGGCGTGGTGTCGATCGGACCCTCCGGACGAACCATATTCGGCTTCTCTGCATTTTCGTTGAGGTCGATGGTGTATTCGCCCTCGGTCTCAGGCATCGTGAAGATGAACTGCGACATGACGGCGCCGTCAGCTGCCTTCTGCTCCTTGCCGTTCGGCGTGGTCCAGACGTAGCTGTAGTCTGCCTTGTTCCATGTCGGCGTCATATCATACGCATCGCCGTCCTTCTTTCTGTTGAAGGTCAGCGCGGGATCGAAGGTGAAGTAGAACTGCATGCCTGCGGTGCCCTGATCGTTGGAAACAGTCAGGTTGACCGTGACCTGCTGACCCGGTGCGACGACGACCTTGTTGGGATCGCCTGCGGTGTAGGTCAGACCGTCCGGCACGAAGTTGTAGATGATCGCGTCTGCGGGGATATCCTTCGAGCTGGAGGAGGTGGTCGTCTCGGGCGTCGACTCGGTCGTGCCGCTCTCGGAAACGACGAACGTCAGTCCGTTGAAGACGTAGTTGTAGCTCGGGGTCGTGTCGATCGGACCCTCCGGACGAACCATATTCGGCTTTGCGGAGTTCTCGTTCAGGTCGATCGTGTAGGAGCCCTCTGCATCCGGCATCGTGAAGATGAACTGCGACATGACAGCGCCGTCAGCTGCCTTCTGCTCCTTGCCGTTCGGCGTGGTCCAGACGTAGCTGTAGTCCGCCTTGTTCCAGGTGGGCGTCATGTCATAGGCGTCTCCGTCCTTCTTTCTGTTGAAGGTCAGAGCCGGATCGAAGGAGAAGTAGAACTGCATACCGGCAGTGCCCTGATCATTGGAAACAGTCAGGTTGACAGTGACCTGCTGACCCGGCTTCACAGTGACCTTGTTGGGCGAGCCCTTGGTGTATGCCATGCCGTCCGGCACAAAGTTGTAGATGATCGCATCTGCCGGGATGTCCTTCGAGCTGGACGATGACGATGTGGTAACATCCGAAGCTTCGCCGACGATGAAGGTCAGCCCGTGGAAGATGTAATCATAGCTCGGAGTCGTGTCGATCGGACCCTCCGGGCGAACCATATTCGGCTTCGCGGAGTTCTTGTTCAGACCGATGGTGTAAGAGCCGTCCTTATTCGGCATGGTGAAGATGAACTGCGTCATGACAGCGCCGTCCGCAGCCGTCTGCTCCTTGCCGTTCGGGGTCGTCCATACATAGCTGTAATCAGCCTTGTTCCAGGTCGGCGTCATGTCATAGGCGTCGCCGTCCTTCTTTCTGTTGAAGGTCAGGTTGGAATCAAAGCTGAAATAGAACTGCATGCCGGCAGTACCCTGGTCATTGGAAACGGTCAGGTTGACAGTGACCTGTTCGCCCTGCTCGACCTTGACCTGATTGGTCGTGCCCTTGGTGTAGTCCTTTCCGTCGGGGATGAAGTTGTAAACGATTGCACCCTCTGCTTCCACAGAAGCGGAAGGCTTCACAGCCGCTGCTTTTTCCACAGCCGCAGCAGTCGTTGCGGGAAATGCGGAAAACACAGCGGTGGCAGCCATGCAGAGGGAAGACAATGCAGAAATAAATCTCTTCATCATGTTCCCTTTCTGGATAATGTGCGCGGCAGCGCTTGCCGCCGCGCACATCAGCCGTTGTGTTTACTGAGTATGATTCTGCTGCTGATTAGCCTGCGTAATCACCCTTGACTGCAAGAGCAGCCTTCTCGATCAGCTGTGCGAGGTATGCCTTGATCTTGACAGAGTCCTTGGTGTCCGGAGCGCCGCTGTGGTTGACATCGGCATTGATGAGACCCTGTGCTTTCGGAGTAGCATTGCCTGCGAGGTACTTGTTGAGGAGAACGACGTCGTTGATGCGGACATCACCGTCGCAGTTCACATCGCCCCAGACCGCGTCGCCGGCCGGCTCAGTGGTGTCACTGGTAGGCGGCTGCGTGGTGGTGGTCTGCTGCGGAGTGGTGGTCGTGTCGCTCTGCGGAGTGGTGGTCGTGTCGCTCTGCGGAGTGGTGGTGGTCTCCTTCGTAGTGGTGGTGGTGTCGGTGGTCTCGCCGACGACGAAGGTCAGACCGTGGAAGATGTACGGGGTATCCGGCCACTCGTCAACCGGCTTCTCGTCACGGACCTGGTTCGGCTTTGCAGCGTTCTCGTTCAGGTCGATGGTGTACTCGCCGTCCTTATCAGGCATGGTGAAGACGAAGGAGGACATGACTGCACCGTCAGCTGCCTTCTGGTTCTTACCGTTAGCAGTGGTGAAGACGTAGCTGTAGTCTTCCTTGTTCCAGGTGACGTCGACGTCATAAGCGTCGCCGGCCTTTCTTCTGCCCAGCGTCAGAGCAGAATCGAAGGTGAAGTAGAGCTGCACGCCTGCGGTGCCCGGGTCGTTGGAAACGGTCAGGTCAACAGTAACCTGCTCGCCCTTTGCGACGTTGACCTTGTTGGTCTTGCCAGCGGTGTAGGTCTTGCCCTGCGGGACAAAGTTGAACACGATGGTGCCGGCCGGAACATTCTCGGAGGAGCCGGGAGTATCGCTGCTCTGCTGCGGAGTGGTGGTGGTCTCAGACGGTGCGTCGGTGACCTTCGGAGTGGTCGTGGTGGTGTCAGACACCTGACCGACGGTGATCTTCAGCGGCACGGTCTCATAGGTGACCTTGCCGTCCTTGCCGGCGATCGAGGAGTTGGTGGTGGTGACCTTCAGCTTGGTCGGGTCAGACAGGTCTGCGTCGAAGACAGAACCGGAGTTGACATAGGTGTCCTTGAAGACGTCGAGCACATACACGCCGTCCGGAAGGTCTGCCGGCAGGACCAGGTTGGTCTCTGCGAATGCGTAGTCATAAGCCCATGCCTCATCCTTGGTCCATGTGGTGATCGGCTTGTAGCTGGTGTAGTCGATATCGGTGATATCGTCAGCTGCCTCGATGAAGGACTTTGCCGGTGCATAAGCATCAATGTTGGACTTGGACTGAACAGCAGCCTTGTGCATCCAGTTGATGTTCATTGCGTAATCGGTGAACGGAACGGTACCCGCATTGGTGTACTGACCCGCCTTCTTGCCGCTGCCGTAGCCTTCGTCAGTGGTGTAGTAGCCGGAATCGAAGCAGTACGGATTTGCATAGCCGGAGCCGCCCTTGTGGTCCATCGTGATGCCGTAGTTGCCGAACAGATACTCGTTCTTTGCAACCTTGCCCGCATCGCTGAGGTGCTTCTTGCCCTCATCGGTGGCGTAGTATGCCTTACCGGTATCGCTGTCGGTGCTCGGATACTCGATGGTGCCCTGACCCAGCGTTGCGTCGCCGTTGATGGTCATCTTCATTGCGAGGGTGTTGATACCGCTGGACTGCGGAACATAGATCTTGACCGGAATGGTGTCGCCCGCCTTTGCGGTGATCTCACTGGTGCGCTGACCGCCCACCTCGGTGGTGAACTCGATGATGGTCTTGTCAACCGTACCGTTGGTAGCAGCATCCGTGCTCAGCGCAAAGGTGCCGCCCATTGCTGTCGCTGCGATCACAAGCGACGAGATGGCAGAGATGAATCTCTTCATGACAACTTGTTCCTTTCTGGCTCATGTGCCCGGGCACGTCCCGGGTAACGAGCACTGTGTTTGTTTTTGATCTGGGGTATCGCTCAGGGTTTTGCTGCGCCGGCTCGGGTGCCGGCTCTGTGAATGGTGCAGTTGATACGCGCCCTGCATGCAGGGGACCGCATATCACGGAACTTGAAGGTCTGCGCTGCTACCCGTGCGCAGTGCAGTCTCCGTGGACGAGCTTCGGGCAGTTTCGACTTCCGCGGCTTCGGCGGTTCCTTCTCTTTCAAGGAGCCGGAGCATCAGCGTCACATCGGCGATCGAAAGCACCCCGTCAAACTCACAGTCTGCGTTTGCGTATGCTGCGGCGCCCAAGGGTATCTGCTCTGTGACAGCCTGCTGCAGCATCACCGCATCGGCGATCTCCAGCCTTCCGCTCAGATTGACATCCCCGTACATGGTCGCACCGGTCTCGTCAATCGGCTTCCAGACAGCGCCGTTTTTCAGTGATGTTTCGCATTCGTGCACATTGCCCTCCGCATCCATATAGCCCGCGAAGATTTCGGTATTCATCACGCCCGAGCCGTCGTAGGTCTCCCTTGTCGCCGGTACGAGCTCCAGCGGTGCCCAACAGCCCCTGTCCTCTCCGACAAGAACCGTACCGCTGACCGTGAAGAACGCCTGCTCCTCTCTGAGCCAGTAGTCTGCGTTTTTGAGTGCGGTTGCCCAACGGATCCACAGCTCGCCGTCTATCGTCTTTTCGTAATGAAAGACCGTGCCCTTGAGCTTTGGGTCCACCGCAGCTTCCGCCGCGTCCGCACCCGTGTCGTAAAGCAATGTCACCTCGTCAACAGTCAGAAGAGCCGGATCGTAGCGGATCGCAAAATCCAGTGCATTGAGACCCGTATCGGGCAGCATGTCCAGATAGACCGCTGCGGTATAGCTCCCGTCCTCTGCCGGCGACACCGTTTCCACAGTGATCGCAGTCAGATCGGTCGGCTCATCCGCACCGGCGCTCCGAAGCTGTCCTTCGGGGAAGCAAAACACTGTTCCCGCGAGCACGCCGAGCATTGCATAGCCGGCTGCCTTCTGCGCCTTCATTCCTTTCCTCCTTCTTTCATTAGTGTTTATATATTCGGGAAGGCGCGCTGATCCGCCTCCCGTCATATATACAAAGGGGTGAGAGCGAAGCTGCTTTATGTTGCTACACAGCCTCGGGCGGTCACGCTCGGAAACCGGAAATCCGCGCACACCGCATCCGTTTCGCCCGACAGTTCCGCGCAGCGTTGCACCTTTTTCCGGATGGTCCCATCTGCAAAAGGGTATACCTATCCGATACTGCGCCTACTATCATTATAATAAACCTACTCTCTAAAGTCAAGACTCCGGTGTCGTTTTTGTGATTTTTGATAAATTGCAACACCCATTATTATGCAATATACTCAAAAACCCGCCGTTCAGTCCAGCTTGCGGAATTCCTCCGGGATGTTGTTCTCGATGATGCGGTTGATCGTCGCCCAGCCAAAATCCTTTGCAGTCTCCGGATAGACATGCGTATAGGGCAGTGCGTGCTTGGCGGCGAGCTCCGGGGTATACATATTATACGGGAACAGCCGCAGATTTGCCCATCCCGCGTCATAGTGCGTGATGACCGGGCGGCAGGTGACGTCCTCGACGGTCGTTTCGCCGGTGTCGCCGTGCTTGACCAGATTGAAGCCGCCCATCTCGCCGACGACGTTGAAGTTGTCGGTCTGCGCCGAGATGAAATTGCCCAGCGAATAGAACACAAAGCCCTTCGTGCCGTCCGCGCGCTCGATGAATTCCATCGACTCCGCGGTGTGCGAGTGCGTGCCGAGAATGACGTCCGCGCCCCAGTCCACGAGCTTCTTCGCAAGCTCCTTGACCGCCGGGCTGATCGAATTCGTATCCTCCCAGCCCCAGTGCGTCGCCACGATGACGGCGTCCGCGAGCTGATTCGCCTCTTTGATCTGCCGCTCCATCAGCGCCTCGTCGGAGGTCATGCCGATCTTGATCGGCGAGTCCGCGGGGATCTTAAAGCCGTTGAGCATTTCGCAGTAGGAGAGATAGGCGATCTTCATGCCGTTGACCTCCTGCACGCGGATGCGGTTCTGGTCCTCGGCATTGCGGTAGGCGCCCAGCGCAAGGATCGGATATTTCTCCATCATGCCGTCCCAGTAGTTGATCGAAGCCTCGAGCCCGTCGATGCGGCGGTCGAGCATGTGGTTGTTCGCCATCGTGAAGACGTCGAATCCGAGATCGACCATTGCGTCGCCGAGCTGCACGGGCGAGCAGAACATCTTGCCCGACCCCGAGATCGGATAGTCGCCGCCGCAGATCAGCGTCTCCTGATTGACGATCGCGACGTCGACCGACTGCACGATGGATTTGACGTTTTCGTAGGTCTTGGTGAAATCGTAGGTGCCGTCCGCCGCCCACTTGTGCGCCTGCTCGTAGACCTTCGTCTGCACGAGGTTGTCGCCGACCGCGAGAAAGCTCACGGAGATATCGTCCGGCACCGGCGGCAGAGTCGTCGTCGTTTCGGTCGTGGTGGCGGTGACCGCGGTGGTGGCTTCGGTCGTCACGTTCGCGGATTCCGATTTGCTGCTCTGACTGCCGCCCGCCTTCGAGTTCTCGGCAACGGAGCTCAGCGGCTCAAACATCCCGCAGCCGCCGCAGGTCATTGCAAATGCTGCCGTCAGCAGCAGTGCTGTCAGCTTTCCTGTTCTTTTCATTTTTATTTTCCCTCTTTGTCAATCATTTTGCCGTCCCTCTCGCGGCATATACATGATACATTATAACACAACAGCTTGAAAAAAGCAACGCTTTTTCACATTTTCACACGATCCGGCGATTTCTGCACACCTGCGCTGTATGATTTTGCATCTGCAGGAAATACTCTATATCGAAATCAGAAGGGAGGTCCAGCATGGAGGACAGATTATCGCACGGTCTTTCGCAGAATCTCTCGGCGGTCACGGCGGCGGCAGGGCACTCCGACGACCTGCTCGCAAAGCGCGTCACGGTCGGGAATATCCCCTGCTGCCTGCTCTGCTGCGAGGGCATGATCTCATCGGCATCGCTGGCAGAGCTCGTCATCGAGCCGCTGCATCAGCTCACAGGGCAATGCACGGACGGCACCGCGCTTTTGCAGCATCTCGACCGCGACCGCATTCTCTCGCCGGACTGCGCCGCCGTGCATACGGTCTCAGCGCTGCTGCATCTGGTGCACGCGGGGTTTGCGGCGCTCCTTGCCGACGGTGCGGATTTCGCGCTCTGTCTCGGCGTGCAGGGCTATGCGGTCCGGAGCATCTCCGAGCCTTCGGGCGAGCAGAATCTCTACGGCGCGAAGGAGGGCTTCACCGAATCGGTGCGCACGAATATGTCGCAGATCCGCCGCCGGATGAAGACCCCGGCGCTGGTCTTTTCGGTCGTGCAGGCGGGCACGCTCTCGCAGACCGACCTGTGCCTGTGCTTTCTGCGCGACCGCGTCCCGCAGGAGCTTGCGGACACGGTTCGCAGCCGTCTGGCATCGCTCCCGCTGGAGAGCGTGCTGTCGAGCGGCTATGTCCGCCCCTTCCTCGAGGAGAGCGACACCGCGCTCGTGCACAGCGTCGGCACGACCGAGCGCCCCGATATCCTCTGCGCCAAGCTGCTCGAGGGCAGGGTCGGCATCCTGATCGACGGGACACCCTTTGCGCTGGTCATTCCGCAGCTCTTCTGCGAGAGCTTCCAGACCCTCGACGACTACAATCACCCGCCCGCCTATGCGACGCTGCTGCGCTGGCTCAAATATGCCGCCGCGCTGATCGCGCTGCTGCTGCCCGCGGGCTATCTGGCGGTGTCGCTCTGGCATCCCGAGCTGCTGCATGAGACCCTGCTGCGCCTGCTGACCGATTCGGAGCAGAACGCGCCCTTTTCGATCGCCGCGGAGCTGCTGGGCATCCTGTTCATGTACGAGACCGTGCGTGAGGCGGGGCTGCGGCTCCCGAAGGCGGTCGGCAGTGCGGTCGGCATCATCGGCGGTCTGCTGATCGGCGATGCGGCAGTGCAGTCCGGGCTGATCAGCACGCCGGTGCTCACGGTCGCGGCGCTGTCGGTCACGGCGGGGTTTGTCATCCCCGAGCACCACGCCGCACTGACCGTTCTGCGCCCGGCGTTTATTCTGGCGGCAGCGGTCTCGGGCATCCCGGGCATTGCGATCCTCGGTGCGACCGTGCTCTGCCGCATCTGCGCGACGGAGATCTTCGGATTTCCGGTCAGCGCGCCGGTCTCGCCGCTGCTCTCGGGGCGCCTCGGCGATATCCTCGGGCGCATCGGCTTCCGCCGTCTCTCCCAGCGCAATTTCCGCGTCGAGGAGACGAGGATAAAGGTATCTCCGATGGATTGATAATGGGGCGCTGCCCCAAACCCCGCCAAAGGGTCAGTGACCCTTTGGAATCCCATTTTTGAGCGAATTAGGAGTGAGATGCAAACGCAACCGTGAACCCCACGGGGAGCCGACGCAAAAGTTTCGCTCAAGCCTTTTCAAAGGCTTGCAGAGTCCAGAGGCAGCGCCTCTGGTCGCGCTCCGCAGAGCGCGAAATCCTCCGCGAGATTCGCGAAAGCGAATCGTAGCAAAGCCGCCCGCAGGGCAAGCGCGCGCCAGCGCGCAAAGTCGCTTCAAGCGCTCGGCGGGCTTGGGGACCTGTAAGAGAGGTCCCCATTCAAAATCGCAGCGCGCCAGCGCTGCCACCTTATTAATAATACTCCCATTAATACTACCATTGCCCACAATGGAGGTAATGAACATGATCAACCAATCCCCCGCACGCGGCGGCTGGTCGGCGGTACAGAGCGCCGGTGTGCTGCTGCTCTGCCGGGTCTTCACATTTTTCTGCGCGGGTCAGGCGTATTCCGCCGCCTGCGCGAAGGGCATGGCGGTTGCCGTGCTGATGACCGCGGGTCTGCTGCTGCCGCTCCTGCACCGCACCGGCGAGCTGACGGTCTCCGAAAGGCTGCTCCCGCTTTACCGCGTCTTCGCGCTGCTCTGGGCGGCAAAATCGCTCAGCGGGCTGCTGCATCTGCTGGAGGCAGTCGGCTCCCCGCATCCGGTCGCGACGGTTCTGCTCCTGCTCGCCGCACTCCCCGCGCTGACGACGCTCCCCCATGCCGCCGCAGCCCGTGCCGCCGCCGTTCTGCTCTTTGTGATGGGTGCGGCGTTTCTGCTGCTGCCGGTCAGCGGCATTACGGCGGCAAACCCGGTCTATCTCTATACGCCCGGGGATGCGGGCAGCGCCTTTCTCAGCGAATTTGCGCAGGCGGGCGAGCTCGGCATTCTGCCGCTGCTGTGGATGCGTCAGCAGGATAAACCGCATGCCGCGGCGCACGCCACGGTCGCATGGCTGACCGGCAGGGGCATTGTGCTGCCGCTGGCAGTGCTCCTCGGCACCGTGCAGAACGGCCGTCTGCAGCGCTGGGAGGGGAATCCGTTCTTTCTGCTGCTGGCGCGCACGCCCCTCTCCGACGCGCTCCGCACCGACGGAATCTGGCTGCTGCTCGCGGTCGTCTGCGGGGTCATCAGCCTGACGGTCTTTTTGCAGATCGCCGCCGAGCCCCTGCCCCTGCGCAGCACGGTCAACCGCCGCGAGCAGTGCGCCGTGCTCATTCCGCTTGCCGCGCTGACTGCCCTGTGGCATCTGACACCCGCGCCGGACTGGCTGTTTGCGGTCTGTGCGGTGCTGCTCGGGATCGCCGTGCCGTGGGGGACAGCGCTCCTGCACAGCCGTTCACATGCATATACGCATCGCCGCGCGGAATCCTCACAGAATTAAGGAAAAGCTGATGCGATCGCATTGCTTCGCAACTGCAAAAGTGAACGGAACAGCTCCTCACTCCTCACTTGACTTTCTCCCTCCTGCCATATGATCGATTGATCGCAGGAATACTTTTCTGAAATTTCCTTTTATGAATCATGTTGCTAAAATCAATCATAATCTAGCCCCTCAGTCAGCTTCACTTTCAGGGGCGCCCT
>JAEEGK010027200.1_pt1 | contig 11574 bp, 10 predicted proteins | sample 8958771 | NCBI WGS metagenome assembly JAEEGK01 (sample SAMN16246547, study PRJNA631951) | gut metagenome | biome: gut microbiome; feature: rumen; material: SC-attached | host: Bos | place: Iran: Karaj | collected 2018-10 | reverse complement strand
GCTTTTTTAGCCGCCCTTATTTGTTTGCGTAATTCTTTCTTGTCCATAGACTAAGATAGTATGCTTGGAATGTAAGCTTGGTAGCGTTAGAAAGGAAGGTCCTCTTCGGGTTTGAGGGGAGAGGCAAAGGGCTGTGTGGCGGCAGGGGCGACCTGCTGGGGTGCGGGTTGCTGAGGAGCGGCGGGATTAGGAGCCATGGCAGGCTGCATGGGAGCGGCAGCAGGAGCAGCGGCAGGCCAAGGATAACCGGCAGCCTGAGGAGGCATCTGGCCAGGGACGTAGCTCTGGATGCGGGTGCAACGGAGGTCGGTATACCAACGGTCTTGATATTCGCGTGATTCAGGGGTGAAAGAGACGATGACGGGGCTGTTGAGGGGTATGCTGTTGACCATGGCAAGACGGTCTTCGCCAAAGGTATTGAAAGCAACGGTGCGAGGATATTCGCCATCAGTTTCTATAACAAAGGTGCTTCTCACCCAAGGACCGCGTGCACTTTCGCCACGTACTTCGGGCATAATCTTGATTAACTTGCCGGATATTTCCATAGTATGTTTTTTTTATTATTAATATTCAAAGAATTATAGCAATCGATGTGAGTCGATTTAGTCTACAAAAATAATAAAATATTTTGGAAGAGCGATAAAAAGTTTTCAACATGACTTTGGGTTGGCTGGATTTAGAGTTATCAAGCCATCAAAGGGGGTTAGCGGCGAGTTTGTCGGTTGAAGACAAGGATAAGGGTGAAGGTGATGATGACCATGGCACCGATGACACACCAGAAGGCGGTTACGTTGGTGATGAATGGGAAATCGATGTTCATGCCAAAAAGGCCGGTGACCACGGTGAGGGGAAGCAGGACGGCGTTGAAAATGGTGAGCAATCGCATGATGTCGTTGGTGCGGTTGGTCTGCAACGAGTCGAAGGTGCTGGAGAGACCTTCGACCAACTCGCCATAGTCTTCAATGGAGTCGAACATCTTCTGATACTGGTCTAAGATATTGCCCCAGTAGTCTTCCATGTCGAGCACTTCGGGGTCGACAAAGCCTTTGATGGCACCTCCCTCAAACATGTGGAGCACACGCAGTTGTGGTTTGAATGAGGTGTTGAGCATGATGATGTTGCGTCGGGTGACGGAGATGAGCTCGATGATGCTACGAGCTTTTTTGTTGAAGATGTCGTAGTTGATGAGGTCCACTTCGGCACCAATGCGCATGATGAGGGTGTAAGTCTCTATCATCAGGCGGTCGAGGATGGTGTAGAGGAGGATGTCGCTCGAGGCGAATTTCTCCTGTGCGTCTTCGTCTTCGTCGCGCAGGTCTTCCTGCATCTCTTCAAAGAGTTTTTTGACCACCCAATGCGACTTGCCGATGGTGATGATATAGTCCTTGCCCCAGAAGATTTTCACCTCCCGGATGCGGATGAACTGATTGCCTTTGTCGAAATAGGGAAAATGCAGAATCAGGAAGTAGTAATCGTCATATTCGTCTATTTTTGGCCGCTGATTGGAACTTCGGCAGTCCTCAATGTCCAAGGGGTGGAACTGGTAGTCCTCAAGTAGGTAGCGATAGTCGTCCTCGCTTGGATTGGTGATTTGCAGCCATTTAATAGACTGATACTGAATGGTCTCAATCATGTGGTGTTTCCCTTTCAGTTGTTACGATCACTATGTGGTCTGGATTCTACATTCGTTTATTATGTTTAAAGGTTTCAGTTTGCAAAAATACGAATTTTTTTTGAATAAGCGAAAAAAAGGTTACTTGCAATGGGTGCGGCCACCGTTGAGGCCAATACCGACCTGCAGGTTGAGGGTGAAGCCTTGGGGTGCGCCTACAATGGTTTTAAAGTTGTTGTAGGTACCATATAAACGGACATCGATATAGGCTTTGCTATGATCGGCATTGTAGTAGTCGTTGTTTAATCCCCAGAATGAGACTTGGTTGTGGAAGATGTGGTTATAGATGATGCCGAAATGGAAGCAGCCATTGCCGGAACCCATGGAGCTACCCTCGTCCTCGGGGGTGTAGTAGTAGCCTAACAGACCAAAGCCAACAAATGGGGTGAGACGGGTTTTGTTGTTGTCGACAATAGAGTAGCCACAGTATCCAAATAAACCGAGTGTGATTAGTGGGTCTTCGCGGTAAAGGTCGTTGTAGTCGTTGCGGACATTGGGGGCATCTTTGCGGCATTTTGAACCTCCCATATAGATGGTGCTGCCAAAGAGAGCTCGTTTGTATTCCAACTCAAAATTGAAGGACATGCCAATGCCGGGTCTGAAATAGTCGTTGAGTTGGCCACCTGTGTAATGGTATCCGAGGTCGAAGGCCATACCCCATGCAAAGGGGGCATCAACGAAGCCATAGGGGGTTGTGGGGAGGGATTCGTTGAGTCTTTCTTTGATTTTGTTCTGCCAGCGATGGAGAGCGGCTGTGTCGGTGCCGTAATTGGTTTCAAGTTCAATCCGGCGCACATCGTCACCCAGCATCCGCATGTTGTTATCCAAAAGTTGTCCGTGGCTGAAAATAGAACTATCCTGCAGTTTGCCTTCCAGTCGGCGACGGTAAACCTCCACTAAGTCGAAGATGCATTGGTTGTACTGTAGCAATTGATCGCTTAGGTAGTTGGTGTCTACCCATGAGTATTCGGAGGTGGTATAAGCGTAGGCAACGGGCTTGTTGTATTGAACACCGTCTACTTCCTGAGATTTGTTTTCTATTCCCATGTAGTATTCGAGGTGCGAGACCTGTTTCTCGATGGCGGTGTTGGGGGTGAAATCGTTCCAAGTGAGAGGCCCCATCTTCCAAGTATGGACGTTTTGGGCTTGAATTTGACTAATAAATAAGATACAAAGTGCTGATAGTAAAGTAATTTTCTTCATGTTAGTAGAACTTTTTATCGCTTGCAAATATACTATTTTTTTCAAAGGTATTGTTTTTTTTCTTGATATACCTAAGGTGATGCCATTGGGCAATTGTCTTATGCCCTTTCAGGGGGCGTATTTTGTTACGTTTTGATTCGCCCAAGGCGTTGCCGTTGGGCTAAATTTGTTGTGCCCTTACAGGGCGTTATCTGAATCCTGCTGTTTTATCCAAGATGTTTCCCTTGGACGAATGAGGTTTTTATATGAGGCAGCTTCCTTTAATTCGATATTGAGAGCGCGTGCTTTCTGCACGCTCAGATGTATTCGATTGATAACTACCACACTATAAGTGCGGGGATATTGAGAGTTTGCCTCTCGAGGCAATTTGTAGAAGCTTCTTATTATTAATTGCTTGCAATTATAACTTCCTATTTCTAGTTATTCAAGATATGCAATTATATATTCTCTCATTCTCTAATTCTTGATTAATAAAACAACCTCCAATCGTATAAACAAAAAAACCACCTCGTTTGTGAGGTGGCTTTTTCTTATAGAGTAGGCTTGGCGTTATTTACGCTCGCCTTTGGCAGCATTGTAGAAAATCTTGAATGCGCCTGTGTTACGCAGTTCTTCCTTAATGTCGCTGATAAGGCCCATACGGGTGTCCTTGTCGGCTTTGATGGAGAAGGTTACGAAAGGACGGTCGGCTTCGACACGGCTCTGAAGTTCGGTTTCGACAAACAGAGGAATGTCGGAAACCTCAGAAATCATGTCGTTGAGCTGAATACGGCTTTCGGTACCGTATTTCTTCTGGTATTCGCCTTGCATGGGGATACCCACGTTGATATAGCTTACCAGGCTCTTCTTTTCCAATTTAACAGTCTCGGTAGCCTTCGGAACATGAATCGTCACATACAACGAGCTTTCACGCATTGTGGTGATGGTCATGAAGAAGAACAGGAGCATGAAAATAATGTCGGACATCGAACCCATATTGAGGGCAGGAGTCTCTTTTGCTTTTTTTCCAGTAAATCTTGCCATTATTTTTGCTCTCCTATTTTAGTAGGCTCGGCTTCGGAGATAGCAACAGGTATTGCTTGGTCGATAGCGTCGAGCTGTTGGTCATTAAGGTCAGAATACTTCTTGCCGAATCTCTCACGAGAGAGTTCGTCACGCATCTCATTGATTGCTGCAGTCAATTCGTTTTGGACAGCCAGATACATATCATATGAGGTACCGCGGTCGTTCTGAAGAGAGATAACACCTTTGGAGACATCCATTTTTCCCAGCAGGGGGATATCGAGCTGTGTCTTTTCAGGCAGGTTGGGATCGTTGTTAGGATTCCCAAGGAATTCCTTGGCACGGTCCTTCAGGTCATGGATGTCGCCAATTTCGCCGTTGAACAAAATACGGTCGGCGTAGTTGATCTTGACGCTGAAGATGTTTCTCTCCTTAATCTCAGGTTTGTCCTTTTGATCCTTAGGCAGGGGTGGGGGCAAACGACGCGCAATACCCTGATCTGTATTGATGTTGGAGACCAACAGGAAGAAGGCCAACAACAAGAACGAGATGTCGGACATTGAGCTGGTGTTGAGACCAGGTGTTTTTCTTCCCATAGTTAATTATTTTTTCTTGAATGATTTAGCAATCTCTGTGTAGAGGATAGCGCAGGCGGCACCGATGACGAGGATGTACACCAGGTAGCAGAAAGCACCAATCCACTTAGAGGTGGTTTCGGTTGCACCATATCTATCCAGCATAGAGGCAGGAATGTCGCTGCCTTTGGAGATGAGGTACAGCACAAAGATTATTGCAACAATCGCAATCAGGCCGATGAAGAACTTCAATAGTTTGCCTTTCTCGGCCATACCTTTGAACATGAAAATGAGTGCAGCAATAATGGAAATGGCAATCATGGCAACCAGGACAAAGAAGACGATGTCCCATAAGCCAGAGCCGGGGTTAGTTTCAGCATTGAGGGCGAAGAAGAATGCGAAGACCGCACACAGCACGCCTATCAGCAGCATCACTAAGGTTAATAATTTATCAGTTTTCTCTTTCATAACAGTTTAAGGATTTACGTTTTAAAAAATAATGTAATTAGATATTCCTTATAACTATTATTTCTTGTTCTTAACGAGGATGTCCATGAAGGTGATAGAACCATCTTCCATCTGGGCAACGAGGCTCTCGATTTTGGTAAGGATATAGTTGTAGAAAATCTGAAGAATGATAGCGGCGATAAGACCAAAGATGGTGGTCAACAGAGCAACCTTCATACCACCAGCAACAACGGTCGGGCTGATGTCACCAGCAACTTCGATATCATCGAATGCCTGGACCATACCAACAACGGTGCCAAGGAATCCGAAGGAAGGAGCCAGGGCGATGAACAGGCCAATCCAGGTGAGGTTATTCTCGAGGCGGGCCATCTGGACACCACCGTAGGAGGTAACGGCTTTCTCCACATTGTCAAGACCTTCGTCGATGCGGTCGAGGCCCTGATAGAAGATAGAAGCAACAGGACCACGGGTGTCGCGGCAGAGTTCCTTAGCGCCATTGTAGTCGCCCTTCTGGACTTTCTCTTCAATGCCCTCAAGGAGTTTCTGCACATTGGTGGTAGCCATGTTCAGGTAGAGGATACGCTCGATAACGAGAGCCATACCGAAAATAAGGCAGAGGAGCACAGGGGTCATCCAACCTGCACCACCCTGGATGTACTTCTCTTTCAGTACCTGGTGGAAGGATTTGTGCTCTTCGGCAACTGCGGGAGCTTCTTCGGCTTCGGCGGGTTGCTCTGCGACGGCGCTGTCAACAGGTGCAGCTGCGCTGTCGGCAATCTGCTCGACTTGTTCGGTGGCGGGCTGGTCGGTGGCGGCTGCCTGATTCTGAGCCATGACACCATTGAGATTGGTGAATGTCAATAAACCAATGATTGACATCAAAGCAATTACTTTTTTCATGATTTAATTTAATGAATTGATTATTAATTAGTTAATTTGCTTACATTTAGAATCATTATTTCTGCAAATATACGCTATTTTTCGGAAACAAAGAATTTTTATTTGTTTTTTTTATTTTTTCCTATCAAAAAGTGCTTCCATCAGTTCTTCAAGTGGTTTCTTGCATGTTTTTTCCACCCGTATGTCCTCCAGTTCCTGTTGTGCAAGGTCGAATTCTTTCTGTATGGCCTCTTCTACATATTGACGGATTCCTATCTGGGCGTATATTTCAAGCACTCGCTTCACTTTGCATTCGCTGTCGGACGGTGTAGAAGCGAAGAGTTGTTGAAGCTCTTGTTTTGTCTCTGCATTGGCCAGCTCAAGGGCTTTCAGGATAAGGTATGTCTTCTTGTTGTCGCGTATGTCCTGTCCGGTTTGTTTGCCGAAGACGGCCACATCTCCATAGCTGTCCAGCAAGTCGTCTTGAAGCTGAAAGGCCAACCCCAGGTGGATGCCGAAATTGTAGAGGTGCTGCACATCCTCAGGCGTTGCGTTGGCATACATTGCACCAATCTTGAGCGCCCCAGCCAGAAGCACAGCGGTCTTAAGGCGTATCATCATGAGGTAGTCGGCGATAGAAACATCTTTCTGATGCTCGAAATTCATGTCGTATTGTTGCCCCTCGCAAACCTCGATGCCTGTTTCGTTGAAGCAGTTGAGAATCTCTTGTAGGTGTGGGTGAGGCTGACGGAGGAAATAGCGCCAGGCCATGGCATACATCGTGTCGCCTGAGAGGATGGCCGTGTTCTCGTCCCATTTGCAGTAGACGGTGGGCTTGCCTCGGCGCAGGGGCGATTTGTCCATCAGGTCGTCATGCAGGAGGGTGAAGTTATGGAAGGTTTCGATGCCGATGGCGGCATAGCGTACTTGTTCTATATCGCCGCCAAACATCTGATTGGCAGCCAGCAGCATCATGGGCCTGATTCTTTTTCCGCCCAGACGCAAGGTGTATTCTATCGGTTCGTAGAGCTGTTTGGGCTCATGGATGAAAGATTCTTCGTCAAAGATTTGTTTGACTTTTTCCAATAGTTTTTGCATAATGTTTCGTTTAGAATGGATAATTTATTCCGAAATTGAGAGCTAAGATGTCCCAGTCCCAATGCTTTGCAAACCAACGTTTTCCTTCCTCGTAGTTGGGGTCATAGAAAGGTAGGGCAAGGTCAAGACGCACGGTGATGACCGATATCTTGGCTCTTAGTCCAAAGCCGGCATCTACCGCCAAGCCCTGAAGTATGGACATGGGATTGAATGTGTAGTTATTATTTTCGGGTAAGACATTGGCGTAGGTGTCGATGCCCCAGTCGTCCCAGTCCCATACATTGCCGATGTCGGTAAAGAGGGCCCCTTCGAAGATGCCGAAGAGGGGGAAGCGCTCCTCGATAGTAAGCACCAGCTGAATGGGGGCGATGCCCAAAGCATAGTCGGAGAAGAAGCGGGTGGACAACCCTGGTCCTAAGTGACGTAGAGCCCAGCCGCGCATGGTGGTGGAACCTCCGCCAGAGAACATCTTTTCGTAGGGAACGGTAACCGACTGGCCATATGGTAGGGCAAAACCTCCCAAGGCGCGGAGAACCAAAGTGCTTTTGTCGCCATGGTAGAGATACTGCTTAAACTCTCCTTCCAGCCTAAAGTATTGCGAGAACTCAATTCCATCTTCGTTTTCATATCTACTCGGATTCCTGCCCATCAGATTGGCAACTCCGTTCAGCAGATTGCCGGCAGTCTCCACGGAGAAATGCAGGTAGGCAAAGTTTTGTCGTTTGGATAGGTTCTGGTTGGTGTAGGTGAACTCGTAGTGGGTGTTCAGTAGCACAAAGTCGAGGGTTTGATAAGCAAATTGGATGTCGTGCGTCAGTTCGGCCAGGTGTATGTAGTATTGGTCACCCGAAATAATCTTGGAGAAAGAGAGATTGATGGGCAGAAATTTGTGTTGGATGTTATTGTTGTGGTTCCAGGTGTAACCAAAAGAGCCTCCCCATCTTACCCGCTCCAACTGGATGTCGGAATAAGTGGTGCCGAGGTCCTCGTCGTTGATAGGAACTTTGATGTTGCGGAAAATGTAGTCATAGCCCAGCTGAATGAGTGTGTGGGGTTTGATGCTCTGCCAGACGATATTGCTGCCAAATGGGGCCACGAAACTCGGCAGGTCGAGCGAGGCCGTCACGTCGCTTTCAAAATTAGCGAAAATGTCGTAGAACGTATTTGACTTGGAGGAGAATACCTTCTTGGGAAAGTCGAAAACAAGGTCACCCTTGAGGCTGAAGCGTTCAGCACCGCCAAAAAGGTTGTTGTTCTCATACCCCAGGGTTGTACCGATGCCCAAGTTTCCGCTGGTGAGGAAGTTATCTTCGTTGGAAGAGGTGCCTAAGTCGGAGGCATTGGTCAACTCGAAGGAGAGGCTGACGCGGTGGCGACGACTGTTCAGCAGGCGGATGCGGGCATCCAGCAGGTGGAGCGAGTCGCTGCTCTTGGGCGATTCTTCAAAGCTGATGTCGACATATTTAAAGTTGTGGAGTCCCAGCAACGAGTTGGAGGTGTTGGTGGATATCTGTGTCCTGTAGGACATGCCGGGAAAGATGAACAGCTGTCGGCTGATGGCCTTAGGCGAGGGGGAGATGTCGCCTTTGTGGATGAAATAGAGGTCGGAGAAGCCTCTTAGGTGCTTGTATTGGTAAACCAGCGTGTCGAACAACCGTTCGCGTGGGGCGAGCGCGGTGGAAACATTGGGGTAGATGTATATGTCGCCGATGTGGTATTTGTGCAACACGCTGTTGCCTTCCTTGCCCTCGGCATTCTGTGGGATGCGGACAATCAGCAGGATGCCCATTTTTTTGTCGTCGTAGGTGGTGTCGACGAGGAAGTGGACCATCTCGTTGTTGGCATAGTAGTATCCTTGGTTTTTCAGGTTGTTGACTATGCGTTGCTGTTCTTGGGTCAGGAGGTCTTGGTCATAGTAGTCGCCCACTTTCAGCAGCGACTCCTCTTTCCATTGCTGCAGGAGTGCGTTGATGTCCTCCTGGCGGCTGCGGAAAACCACCTCGTCGATGGTCTTTCTGCGCGAAGCCACCACTTTGTAGGTGACATCCACAAAGGCGTTGCCCCTGTGGTTGGTGTCCACCGTTACGGTGGAGTTAAAGCTGCCTTTGGTCTTGAGCAGCGTGTTCAGCTGAGCCGCCGTTTGTATGGCCGCGCGGCGGTTATAGATGACAGGGGGCTCGCCCACCTTGTGCCACAGTTTGCCCCAAAACGAACTGTCGTTGGGATTGGGTATGCAGTAGACCATCCGTTTCAGCGGCAGGAAGGCAATCTTGCGGTTGGGCTTCTGCAGGTAGTACTGTGATGCGTTAGCAAGTGCGTCTTTAATCTCTGAGGTCACCGCCGAGCTGTCCGCCATGCTCATTTCAATCTTGTTTTTATGTAGCACACGTTGGTCTCCCTGCACATACTTGTCCACATTGCACGATGCCAACCCCATGCAGCCATATATAATTAGAACAATATATATAATTCTGCTCCTATGCTCTTGCCGTATTTCCAATTTGCAATAAACCTCCTTACATCTTTTTAATGAACCCATTCACCACCGAAAGGATTTTATCTGCCGATCCGAGATTCTCATCCAGATATTGGGTGCAAACCTGGGCAGACTTATCATATTGTTCTTTGTCGTTGAGCAACCTGTCAAGAATCTGTTGCAGCTGGGGATACTGGCTGTAGGCGAAACCACCGCCCAGGGCTATGATATCCTTGGCCTCTTTGAACTTCTGATAGTTGGGACCAAAAACAACCGGTTTTCCAAAAGTAATGGCCTCCAACGTGTTGTGTATGCCTCTGCCAAATCCGCCACCTATGTAGGCCACATCGGCATAGCGATAAAGCGAAGAGAGGATGCCAATGGTGTCGACGATGAGTATCCGCGAGCCTGCAACCCTCTGTGTCATTTGGGTGTAGCGGGTGCAGTTGTTCTTGCCAAAGAGGTTGACGATAGCGTTGATGTGGCTCTCCGAAATAACATGTGGGGCCAAAATCAGCGTAAGCCTCTCGCCATAGTGGTCGTAGAATTTCTTTATGTTGGTTTCATCGGGTTCCCACGAGCTGCCGGCCAGCAACACCTTGTTGCCTGGGTGCTGACTTAGGAAATCCTCCACCTCGGTGAAACGGCAGGACTCTTGTGCGATGGCGTGCACGCGGTCAAAACGGGTGTCGCCCGCTATGGAAACCGAGTCGATGCCATGGCTTTTCAGCAGTTGCATCGACTCTTCGTTCTGCACGAAGATGTGGGTGAAACATTGTCCGAGACTTTTCAAAAACCAACGTCCGTAAGGCTTGAAGAAATACTGGTTGGGCCGGAAGATAGCGGAGAAAATAACGGTAGCAATCTCCCGTTGGCGCAACTGCTCCAAATAATTGAACCAGAAGTCGTATTTGACAAAAAACACCACCGTGGGACGCAGCAGGTTGACAAATCGGCGGGCGTTGGCTCGGGTGTCCATAGGCAGGTAGCAAACAAAGTCGGCCTCGGGATAATTCTTTCGCACCTCGTAGCCGCTGGGGGAGAAGAACGTAACGCAGATACGGTAGTCGGGATGCATCCGGTGGAACAGCTCCAACACAGGCCGTGCCTGCTCAAATTCGCCCAACGAGGAGGCGTGGAACCAGGCCGTGTTGTCCTTACCAACAGGAGCCACCGACAGCCGTCCGAAAGTCTCCTTCCAGCCCTCCACCATCTGGCGGGCCTTAGTGTTGAAAAGGGCCGCCACCCGCACGCCCAAGGCGTAGCATTGTATCCCTAAAGTGTATAATAACCTCATCGAAATGTAGTTTAACTTTCCATCCTATCAATTAACCCTATCTTATTATTTTCCAGCTGTCTAATAAAAATAAATATCATGTGCCTGTCTTCCCTTCAACGGAAACATCCAGCACAGTTTCAGCGTGTACAGCATGTCAAAATAGCGGTTGCCATCCTTGCCTTGCAACCCCAAATAGTGGTCGATAGTATAGTCGCGTGTCGACCGGCTCCAGCATTGCTGCACGTTCAGCTCCACATAAAAGTTGATGAGGTTGGCGTGGTTGCTCATAAACCAAAATCCGATGCCTTCGCCCAAGAGGAACCCTTGGCGTTGGTGGTCGTATAGCAAGGCATAGTCGCCCTCCACTTGTGGTGCCGTTGCCTTGTTGGGCTTGAAAATGGTCTGCTGCAGCATGTAGCCACCCTGCAGGCGGGCAAAGATGCCCGAGTTGGGATTCTTATCGGGCTGGAGGGGGAAAATCTTGCCCACGCCACCCATGAAACCCAGGCCGCGGTTGTAGCAGGTCACCACGGCATCGGAGCCTCCGGTGCCCACCACAATACTGTCTCTTGAAAACACCGACCCCATGCGCTCTATCCTGTTCAGCAGGTTGTTGTTTCCCATCCACAGGTTGCCGTCAAGAGTCACCAGCCAGTTGCTTTTGTATTTATACAGGCCGTTGATGCCGTAATCCATCCACGGCCCCTTGTAGAGGCTGGCCATTGTGGCACGTTGGCTGCGCATGCCGTCGGGCGCGGTCTCAAACGAGCCTAATGTCGACGGCATCTTCACCCCGAAGTTAAACCCCACGATGTGGCACTCTATCGTGTCCTGCTTGAGGTCAATCTGTGCTTGTGCCGGCAGGTTTCCAAGCCAAACGAAAAGACCCACAAACAACAGCCGGTGAAATATTTTTCCCTTG
>JAEEGK010027198.1_pt1 | contig 11574 bp, 9 predicted proteins | sample 8958771 | NCBI WGS metagenome assembly JAEEGK01 (sample SAMN16246547, study PRJNA631951) | gut metagenome | biome: gut microbiome; feature: rumen; material: SC-attached | host: Bos | place: Iran: Karaj | collected 2018-10 | reverse complement strand
AAAATAGGATTAAAAATTAATTTTTATATTCTTATACCTATTAAATCCTAAACTCCTAAACATCTAAACAACTGAACTTCTAAATAACCCCACATCGCCAGCCGATAGCGGGAATACTGCAATCAGGTAGTGGGAATACTGCAATCTGCCAGCGGGAATACTGCTCAGTTGCAACGAGCTATGTATAGGAATTTCACTATTTTCAGAAAGAGGTGTTTTTGTGGGCATTAATGGTGATTATTGCTACTATTAATAGTAATAATTGCTACATTTAATGGTAGCAATTGCGAACATTAACAGCACCCTTTTCGCCATGAATACAAGCCTTCTAGAATGTTAAATGTTTTCAAAAATCAAGGATAAGTTGCCCAAACTACTAACCTTTCATCCACTCTGTGACGGTGGTGCCAGTGTGTTTCTTGAAGGCGTTGCTGAAGGTGCTATAGCTGTGGAACCCACTCTGTTGGGCCAGTGCCATAGCTGTGACTGCACGCGACGAATCACTGTTCTCCTTGATGATTTCGCGGTATTTGGCATAGTCGGCCTTTAGGCCCACCTGGGCAAGATTCGCCTGTCCAATGGCACGATAACCAGCAAAGACGCCATGGGCATGAGCCTCCATGAAGCCAGGATAGATGAAGTTATCACCATAGTCCAGCACCTGAGCACCCCTACTGGCGATTTTTTTCACTTCTTCCACGCTACCGATATAGGCAAATACGCCGTTCTTTACTAATGCAGCCTTGGCAAAAGGCCGCTTTTCATCCATCGTGATAATATTGCCGAGAAAAATCGATTGTTTCATTTTTAGTTATTAATTATAGTTTTGATTTTTTACATCGGATAAACCTTTTTTCCTTCGAAGTAAGTGGCTGCGGGCTTGGCGTTGTGGATCTCTGTCACGGGACAGGTCAGTACATCCTTGTCAACAAGGAGGAAATCCGCATACTTACCTGCGCTAATGCTGCCTCGCTCATTCTCAATGAACATTTGTTTAGCGACATTGATGGTCAGGGCAGTAAGAACCTGCTCGCGAGTCAGAAGCTCTTCCGTCCACCAGGGTTTGGCATGCTCAACGTAATATACCCCCGTCACAGCAATCTCCATAATGCTGAATGGGTCGTCGGGGCTGCCGCTCAATGCAGGGAAGTCAGAATGTGAGGACACGTTGACCCCATGGTCGAAGAACGATTTCATAGGATAGCCCTTGTCTTTCAAGCCTTCTGGAAGCGTCTGAAGCAAATCCTCTTGAGTCTTTTCGTCACCATGATGCCAAAGTAAGCCTCCAGCCACCTGTATGTTATGATCAGCCATACGCTGATAATCCTCTGGATAGACACCATACACGTGTACCAGCGTATTGCGCATCTCATCCTTTCCACCGTTGACGAAAGCGTTGACAACCTGATTGACGGCTTTGTTGCCCATGACATGTACGTGCATGGTAAGACCCTTGGCATTCGCCTTGCGTGTCATCTCTGTCATTTCCTCTTCCGTCCAGTTGGCAATGCCTTGGTGACCATCAGGATAGATCGGATCAACGATACCGGTACCACTTTCCACCGTACCGTCGTAGAGAATCTTGATCCATCTTGGTATGACGTGTGTGGAAGCGAATTTCTTGACATCAACGGCTCTGCCCAAGGCCTCGTCTATATCCATCCAACTTTCAAACTCGTAGGGCAAGCCCAATACGAAGTTCAGTTGGCCTTCCTGATCCAATTGCTGGGCGGCCTGATAGTAGTTGGTGTTCACGAAATAGTTACCCCAGCCCTCGTGGTACATCGTATATCCCTCTGAGAACAGCTGCTTCTTGATGGCTGCCAAGTTGGATATGGCCCTGTCGAGGGAGTACAGGTTCTCGGTGTCCAGGAAGGAGCGTACGTAGGTTTGTGCCTGTTCCGAGAGAATACCATTAGGGATACCATTGGCATCTACCAAGATCTCGCCTCCACGTATTTCCGTCTTGCCAGCAGTACCGTCTTCATTGATGATACCGGCCTTTTTCAGCATGATGGTGTTCGTTAGAGCCTTGTGGCATTCATCATCGAGGAAGTACATGGGAATATCGCTGCAGATGGCATCCAACTGCTGGCGGGTAGGTATATTTTCCATGAAAGTGATGTAATTCCAGCCGAAGCCGAAGATGGCTGTTGCTCCTGTTTCGCGAGCCTTCTTGACGGCTGCGGGGACAGCTTCTGCCAGGAACTGGTCGGGGGTCATCCCAATGGCTACCGTTCCGACGATCGGCAGGGCAACACCCATCGAATAGTGGGCGTGACCATTGCCGCAACTGGGCATCACAAGTCCCTTGCCGGAGTAGTCCACTACTTCGGTCTTGCCGGCTTCAACAAATGCCTCGGCACCTTTCTGATCACCTACATACACATACTTACCGTCTTTTACCGCAAAGGCTTCAACGATCTGATTGTTCTCTGATGTAAAAATCTTACCATAGACTACAAGGTCTGCACTAATCTTGTCAAAGTTCTGATTCATTGTTTTAATACAATTAAAATTCCAGGTTTTGTGCAAAGATAAGCATATTTTTGAAAATACCCGCAACATCATGATATTTTTGGCCCCATTTTGTTCATTTTGATACAATTTTTGCAGATTCTGAAACATTTTTTGCAGATTTTGCAAGCCAAAAGGTCTTAAGTTGGCTATTCTTTTGTATCTTTGCACCCTGAATGTATGAATTTCAATTAAACATATCATCAATATGAGAACTATAGCCATTACTACAACGCTTGCAGCCGTGTGCTGCATGATGCTGGGCACCTCGTGTGCCAGCAAGCAAGAGACCAAGGCGTCGGAACTCATCACTGTCGGTAACCCCTATCTGCCACTCTGGGAGCATATCCCCGACGGCGAGCCCTACGTGTTTGAGGATCCCGATCAGCCCGGCAAGCAGCGCGTGTATATCTATGGTTCGCACGATAGTCGCATTACCGACTACTGCGGACGGGAGCAGGTGGTGTGGTCGGCTTCGGTCGATACGCTCTATAAGTGGCGTTACGACGGTGAGATCCTGAAGGTGGACAAGAATGCTTTGGGCGAGCCCTTCGACTCCGCAAAGACTGCCGATGTGCTCTTCGCCCCTGACGTGACGATGACCACCGACTCGACAGGCAAGAAGACCTACTGGCTCTTCCCCAACGACCAGACGGGCTACCGTAACGGACTGATCGCGAAGAGCGACCGTCCTGACGGACCTTTCGAGGTGTGCAACTGGAACAAGGAGAATCCGAACCAGGTGGAGGGCATCTATGGCTTCGATCCCGCTGTGTTTGTGGATGACGACGGACGCGTGTATGGCTACTGGGGCTTTGAGCACTCTTACGGCGCCGAGATCGATCCTGCCACGATGTGTACCGTGAAGCCCGGCACAAAGGTGGTGGACGGTATGATCTCAGGTCGCAACGAGCCTGGTGAGTTCCGCTTCTTCGAGGCCTCATCCATCCGAAAGATCAAGGATAAATATGTATTCATCTACAGCCGCTGGACGAAGAACGGCGAGTATGGGCTGCCCGAGACCAACTATACCCTCGCCTATGCCTATGGCGACAAGCCTTTAGGCCCCTGGACCTACGGCGGTACGATCATCGACGGTCGTGCCCGTGAGATCAACGAGAAGGGCGACACCATCGCCTCAGCCAACGTGAGCGGCAACACTCACGGCTCGATCTGCGAGATCAACGGTCAGTGGTATGTGTTCTATCATCGTCAGAGCGGCCTCAACGAGTTCGCCCGTCAGGCCATGGTGGCTCCCATCACGGTAAAGGTAGAGGAAGGTGCCGGCGGTAAGGTGGAGATCTCTGAGGGCGAATATACCTCTGAGGGTTTCGCACTGGAGGGGCTGGATCCCTTCGAGCGCCACTCGGCCGGTATCGCCTGCTGGTACACCGGTCCGAAGGTGAACAAGCACGAATGGCCCAACGACATCTTCTTCGGCTCCTATATTGAGGCCTCCTACGGTACGGACAACAAGTTTGAGGCCCCCTACGACCTGAAGAACAACACCAACCGCGTGGTGAACAATACTGACGGCTCAATCGTGGGTTATAAATACTTCAACTTCACCAAGACTTACGACGGCGACTATCTGCAGTTGTTGCTGCGCCTAATCCCCGCGGGTATCGACGGCACGATCACCATCATGGCCGACAGACCTTGGGAGTCGCAGGGCGGTAAGGTGCTTGGCAAGATCGAGCTGAAGGCCGACATGCCAAAGACCTCGACGGAGATGGCCATAGAACTGCCTGCCCTAGCCGACCTGACGGGCAAGCACGCTCTCTTCTTCGTGTTCTCATCGGACACCAAGGAGAAGTCGATCTGCACCCTTGAAGATTTTGCATTCAGATATTAAATTAAGGTAAGGATATAAAAAATGGAAAAGAAACTTAGGCAGGGTTCACTCTGCGTACAAGCTGGCTACAAAGCCAAAAACGGAGAACCGATAGAATTGCCCATCATTCAGAGTACGACCTTCAAGTATGACGACTCTGACGAGATGGCGAAGTTGTTTGACCTGGAGAAGGAAGGTTATTTCTACACCCGTCTGCAGAATCCGACCAACGATGCGGTGGCAGCCAAGATTGCCACACTCGAAGGCGGTGTAGGTGCCGTGCTGACATCGAGCGGCCAGGCTGCCAACTTCTACGCGATCTTCAACATCTGTCAGGCTGGCGACCACTTCATCACCTCCAACGAGATCTATGGCGGCACCTATAACCTCTTCGGTGTGACGCTGAAGAAACTGGGTATCGAGAGTACCTTCATCTCACAGGAAGCCTCGGACGAGGAGATTCAGGCTGCCTTCCGTCCCAACACGAAGGCCATCTTCGGAGAGACCATCTCGAATCCCGGCTGTGCGGTGTTCGACATCGAACGCTTTGCGAAGATCGCCCATAAGAACGGGGTGCCCCTCATCGTGGACAACACCTTCGCCACACCGATCAACTGCCGTCCCTTCGAATGGGGTGCCGACATCGTGACCCACTCCACCACAAAGTATATGGACGGAATGGCCACGCAGGTAGGCGGTGTCGTGGTGGACAGCGGTAACTTCGACTGGCTCGCAAACGCCGAGAAGTTCCCCGGACTCTGCACACCCGACGAGAGTTATCACGGCCTGACCTACGTGAAGGCCTTCGGTAAGATGGGCTTCACCACGAAACTCGTGGCCCAGTTGATGCGTGACCTTGGCTCGATCCCCGCACCCCAGAACTCGTTCCTGCTGCACCTCGGACTGCAGACACTCCATCTGCGCATGGCCCAGCACTGCAAGAACGCCCAGAAGGTGGCAGAGTTCCTGAACGAGAACGAGAAGGTGGCATGGGTTCACTACTGCGGACTGCCCAGCGATCCCAACTACGCCCTTGGACAAAAATATTTGCCAAACGGTTCGTGCGGTGTCATAGCTTTTGGTCTGAAGGGTACGCGTGAGACCGCCATCAAATGGATGGACTCGCTGGAGATGATCAACATTGTGACCCACGTGGCCGATGCCCGTACCTGCGTGCTGCATCCCGCCTCTCACACCCACCGCCAACTCAGTGACGAACAGCTGCGCGAGGCAGGTGTCGCTCCCGACCTGATCCGTCTCTCTGTTGGTATCGAAGATGTGGAGGATATCCTCGACGATATCAAGCAGGCGCTTGCCAAGATTTAACAAACCGTAACTTTATCGTAAAAATATTCGGTATTTTCCTTGGAAGGTACCGATATTTTTTTTATATTTGCCCCATCATTCATAACATTATGACAACTTTCTAAAAACCTTCAGACTATGGAAGTAGAAAAAATCATGCAAGCCTTGGAGCAGAAGCATCCTGGCGAACTGGAGTACCTTCAGGCAGTGAGAGAAGTGCTGGAATCAATCAAGGATGTGTATAATCAGCATCCCGAATTTGAGAAAGCCAAGATTATCGAGCGCATCGTAGAGCCCGAGCGCATCATCACTTTCCGTGTGCCCTGGGTAGATGACAAAGGCGAGGTGCAGGTGAACCTCGGTTACCGCGTGCAGTTCAACAGCGCCATCGGTCCCTATAAGGGCGGTCTGCGCTTCCACGCATCGGTGAACCTTTCGATCCTGAAGTTCCTCGGCTTCGAACAGACCTTTAAGAACGCCCTCACCACCCTACCGATGGGCGGCGGCAAGGGCGGCTCGGACTTCTCGATCCGTGGCAAGAGCGATAATGAGGTGATGAAGTTCTGTCAGGCCTTCATGACGGAACTCTACCGTCATATCGGTCCCGACGAGGACGTGCCAGCCGGTGATATCGGCGTGGGTGCCCGTGAGATCGGTTATCTGTTCGGACAATATAAGAAACTCACCCACCAGTTCCAGGGTGTGCTCACCGGTAAGGGTATGGAATGGGGCGGTTCGATCCTCCGTCCGGAGGCTACCGGCTACGGCGCCCTCTATTTCGTGCACCAGATGCTGGAGGAGCACGGTCTTGACATCAAGGGCAAGACCATCGCACTCAGCGGTTTCGGAAACGTGGCATGGGGCGCTGCCAAGAAGGCGACGGAACTCGGTGCCAAGGTGATCACCATCAGCGGACCCGACGGTTACATCTATGATCCCGCAGGATTGGATGCCGAGAAGATCGAGTATATGCTGGAACTGCGCGCCTCTGGTAACGATGTGTGCCAGCCCTACGAAGAGGAGTTCGACGGCGCCTCCTTCTTCCCAGGCAAGAAGCCGTGGGAGCAGAAGGCCGACATCTATCTGCCTTGTGCCACCCAGAACGAACTGAACGGTGCCGATGCCGACGCCATCCTGGCCAACAAGCCGCTGTGCGTGGCAGAGGTTTCCAACATGGGCTGCACGGCCGAGGCTGTGAACAAGTTCATCGCCGCCAAGCAACTCTTTGCTCCTGGTAAGGCAGTGAATGCGGGTGGTGTGGCCACCTCCGGTCTGGAGATGACGCAGAACTCCGAGCGCATCGCCTGGACAGGTGAAGAGGTGGATGAGAAGTTGCATCGCATCATGTCTAACATCCATGGCCAGTGCGTGAAATACGGTAAGGAAGGCGACTACGTGAACTACGTGAAGGGCGCTAACGTTGCCGGTTTCATGAAGGTGGCCAACGCCATGATGGCACAAGGCGTGGTGTAACCAAACCCCATCTGATGCGAAGCATAATCACGATAGTAGCGATGCTTTTAAGCTTTACCACTCTGCAGGCACAGTCCGAGAGTGGTAAAGCTTCGTTCTACTCGATGAAGTTCTCGGGTCGCAAGACGGCGAGTGGCGAGCGGTTGCACCATGACTCGCTGACCTGTGCCCACCGCACCTACCCCTTCGGTACTCAACTGAAGGTGACCAATCCCGCCAACGGGAAGAGTGTCATCGTGAGAGTGACCGACCGCGGACCTTACGTGAAAGGACGCATCATCGATCTCTCCGTCAAGGCGGCGAAGGAATTAGGTATCATCGCCCAAGGCATAGCGCCTGTCGTGGTGGAGCTATGGGATACAACCATCATCCCCTTCAAACCGGCTGACGTGTCGCATCTGCCGGAGTTCGACCTCGGTACTAACGACGGTCCGGATGCCAAACCTATCTGGCAGATTCTCAGTGAACAGAACAAAAAAAGAAACAAGCGATAGATGATGTCTATCGCTTGTTTGTCTTAATACGGAACTCACGTGTCTGCGACGTGACCTCCTTGTTTTTCTGGAAAACGCCGATCCTGATCACGGCTTCGCCATCCTTCAGATGGTCGTCGGCTTTGATGACAGCCGTATAACGAATACCTTTACCCGGACGGATGCACTCCACCAGCACATTCTCGGAAATGCGGATATGCTTATTGCCTGTCACCTCGGCTACCGACGGCTGCACCTGATAGGCAGGCTCCGAGGAGCAATTGTATATCTCGAAAGCCATCCTTGCCTCCTCGCCACGGGTCAGTTCTCCGTCACGACTGGCATCCAGGATTCTCGGATTGCGGATTTCCAGGATTGCCTGTGTACCGATCTTAACGGTTGGAGCACTGGATGGAGCACTACTAAAGTCCTCACCGAAGCCATAGAGACGGTCGTCTCCACTACCCGACGGATCAAAGCCACTGTCGGTCTGATCGTCATAACCGTCATAGCTACCCTGCGACTGCACCTGACTGCCGTAACTGCGCTGACGGTTCTCCATCCTCTGCTGGCGATCAGCCTGATATTGCTCGTAATCACGCTGTTGGGCCTTGTCGGCTGCAGCACCTACCGCAGCTCCCACCACAGCACCGCCAGCCATACCGATCAGCGTACCAACATCGCTACCATGACGTCCGCCGGAGATGCCACCGATGGCAGAGCCGATGATAGAGCCGAACGTTCCTCCTGTATAGGCTCCCATGCCAGTATAAGTTCCACAGCTGGACAACAACAGGAGCGCACTTACCGATACTAACAAAGTCTTCTTCATAACCATTCCTATTTTAATGTTCACGGTGCAAAGATAGACATTCTACCTTGAATAATCAGAAGGATTTCCCCTACAATCACATAGGGGAAACCCTAATATTATTAATGTAACGGTGTCAACGGATAGACAATGTTCACGATGAAGATATTGGCTGCCAGGATGATGAGGTTCATCAGCAGACCAATACGCATGAAGTCACTGAACCGATAGCCACCGGGGCCATAGACGAGCATGTGAGTGGGCGAACCGATCGGTGTGGCGAAGCTGGAACTGACACTGACCATCAAGGCCACAAGGAACGGGAAGGGCTCATAGCCCAGTTTCTCGGCTGCCTGATACATGATGGGGAAGAACATGGCACCAGCCGCCGTGTTGGAGATAAACTCCGTGATGAAAGTACCTACGAAGCAGATCGCCGTCATCACCACGATCGGATTGTCGCCACAGACATCGAGGATACCGAAAGCGAGGCGCTCGGCAATACCCGTCTTCTGGATGGCGACACCAAGTACAACGGAACCGGCAAACACCATCAGGATCTCCCAGTTGATGGCCTTCATCGCCTGATCCACATTACAGCAGCGGAAGAGCAGCATCGCTATCGCCGCCAGGAAGGCGCACTGCAGCAGCGGAATAATATCGAGAGCCGAGAGTACCACCATCGCCATCATGATCGTAGTGGAGATCAGCGTCTTCTTACCGATGTTCGGCACCTGGTCGCTGTCAAAGAAGTGCAGTTTCGTCGTCAGACTGGACTCGTCGATCTTTAGTTTCGGCGGACAGTCGAGCAGCAGCGTGTCACCAGCCTGCAGGACCACCTCACGTGGAGACTGATCAATACGGTTACCACTACGAGCCACGGCGACAAGCACCACACCATTGTCCTTCTCAAAGCTCGTCTTGCCAATCGCTTTTCCAATCAGACTACTGCCAAAGGTGACATAGGCAGTACGAAGCTGGCGACTTGAATCAATCTCACTAAGCGTAAACACATGATGATCGGCACTCACCAGTCCGTGACTTTCCTTCAGGTCGAGGATTTCGTCAATCTGTCCGGAGTAGATCAGACGGTCGCCGCCCATCACAATCTCCTCGCCATCGGCAGGCGAGAGAAACTCATCGTAATGCACGACCTCAATCAGGTTACCGCCCCTCACATCATTCAATCCTGCTTCATTGAGGGTCTCACCGATATGCGGATTGTCGGATGGCACCAACAATTCCACCGTATAATCCGACGTAGACTCAAAGGCTGACTCGGGGGCCTTACGGTCAGGCAGCAACTTACGCATGGCGATGATGGAAAGCACGCCGATGGCGAGACAGAAGAGTCCGGGGATAGTCGTTGTCAGCACATTCATCGCTACACCCGTATTCTCAGCATAGAGACCAGAGATAATCAGGTTTGGCGGCGTACCGATCAACGTACACACGCCACCCATACCAGAGGCATAACTCAGCGGGATGAGTAGCTTCGAGGGAGAGATACCGAGTTTCTTCGACCACATCTTCACGATACCCACAAACAGCGCCACCACCGTGGTGTTGCTGAGGAAGGAACTCAGACCGGCCACCGGCAACATCAGACGGATGACGGCCTTTGAATAAGTCTCGGGCTGTCCCAAGAGATGCTTCACGATCCACTGCAGCACACCTGTATGTGTCAGACCAGCCACCACGACAAAGAGCACACCGATGATCACCACCGACGTAGAACTGAAACCCGAGAAAGCCTCTTTGGCATTCAACACACCCGTAACGAAGAGGATGGCGATAGCACCAAGAAACACTAAATCAGCACGGATCTTTGTCAGCAACAATACCGTGAACATCGCCAGCACCGTCACGATCGTGATCCACGCATACAGGTTGAATCCCCATAAAACAATTGATTCCATATCCGTTAGTATTTATTTATAATTTCACTAGATTACCGAGGGCAAAAATAGTAAATAATCCCGAAACTTCCAAGAAAAAAGTCAGGAAATCTGCTCATTAAACAAAAAAGTCCGCATCGGGATGGATGCGGACCTTTCTTATAGAGACTTGTTTGTTGCTTATTCTGCCTTTGCCTCTTCAGCGGGAGCAGCAGCCTCCTCAACGGGAGCCTCTGCCTTTGCCTCCTCAGCTGCGGGAGCCTCAGCAGGAGCTGCGGCCTCAGCCTTAGGAGCAGACTTACGAGAACGACGGGTTGACTTCTTCTTGGTATCCTTTGCCATTTCGGGATCAAAGTCAACCAGCTCGATGAAGCAAACCTGAGCAGCGTCACCCTGACGGGTACCGAGCTTGATGATACGGGTGTATCCACCGGGACGGTCACCAACCTTCTGAGCCACCTCTCCGAAGAGCTCCTTGATGGCTTCCTTGTTCTGCAGGTAGCTGAATACTACACGACGAGAGTTGGTAGAATCCTCCTTTGACTTGGTGATCAGGGGCTCCACATACTTCTTCAAGGCCTTTGCCTTGGCTACGGTCGTAGTGATTCTTTTGTGCATGATCAGCGAGATAGCCATGTTTGCGAGCATGGCACTACGGTGAGATGCAGTACGACCGAGATGATTGAATTTCTTATTATGTCTCATTGTTGTTTTTTACTTTTATTGGGCTTTGAGTCTTATAAGCTTGCGGCCTACAGTTACTCCTTGTCCAGTTTATACTTGGAAATATCGGTTCCAAACGACAGATTCAGACTCTCGAGCAAATCATCAAGCTCGGTGAGCGATTTCTTACCGAAGTTGCGGAACTTCAGGAGGTCGGTCTTGTTGTACTGTACCAAATCACCAAGTGTCTCCACATCAGCAGCCTTCAGACAGTTGAGGGCACGAACAGAGAGGTTCATGTCAACGAGACGGGTCTTGAGCAACTGGCGCATGTGCAGGATCTCCTCATCAAACTCCTGGTTGCCCTCTGTCTCAGATGCCTCAAGGGTGATCTTCTCGTCAGAGAACAGCATGAAGTGGTAAATGAGGATCTTGGCAGCCTCCTTCAGTGCGTCCTTCGGGTGGATGGAACCATCCGTCGTAACTTCCAGCACGAGCTTGTCGTAGTCGGTCTTCTGCTCGACACGATACGGCTCCACAGCGTACTTCACGTTACGAATCGGAGTGTAAATAGAATCGATTGCTATTACATTCACGTCG
>JAEEGK010027195.1_pt1 | contig 11575 bp, 17 predicted proteins | sample 8958771 | NCBI WGS metagenome assembly JAEEGK01 (sample SAMN16246547, study PRJNA631951) | gut metagenome | biome: gut microbiome; feature: rumen; material: SC-attached | host: Bos | place: Iran: Karaj | collected 2018-10 | reverse complement strand
CGGTGAACGAAGTAGTGGCAGCGCCAGTGGTTCCGTCCACGGCGGTGATGGTGGCATCGGCCACTTGTGCGCCGTCCTTATCGTAAAGAATGGCGATATGCTCATTCTCGGCCCAAGTTACGGTTATCTTATCACCGCCGTCGGCCACGGCTTTGGTATCGGCCGTCTTGGGAGCCAGTGTGGCTGTTATGGTGATGCCTTTGCTGTCGGAAGGCTGTTCTACTGGCGTGATTTCCGTTTCGACTTTGTTGCAGGCGGCAAGGGCAAGCAGCAGGGCTGCGATTCTAAATACTTTCTTCATTGTCGTTTCCTCCATTGTTTAGAATGCGAACGGATCGTCTTCAAGTTGGTAGTCCGTAGGATCTGTGAGGCTGACGCAGATGACGCGTTCGGTCTTCACCTCGAAGGTCTTGACCTCCGGTGAGAGGTACATTTCTTTTTTGTTAATATCCATTGTTTTATGAGTTGTTTTATTGTTCATGCAGGTACACGAAAGGCCGAGGATGGCGTCGATGCGGGCCTATCGTTTGATGAATAATTGAACGATTTTCTGAAGGGCTTCGGCCGGAAGGGATGTGTGGTATGCCATATCAAAGACATACGGGACCTTGGCGGCATAAAAGGGGAAGAGACGCCGGGTATAAGCTTCCAGGGCACCAGGATCCGTTGTTCCAAGGTAGGCGGGAAGGAAGACATTCCAGTGCTTGTTAAACATTTCCGGAGTAATGTGGAAAAGGTTCACCGAACGGTCGGCTTTCATGTTATGAGCCATCGTCCAAAGGATGGATATGTCCCATTCGGGAACGCCGTGACTGAACTCGCCAACGTCAATCCAGAGTGTGCGGTCTCCGTCTGTGATGATGTTCCCTATCTGGAGGTCTCCGTGAAGGCAGGTATCAGCTTCAGGCACTTCCTTCAGGAAAGCCAGGGCAAGCCGTTTGTATTCTTCCGGAACACGGTCCTTTTCCTGATAGAACCGGGTAAGGACTTCCTTATAAGAGTGGAGACGGGCGGTATCGGCCTTGTGGGTGTGCAGTTCCCGGGCGAAACGAGCAAAGGTCAGAGAGATTTCCTCCAGCCGTTCGGGTTCTTCGGAGAGGATGCGGGCAAAGGAGCGCTTGTTCCTGATGAGCTGGTACTCGGCGCCGAAGCGCTCGCCGTCGGTAACCAGTCTGTAGGGCTCCGGCGTGGGGATACCCATCTCGAAGACGGTGCGGGCCGTGAAGAATTCCGCGGCCGCCCTGTCGGCTTCAAAGCCGGGATTGTAGAGCTTGGCCAGCGTCTTGCCGTCCTTGCGTGTGTAGGCTTGGGCTGTACCGCCCTCGCCAGTCTGGATATAATTTTCCAGTTTTATGGTTTCGTAGGTGCTCATAGTTTTTAATAATACAATTTAACCAGTTTCCTGACTTGAATACCGAAGAATAGTTTCTCTACAAATGTGGGTTTCTGGAAGACCGTACGGAGGATGACATCAACAGCTGCGAATTTGCCGGCCAAGGCGTCGAATTCGCTGTGATCCTCCTGGGCAGTGTACTCCTTGGCAAAGGCGTCCCAAAACCTGTTGAACTGATCCAAGGTCATATGGAAGATATCCTGCACCCGTTTCATAGGGGCGTACAGATGACATATCAGGAACAGATGGCCGATGTCAAACATAGGGTCACCATACGCAAACCGGTCCAGATCAATCCAGTAGTAATTCTCTCCGGCTTGAATAAGATTACCCGTCTGGAAATCTCCGTGGGAGCAACCCGTACCCTCGGGAATGGTTTCCACAAATGCCCGGACGGTCTTTTTATTCTTCTTGCTCATATATGTGGCATTCTCAATGGCCCAAAGTGCCTGTTGTTTCCTGCTGGGGAAGAATTCCGTATTGCAGGGTGTGGAAGAGAGTTCCTTCCCCTTTTGACACAACAGACGAGCCATTTCTTCCGTACGCTCCGGTTCTTCCTGGCAGATGCGCGATAGGGATTTTTTTCCTTTAATGAGCTGGGATATGGTCCCATAAGCGTCTCCTACGCGTACGATATGATACATCTCGGGAACGGAAATCCCCAGGCACGCTACGGCCTTGGAGATGTCATATTCGTGCTGGACTGCCTCCAATGTGCTCAGGCGAGCGTTGTTAACCTTGAGAATCTCGGCCGGTGCAGCGGGGTTGACATACGTTTTCCCGTTGCCGCCTTCGCCTACCTGCTGCCAGTCGGCAAGATTGATTTGTGGATACTGATTCTGATTCATAGCTTTATGCTTTTGAATTTCGCGTTGTTCGGCCACATTTCTACTTCTTACATTCCTAAATTGCGGCGTATCAGGGAGAGAATCATCTCCGAAGGAGCGCCGGAGCCATTGTGTATTTTACTGATGATAAAGAGCATTTTCACGGCAAAAAACGGGAAAAGCGCCCGCTGTTTCTTCTTAAGTTCTTCCGGGTCTTCTATGCCGAAATAGGCCTTGGCAAAAACAGCCCAGTGCTTCCGGAGCACCTCAATAGGAAGGTGGAAAATGCTGATAGCCCGCTGCTCGCTCATATAATTGGACGAGTAGAACATCATGCCAAGGTCCCATTCGGGGACGCCGTAAGCGAAATCGCCCACGTCAATCCAGAGGGTGCGGTCCCCGTCGGTGATGATGTTGCCGATATGGAGATCTCCGTGCAGGCAGGTGGGAGTGTCAGGGACTGATTCCAGAAATTGCAGCGCTTTTTCGCGCACATCCGCGGGAACATCCGTATAACGGACAATCTGCGCCTTGATAAGCTCTTTCATGGAGGGCAGGCGGTTGGTATCGGCCGGTGTCTGGTGGATTTCCCGTGCCAACTGGGCAAAACGCAAGGACAACGGCTCCAGTTGATCTGGTTCCTGTGATATGATGCGGGCAAAAGAGCGCTTGTTGCGGATAAGTTCATACTCGGCACCAAAGCGTTCCCCGTCCGTCACCAGCCGGATGGGCTTGGGGGTGAGGATTCCCATCTCATAGACGGTCTTGTTCACCAGGAACTCTCGCCCGGCAGTCTCGGCACCCATGCCCTTCATGAAAAGCTTTGCAAGGGTTTTCCCGTCTTTATGATTGTATGTAAGGGCCATCCCGCCCTCTCCGCTCTGGATATAATCATCCAGATTGATAAGTTCGTAATTCTGTTTGCAAGTCATATTAATTAAAGCAAAAGCTTGTCAAATCCGGTCATTTTCAGGATCTTTTCCACCTCGGGCTGGACGTGGAATACCTTAAAGTGGCTCTGGTCTTTGACGGACTTCCTCATAATCAGCAGAACACGGAGACCGGCCGATGAAATATAAGGCACGTTTTCCAAATCCAGTTCTATGGAATCGGTCTCTGGAGATGCCTCCTGGAAGGCTTTCAGCAGGTCCGTCGCCGTGAGGGTATCCACCCGTCCCTGGACTTTCATGACCAGTTTTCCGTCCGTTACCGAGCTGTCGACGGCAAATGCAAGCTCCGGCGCCGCCTTTTTTTCGGTCTTCGGAGAGGCGACACGCATCGTGAGTATGTTCATCTGCCGATAGGCATTGCGGAGCTCATCATTCACGCCGGACACGTCCGGAAGATAGTTCGTGACGGGCTCGGCCGTTACAGTGAATCCCTGGCTCTCCAGGAATCGGATGGCTCCCTCCTCGCCATTGAGGAAGAGACTGTTCTGGTTCATCTTCACATCGGCCAGTTCAGTGGCTTTCCCCTGGATACGATTCAGGAAGGCGAGGTCGTCTCCTTTGAGTAAGGTGCTGAAGGTGAGCACATAGATTCTCAAGATGGATGTATCGGCCGTTATCCAACAGCCGCCGTACTCCGAAAGGAAACGGTGAACGGCCTGGCAGAGGCTCACAAGCTCCGGCTCATTGAAATACCCCAGCAGCCCTTCCGTCACGATGCACAGCTCGCCCTTGACATCTCCCAATGCATCTTTCATGGATTGGTAATTGGTGGCATCCACGGCATGGTAGCTGGACAGGCGGCGTTGCTCGGGCGTCATCACCTTCTCCGCGGCAGGAGCCATGTCCTCAATCACCACCGGAAGGTCAAAGCCGAAATAACGCTTCCCCGCCGATGACACGCGGAACCCACGGGGCGAATACCCCGAAGGAAGGTCCACGATATTGGGGGCGCTGCTTCGAATGGCAGCGGTATTGTATATTTCATAACGGGCCAGCTGGGCAGTTTTATAACAGAGCCCGATAGGAGCGGGAAGAACCTTGGCCTTCTCCTGCAAATCTGCATCCAAGCCGATTAAAGGCAACAAGGCAACAGCATCCGGATCCTCGGCCTTCTTCAGAAGACCTAAAGTCCCTTTGGCGGTCAAATAAACGGGGTTAACTGCCCTTTGTAGTTCTTTGTTATCCATGATTTATATTATTCCAGAAGTTTGCTCTGCAACGCAGCCTGTTCTTCGGCCGAAAAGCCAAGAGCCTTCTCCAGATAGGCCGAAAGGCTGCCGTACTGCGAATCGATGAGGTCCAGGGTGCTCCGGAAGTTCTCCGTGCTCACGCCCACCATGGCGCGGATGAAGGCGAGTTCATTCTCTCCGCCACCCATTTCGATGACCTTCTGTGAGAGGGCTTCCACCTGAGCCGCGTAAGAGACATTGGAAAGGTCGAAGTCTTCCACGATGGTCTCACGTCTGGCCCCCAGTGCTGCCAGAACGAAGGCTGCGCCCCAGCCGCAACGGTCTTTCCCCTGGGAGCAGTGCCAGAGGACGCCGCCCTCGGCGTCCAGGACGCCCCGGAGGAAAGCGCCGTAACGCTGCTGGGACGTAGGGTCCATGACGATGGCCGGATAGAGCTGGCGGCCCATTTCCTGCGCCTTGGGATTAAAGGCGTATTCGGCCAGGCGCTCCATAAAACCTCCCACTTGTATTTGAGTGGTGTCGGCCCTGCCAGCAGTGAAGCCGTCAACCAATGCCTGCGGCAGCGTGGACAGATGAGTGTTGTGCACGCCCTCCATCTCCCGGTCCGGCGCCCCTGCCGCCTCGGCATCAAAGCGGAAATCAAAGACGTCAGTCAGCTGGAAGCGGTCCTTTAACAGCGCCACATCTTTGTCTGAAGCCATATGGAGATTCCCGCTGCGGACCAGCTTTCCCCAGCGGATACTGCGCCCGTCCTGCATCACAAGGCCTCCCAGTTCCCGTCCGTTTTCAATCCCTTCAAAGGAAAGGATCCGGTCTTTGGGTTCGTGATTACAGGATGATAACATGGCAAGAAGAAGGAGGAGTTTATAGTTCATAATTTTGATTAGCTGTTGTGTCCACATAGTGGCCCTGTTATTTTAACTTTTTTCAAGTTATGGCCCACAGCCCATATTTCCAATAGGCTCGTGGGTTCAGGATGCACCTTTTGCAAATTCTGAGACATTTTTGCAAATTCTGAAAGTGAGAAAGGCGGTGGTGGAAAAGGACAGCGCGCCTTGGACAAGGGGAATTCTTTTCTTAGATATCAAATCTGTCTTTTGCCATATGCGATACTCTGTTAAATTACGATTTGTCTAAGCGAATATAGTCATTTTCGGGAAAATAAGATTAACTTTATCCTCGTGAAAAAGGTACAATATACAGGAACGAACTATGAGGAGGTGAAGGCGCTATGCGGAGACAAGGTGCTGGCGCCGTATTTCTGCATGGGGTTCACGATGCTGTCGCTAATGACGGAGGACGGTTTCGTGACGGTACAAGAGTGTGACACGATTGTGCTGGACGATGACGGAAGATTTCACGTTGAGAAATGAAGCTTGAGGAAGCCATGGTGTACCTGCTGGCGACGAGTCAGCATGGGATGAAGACGGAGCAGATTGCACGGGAACTGGAACTGCGCGGTCTGGTGCCCAGGCGTGCCGGCAGGCCGCCGCTGGATGGGAGGGTCATTGCGGCTATTGTGTACAAGCATCCGGAGATCTTTTGCTTCAATGAAGGACGTGTGAGGCTGCTGATGTAATATACTTAAACTATGACGGGCAGGCCCGTTGGCGGGTGAAAAAAGTTCGTTTTCTAACTAATTGATAATCAGTACTAGTTTCATTTTGGTGTGTGACATTCATTGAGGTGCCTTCTTGCAGGTGTGCAGAATTGTTGTGACCTTTGCAGTGCAAAAAAGAAAGCGACTTGCAAAAAGTAACAATTAAAATAGAAAGCAATGAAAAAAGTATTAACCCTCTCAACAATTCTGATTATGGCACTCTCTTGCAACACCAAACCCCAGAACCCCAAGTTCACGGAAATTTCCCTTCCCAACGCAACTGTGTATGTTTACAATACTGGTGACGCCCTGGGTGATGCCAGCTACATCGTAGAAGGCAAAAAAGGTCTTGTAACTATCGAGACTCCCCTGTTCAAGGAGAACCTCGTAGAGTTTGAGCAGTTCGTTAAAGAACTTGGTAAACCCGTAGTGGCCGAGTTGGCCAATTATCATGTGGGCGGTACCCACGACCGTCCGGTGGTGATGGCCGAAGGTATGGGCACCTTTACCAAAGAAGGCGCTTACGCTGCTATGATGGCCGGTTTTCAGCAGGGTTTCGGCGATGCAATTGTGGACCTGCCTACCGGTAAAGTGACTGAGATTCCGTTTGGCGGAAAGGCCACCTATGCCGGTGTGAATTTCGAGTTCAACCACGGCTCTGCTGCCGATTTCCCTGGCGCAGCCATCCTGATTGATGGTACAGCACTTCTTACCCACTGGGCACCTGCCAAGGCTCACATGAATAACCTGCAGCTGGGTTCTGCCGCTGCCGTCGATGCCGAGCTGGTGCTTCTCCAGGCCATGAAAGCCTCCGGTGCCAAGTACTTCCTGGGTGGTCACGGTGGTGCAGCCGACGCAGAGGCTCTTGCCTTCAAGACCGCTTATGTAACCACGGTAAAGGAACTCCTGGTCCAGTATGACAATGCTGCTGCCTTCGCACAAGCACTGAAAGCTGCTTATCCCGGTCTTCCCGGCGAGGAAGGTGTCGATGCCCTGGCCGAAGCCTTGTATAAATAACCCCAAAACTTACTATCTTTGCGTAACTCTATAAAAGAAAGCAATGGATAGAAAAGAACTTCAGAGCGCAGTATTTCCGGATTGTCCCATCCGGAATATACTGTCTCGTTTTACCGACAAATGGACTTTACTGGTGCTCTACACCCTGGAACAGAAAGGTACGCAACGTTTCAATGACTTGCACCGCGGTATCCCTGACATCTCCCAGAAGATGCTTACCATTACGCTGAAGGCGCTCACGGATGACGGATTCCTCACCAGGACGCTCTATCCGGCTGTGCCGCCGAAGGTGGAATACAGCCTGACAGACCGAGCAAAGAGTGTTATGCCCTATCTGGACAGCCTGCTCCAGTGGTCCATCGACAACTTTGACGCCATCATGGCCGACAGGAAGGCCAATAACGAAAGCAAGTAATGATTCTGAACACCGGCGGGCGAACGGATACCGTCCAGTATTACAGCGAGTGGTTATTTAACCGCTTCCGGGAAGGTTATGTCCTTTCCCGGAACCCGCTGTTTCCTGAAATAGTGAACCGGATTGAACTGAATCCAGAAACAATTGATGTGGTGGTATTCTGCTCCAAGGATTACAGCCCCATCCTGGTGCGCCTGTACGAGATCTCAGATCGGTTCAACTGCTATTATCACTATACGATTACCGCCTATGATGAAGATATAGAGCCGCGTGTGCCTTCTATCGAGAAGAGCATCGACACGCTCAAACGCCTGGCCGATCAGGTGGGGCCGGAGAAAATCGGCTGGAGATACGATCCTGTGCTCCTGACGGACAAATATACCATCCAGCGGCATCTGGATACCTTCGGTTGGATGGCTGGGGAGTTGACGCCTTTTGTAGACCGCTGCATTTTCTCCTTTGTGGAGATGTACAAGAAACTTGAGGTGAACATGCCCGAGTTGAAACCAGTATCGGAAGCCGAGAAACTCACGCTTGCTGAAGGATTGGGCCGGATTGCCCGGGAAAACGGCCTCTGGCTTCAAACCTGTGCCACCAAGGAGAACTATGAGCAGTTCGGTATCCACACCAGCGGCTGCATGACTACGGAAATCTTCAGCAAAGCACTCGGCCTGGACTTCAAGAAAACGCCGCACAAAGGCAACCGGGCCGGATGCCTCTGCATGGAGAGCCGGGGCCTTGGCGACTACAATTCTTGCCCTAACGGTTGCCGTTATTGCTATGCTAATAAGGATCACAACAAGGCCATGCAGAACTACTTGACGCATGATCCGGATTCTCCCCTGCTGCTGGGACATCTTAGGCCGGACGACCGGATTCAGCCTTCAAGGCAGGTTAGTATGCTTAATCGGGAATTGTCGCTGTTTTGATGTACGAAATCCGTTATACCAAGGGAGGTGAAAAGGACCGCGTGAAGTTGATGCGCAGCCCTTATGCAGATATTGCAGAGACCATCCTGACCCAGCTCCGGGCAGATCCTTATTCAAACAGCGGAGGCGGACTGGAGAAAGTGGATGACGGAGATATCTTTTACGTCAGAAGGATAAGTGCCAAGCACAGACTGGTCTATCAGATTGACGAAGACGTGCAGGAAATCCTCATCTGGGAGATGTGGAACCACTATGACCGGATGGGACAGAAGAAGCGGAAGAGATGAATTAGCAACGGAAGGCGTAACAATTGCATCTATAGGCAGTAAAACGATAAACGTTATGAAACCGAAGAGAAAACAGAAGAAGCTGCGGATTACGGAGGCGGACTTTATGCTCGCGAACCGCAGGGCGGCCCGGATGGAGGAGATATCCGAGCATGGGAGGCCGGTTTCAATGCGATCGGCGCTCCACAAATCGAAAAAGGTCTATGACCGCAAGCGTCTGAAGAGGGCAGGCATCCATCTCGATGACTCGTCCTCTTTTCGTAAAGGGTTGAAATAATGCCGAATAATTGGTATTTTTGTTCGATAAACGAAATTTGTGGAAATGCTGAAAACCATATTGGCAGTTGGGACCGGCAGCTTCCTGGGCGGAGCGGCCAGGTATCTGGTTTCGCTGGCTATGAAAGGACTCAGTAAGGGGTTCCCGTGGGCTACGCTCGCAGTGAATCTTGTAGGTTGCTTCCTTATCGGCTTGTTATGGGGCATATTTAGCAAAAACGGCTCAGAAGGAAGTAACTGGGCATTATTCCTTATGGTGGGTCTTTGTGGCGGTTTTACGACGTTCTCTACCTTCTCAAAGGAGGCACTGGTGATGCTGCAGGGTGGTAATGTCTGGGGATTCGCCGGGTATGTGGCCATCAGTGTTGTTGCTGGCATTGCTTTGGTAGCAGCCGGATTCTATCTAATGAAGTAAAAGCTCTTTGTATCGATATGTTTTACGCAATACTTGGCATTATCGTGGTTGTGGCGTTGTTCCTGATATTCAGGGACGACCATGACGATTCGTACAATAAGAGTGAGAAGGGTCAAAGGAAGGCGCAGCAGACGCGGTCGTTCTCGCATACTCAGGGACAGTCTCAGCCGATGAAGGCATCGGGGCCGTCACTTAAGGAGCAGATTCTGGGTGAGATTGAACAGGCTATCAATGAAGCGCAGAAGGGTTGGAATACCACCGGAACTCAGACGGATGTGGATGAGCAGTTCCCGGATGATGACGAAGAATTGGATTTATCGTTTCTCGATAATATTGATTACTCTGATGACCTGGAGGAAAATACTGAGACCTTTGATATTACAGGTCTAAGATACCACTGCACGGTACATGATTGCGGTAAGATCGTCGGCATTGTAAAGCCTGAACCGTCCAATGTACACGACCCTCGTGCGCAGGCAGTGTATCGCAATGACGGCAAGCTACTTGGCTATATTCCCCGCACACAGCTGGAATGGTACGAGGATTTCAATGAAGAGAATGTCCCCTGCCCCTTCGTCGGCGAGATTGAACTGGACCGCTCATCGGCCCGGCTGATTGCCGAGATCAAGGTCATCATCCCCAGCAGCCGGGAGTATGTCGAGGAAGAGATTAAAGACGAACTGTAGTGATATTCAAGCACACCAATAGACCGGGATTCTGGTTCGGCTTCATCGATTTTTGTACGGCCGGACTGTTTTTCCTTTTCTATATGCCCATGGGCGGTCTGCAAGTTGAACTGGACTATATCCTGGGCCGAAGAACGCAGCGGTACTGGGTAGCGTATCTGCTGGGTATTCCCACCCTATTTATCTACACGCTGGTCTGGATGGCCAATATTGCCGAAGAGCTGAAGGCAAAGGCCATTGAATTGGGTATTGAAGGCCCGCACACATCCTGGTGGCATATGTTCGGCTGGAACACCTTTGGAGTTCTTCTGATGGGACCGTCTGTTGCCACTTGGCTGTTTTTCGATACGCTGAATAAGATTGAGCGGAAACTGAACCATGAGGAAGCAACGAATGGTGTAACATTTGCATCTATTGTCAGTAAAACCATATAACCATGAAACCGAGTAAGAAACAGAAGAAGCTGCGGATCACGGAGGCGGACTTTATGCTCGCCAACCTTCTGGCCGTCTAGGACGATCCGGTAGGTCTCGGCATTCTCTCCGTCGATGGAATTCTCTATCGTCTTACGAGAAATCACCTCTTCTCCCTCTTCGCAACGTTCGTCCCGCATCCCGAATTCCTGCTGGGCGCCATACTTGAACGCCCACTGGTTGTCCAGGATAAACTGCTCCCGGTCATCGGGCTGCAAAGGAACTAGTATGACTTCAGGCAGTTTCATTTGTGCTGATAAACAGTGAATATAGCTATTTCCTAATGAACTTTTCATCCGTTGTTGGTACATCCTCTTCAGCTCTGAAATATCGTTCTGCCGACATATGCAGGTCGTATTTCTCCCTAAGCGCTGCAATGGTTTCCATCATCGGTGTGGCGTGATGAGCGTCAATGGCTTCCTGGCTCGTCCAACTGTCTATCAGAAGGACTTTCTCCGGATCTTCAGCAGAGAAGAAATAGTCATACCTTAAATTGCCTTCCTCGGCCCTGATGGCTGCAGCTGTCCCGCTACTTTCCATCTCTTCCACGAACTTCCTTGCATTGCCATCCGTACCAGTATAGTATAGGTTCATTGTAATGGAGCCAGAAGGATGTGCCGAACTATTCTTAGGATTGTTTCCGCAACTCATGATAGTGATTAACGCAAGTACAATGGTGATTATTCGTTTCATGCAAATTTCGATTTATCTAAGCGAATATAGTCATTTTCGGGAAAATAAGATTAACTTTATCCTCGTGAAAAAGGTACAATACACAGGAACGAACTATGATGAGGTGAAAGCGCTATGCGGAGACAAGGTGCTGGCGCCGTACTTCTGCATGGGGTTCACGATGCTGTCACTGATGACGGAGGAAGGGTTTGTGACGGTGCAGGAGTGTGACACGATTGTGCTGGACGATGACGGTAAGTTTCACGTAGAAAAATGAAGATTGAGGAAGCTATGGTGTACCTGCTGGCGACGAGTCAGCATGGGATGAAGATGATGTAATTCTCAACCCCATCAGATCCAAATAGCCATCAGGCCGGCCACGATGGCGGCAGGTATGCCCAGAAGCATCCCGATAAGAGATCCCTTGATATGGAACCAGTAGTTA
>JAEEGK010027194.1_pt1 | contig 11575 bp, 8 predicted proteins | sample 8958771 | NCBI WGS metagenome assembly JAEEGK01 (sample SAMN16246547, study PRJNA631951) | gut metagenome | biome: gut microbiome; feature: rumen; material: SC-attached | host: Bos | place: Iran: Karaj | collected 2018-10 | reverse complement strand
GGGCCCAATCCCCAATCCCCAATCCCCAATCCCCAATCCCCATATTTCAATAAATATTTTTTAAATATAAATAATTATATATAATAATAAATAATTTTATTTATTATAAATTTTATTATTTCATAAAAATATTTATATTATAAAATTAATAATTTATTTAAAAAAATAATAATATATATATAATTAATATCATTATATTTATGAAAAATTGATTAAAATAAAAGTAATTAATTTTATTCATTTTGTTCTTCTCTCTTTAAATTATTATATCCTTCACTCCATTCAGGTATTATTTTTTTCCATAAATTTTTTTGTTTACATGAAGAAATTTCTTTTTTCGAAAAATCAAAAATATTTGGAATAATATATTTACCATTATTTTGACAAATATTTTTATTTCTTAATTCATCAAAATAAGGATGTGCCATAATTTCAGTAGCTGTTATTCTTTTATTTTCATTATATACAAAAATTTTTGATAATAAATTAATTAAATCTTTTGGAACTCCAGGTAAAACCGTATCTAATTTTTTAGCTTCATAACTGGCAGCTGATTCTAATATTTGTTTCTTTTTTCTAATTCCATTTAAATCTTCTTTTTGTGGACATCCAAAAATATCAAAAATTTGTTGCAATTGTTCATTTGCATTTTCAGCCTTAAAAAATGGTTTTCCTCTTAACATTTCAACTATAACACACCCCAAACTCCAAATATCTATAGATTCATTATATTTTTCTGTTTCCATAATTAATTCAGGAGCTCGATAATATCGACTACAAATATAAAAAACATTATTATAATCATGTAATAATTTAGCTGAACCAAAATCACAAAGAAATACTTTATTAGTTGAAGGTTCTATTAAAATATTTTGAGGTTTAATATCTCTATGACATATGTGTAAAGAATGAATATAACTTAATGCTCTAGCTATTTGAAAAGTATATAATTTTATTAAAAATAAAGGAAATTTTATTTTATCTTTACTTTCTTTTATTTCTTTCATTTCTTCTTTATTTTTATCATTTTTTTGATAATAATTTCTAATCATTCTAAATAAATTATCGCTTACATAATTCATAACAATATTTAAATATATTTCATCTTTCATTTCTCCTGTTGTATAAAATGCATGAAGAACTTTAATTATATTTGGATGAGATAAAGATTTTATTATAGAATATTCTCTATTTTTGTAACGACGATCTTGATAAACTTTTTTAATTGCTACAATTTCTCCTGTATGAATAATTTTTGCTTGGAAAACTATTCCAAAAGAACCATTTCCACAAACACGTTCTACTTTATATAAATAATCTGAATTTTTATTATGATTATTATTATTATTATTATGAGCTTCAGCCATTTAAATAAAAAAATTTTTTTTAAAATTTAAATTAATTTTTATGTATTATATTAAAATATTTAGTTATTAATAAAATTATATAGAAAATATTTATTTTAAAATAATAATTTTTATTATATATTTTTTTATTGTTCTATTGTGGTTTCTTTTATATTTGTAAAATAAATAGGAATTAATTCATTATTAAAAGCATTATAATTTGATAAGTTATTTTTTATTTCATCTATTACTTTTTCGTTTTTATCGTTTTTAATTATTGAAAAGGCTAATAATTTTTTTATATTAAATAAATTATTGAAATTTTTAATTTCATCATTATTTATAAAATATAATTTATTATTTTCTAAATCTTTATATTTTAATAAAATTAAATTTATTAATGTTTCTAAAGATTTTTTATAAAAAATAAATATTAAATTTAAAGTTTTTTTATTATTTTTCATTATTTGTAATGCAGAATTTAATCCAAATTTAATTGATGCTTTTGTTTCTTTATTAAAATTATAAATTAACTTTAATCTTTTTAAAATATATTCAATATTTTTTTCATCTGAAATAATTTTACTATAATTAAAAAAATATTTTACTATTCAAATTTAATAGGAAAACAAAAAGAATATTTTTTAAAAATTTTCGATTTATTATTTTTGTTTTTATTCATTTAAATTTTAATATAATAAAATATAATTTATTTTCAATTTAATAATAAAATGTTTGATATTTTAGAAATTTTAAAAAAAAATAGAATTAAAATAATAAAAATAATAATCACAATTTTAGTTATTTATTTTTTATTCAATTCATTAATTGTTCTTTTTTCTGAATTTGCAAGAAATTTATTCAGAGCAATTACATTATTTTATTGCATGTTAATAATAATATGTAATTTATTAAGTGAATTTTCACCTTATATTTTACATAATTATTTATTATTTATTTTTCCTTTTTTATCTAATTATTTTGGAAGAGGTATAATATATATAATAATTGGTATATTATATATAACTCCTGAGTTAGAAAAAAAATTAAATTTAGCTGGGTATGGAATAATATTTATTGGATTATTATGTATATATACTAATTCTTTGTTAGCAAAAAATATTCAAGTTGAATATCAAGATTTTGTTGTTATGAAAGATAAATATCAAGATTGTAGTGATAATTCTTTAAGAGAATCGTTAGAATTCCCGAAAAGAACAAATATAATTCAAAATAATATTAATAATGAAATTTAATTTATATTTTATACAAAATATTATTATAAAAATAATGTAAAATATAAATAAATAAAATTATTATTTATTTAAAATAAAAATAAATTTATAAATAAAAGAATTTTATAATAAATAAAATTAACTTTAATGAAAAATATTTTAAATATAATTAATTTATTTTATAATGTATCTTGCTTTTTTTAATATTTTTATTTTCAAAATAATTATTAATAATTAAATATCTATTTAAATTATCCATATATTAATTTTTTATATTTTATTTTTATAAAAGTTATTATATAAGAAAATTCTGAAAATATTTAAATATATATTTGAATTTTTATAAAAATTAAATTAAATAAAAATGAACAAATATATATCAATAATAATCAAAATTTAAATATAATAATTGATTAATTATATTATTTTTACAAGATTATAATAAATAAATGATAATATAATAATTAATTAAAATTTTAATTCGAAATTATTTTATCTTGGTTTACATTCTCTCGCTTGTTCTTTAACTTTTCTTTTATATTCTTCTTTATTTTTAATATAGCATTCATAAGCTTCTTTTTGTGCAGGAGATTTTTCATTTGGTTTACCTAATAATTCTTGAATTCCCATTAATATATCTCTTACTTTTAATGTAGTTCTCCAATCTTCATCCTCATTAATAATACTTAAACAAACAGCTCCTGAAGGATAAATATTAGGATGAAATAATTTTTTTTCAAATACACATCTTGGAGGAAGAACTGGATAATCTATTGGAAATTCTAAACGAATTTTATATAAACCATCTTCCCAAGGAGTCCCTTTTGGACCAGGAATTCCACAATCCCATTTAAAATAATCAAGAGTTCCATCAGGTTTTTTTGCTAAATGTGCAAAAAATCCAAATGGTCTATTATTTTTCCAATCTAATTTTTCTTTTTTTAATCTTTTAAGCGCAGTTTCTTCCATTTTAAATATAAATTTATTAATATAAAATGAGTTAATTATTTATATATATTTTTTTAGTTATTAATTTTTATTAATTGGCTTTTTTTAAAAAATTATTTAAATAATATTTAATATATTATATTTAAAAAAATAAAATTAATGAATATGAATTTTTTAGGTAAAAAACATAATAATAATTATAAAAATAATAATTCATACAATTCTTATTATAATAACAACAAATATAATAAATCAAAAAAAGAATATAATTCACACAATAATTATTCCAATAATTATAATTATTCTAACAAATCTAATGGCAATAATTTTAATAGAAATAATAATTTTAAAAATGATAGTATAGAAAATCTTCCTATAATGAAATACAAAGATAAAATTAAACAAACAATTGCAAAAAATAAAGTAACTATAATTTCAGGAAAAACAGGTTGTGGAAAATCAACACAAGTTCCAAAATTTTTATATGATACTTATAAACAAGGAAATCAGCAAGTTAAAATACTAATGACTCAACCAAGAAGAATTGCAACTATTTCAATAGCAAATAGAATAGCACAAGAATATAATACAAAATTACAAGAAATAGTAGGATATCAAATTGAAATGGAAAAAAAATATAATAATCAAACTTCAATTTTAGTAAAAACAACTGGAATTTTTTTAGAAGAATTAGTTCATGGAAAAGGTAAAGATTGTGATTATGATTATATTATTATGGATGAAGTTCATGAAAGAGATATAAATATTGATTTATGTTTAACAATATTAAAAAGTCAATTTAATCAAGGAAAATTCAAAAATACTAAATTAATTCTTATGAGCGCAACAATTTCAACAATTACATTTTCAAATTACTTTGATGGTGCGCCTGTTATTGAAATAAATGAAAAAATTCATAAAATAAAATATTTTTTTACTGATGATATAGTAAAAAATATTATGGAAGATGGATATTATAAAAATAAAATTCCAATTTATTATACTTTTGATATATCAAATCCAGATGTTGATGAAAACTTATTTTTTTTAGTAAAAACAATAATTGAACATATTCAAAGAAATAATAATCAAAATCCTGCTGGAGTTTTAATTTTTTTACCTGGATTATATGAAATTCATTCTCTTCAAGATTTTTTAATAAAAAATTTTTCTAAAGATAAAGAAGAAAATAATAATGACTTAAACATAATAGATAATATTGAAATTTTTATTTTACATTCTCAAATAAATGAAGAAGAGCAAGACAAAGTTTTTAGTAAGATAAAAAAAAGAAAAATAGTTATTGCAACTAATATTGCGGAAAGTAGTATAACAATTCCAAATATTGATTTTGTTATAGATTTTTGTTTAATGAAAGAAATGGAATATAGTACTACATCAGATTCAGAAAAATTAGCTTTAAAATGGTGTTCAAAAGCCAATTGTGAACAAAGAAGTGGAAGAACAGGAAGAATAGGAGAAGGATTTGTTTTTAGATTGGTTACAAAAGAATTTTATGAAAAATTAAATAATTTTCCAATTCCAGAAATTTTAAGAACTCCTTTAGAAAAAGTCATATTAAAAATTAAAGTTTTTGATTGTGGTGAACCTGAAGAAATTTTAAATCATTCTTTAAATAAACCAGAAGAAACAGATATAAAAAATAGTATAATTAATTTACAAAATTTAGGAGCATTAACATTTAGTAATGAAAAAAGTAAATCAGGAGAATTAACTGAAGTTGGTAAAATTTATGCAGAATTACCAATAAGTTTAAAATATTCTCGTTTTTTAATGATAAGTTATGCTTTTGGATTATTAGAAGCAGGTATAATAGTTACTTCTATTATTTCTCAAGAAAAAAAAATTTTTAAAATTAAAAATACAAGGAGAAATGATTTATTTGATTCAAAAAAATATTTTGGTAAAAATACTGATTGTGATTTTTTATCATCTTATGTTGCATATATGACATGGTATTTAAAATATGGAAAAGAATATTTACCTAAAATAAAAGAAAATAATATTGAAATTATAAATTATAAAACAAGCAATTTAAATAAAACTAGTAAAAAATATAAAGAAGAAAAAATTTTTTTAATATCAAAATGTTTAGATGGAAGAATATTAAAAGATGTTTTAAAAACAGAAATTGATTTAAAAAAAAGATTAAATAGACTTGGTTATTATGAATTTCACTCATTAGATGAAAAACCTAATTTATTAAAAATAAATAATGAAGATGAAGTTAATTTATTTAAGTATGCTATTTGTGGGAGTTTTTATAAACAAATTTTTAAACCCCATTATAATTCAGATGAAATAAAAAAATATTTTGATTTTTCTCAACACGACACAAAATATTTTGAAGATATTATTCTTTTTAGAAAAGTAAATGAAAAAGAATTAAGAGAAAATTTAAATGATATATTAAATCTGATAACTAATAATAAAATATCTAAAATTACTATTAATGAAGAAACATCAAATATTTATGTAAAAATAAATGATGAAGAGTCATTAAAAAAATCTTTATTTATTTTTTCAAGAAATACAAAAACTAAAAATGCAGTAAATGTTCAAATTGAAAATAAAGATAAAACATTAAAAACATTTACATTTCCAGAAAGACCACTTTATTATTATGAAGTTTATTATGATTCTATAATTTCTAATGACAATATTTATATTGATTATGATTCAATTAATTATATTTTAATTCAACCTAATAATAATATATTAAATTTAGAACGATTTGTTACAGATGAATTAAGAGAAAATAATTTTAAAAAATTTAGTAGATATGTCACAAGATTACCACAAAAAAAAATGATAGATTATATTTTAATTTTATTATTTTGTCCAACAATAACTATGAAATTAAATAAAGAAAAAAATAGATATATGGGATTTAAAATAAATAATAAAAATAACTTAATAAAATTTGAATACTTTTTTTCAAAAAGAGATTTAATGAAAATAAATAAATTACGAGAAAGTATAAATAATATTATTCAAACTAAAATAAGTGATTTAAAATATAAAGAAAAAGTAGATGATTTTATTTTAAATTTAAATTACTTTATCAATAAAGAAAAATTAAAAATGGTCATTAATGATGATTGGATAGATTTAAAAGAAAAAATTGATATTGAAAAAGATATTTTTTTAAATTTTAATAATAATGATCCAAATAATTTAAATAAATTTAATAAATATATTATCAAAGAAAATGAACTTAAAAATAAATTTAGACAAGAACAAAACAATAACGATAATGATGAAGAAGAAATTGAAACAGAAATAAAGCAATTTAATTTTTTAAAACCAATTAAAAATTTAAAATTTGATGAAGATATTCGTTTATGTTCAAATGAAGGAAAAGCAGAAATAAAACAACAAAATATTTTATATAATAATTTAAAAATTGATGTAATAAATGATTTAAAATTTAAAGAAAAATTAATAGGTCATAAAGAAGGTAATTTATATTGTGGAATTTGTTTATCTTATATTTGTGATGTTTCAGATATAGAAAAAACTGAATTTGAAAAAAGTCATTCATCATTAATATTATTCAAATTAAAAAATAATTTTAATATACATAATTTATTACCAATTCTTTCAAATGAAATTGTTGATAAAAAAAATATTGAATTTAAAAATAAATTAGTTTCTCAAGGAATAACAATTGAAAAATTTTTATCATGTAAAAAAGGTAAACATTTAGTTGGATATATTATTAAAAGTGATTATTATTTATCTTCTATAAGTGATTTAAAAGTAACTTTTCCTATGGAAAAAACAGTAAAATGGACTGAATTTTTATGGGAAAATAATTTTAAAAATTATAAAAATGAGTTAAATAATCAATTAAAATTAAGAGAAAAATATTTAAAAGAAAGATTAAATTGTATTTTATGTCAAAAATTAGGAGTAATTTATTCAATTAATGATTTTAAAAATCATTTAAAATCAACTAATCATATTGAATATTTAAATTCATTATTAAATGAAAATTTTATTTAAAAATAAAAATTTTAAATTATTATACAGATTAAAATCTAAATTCAATATTTTTATATTAAATACAAGAAATTATAGAAAAAAATAATTAAAATACAAATTAATATTGTTTATAATTATTCAATTAATTAAATATTTAATTAACGAATAAAATTATAATAATATGAAATTAAAATTATAATTTTATTTTTTTTTTTAATATCCAACACTTTGAGCAATTACTAAATCACACTCATTATCTAACCCTAATAATTCTCTTAATTCTTCTTCATTTCCAGCCGTACCTCTTGTAATTGTTTTCATATTTCTTATAGTACAAAAAACATGAATGTTTTGGCAAATAATACCTGCATCAACAAAAGCCATTCTTTGATAATTATTTTTAATTTTTAAAAATTCTTGAGCATGTGGATTCTCTATGTTTTTATAAACTTTCCAATCAACCCAAATACTTATATTAACACAAGCATTTTTAACAAAAGGTTGTCCACCCGATTTTTCTCTGAAATCTCCGGATTTGACTAAAATTAAATTATTATTTTCAGGATCATATTTATAAACTCCACTTTTTAAAAAAACAAATATAATTAAAGGATAAGCTGCAAATGCTGAAGGTACGGTTTTATATGCCAAAAATGTACCTTTCTTTCTTTTAGTATGTTCACGATTATTTCCATAAGTTACCCATAATAAATCACTCAATTCTTGTAATGTAAGCTCTTTATCTGGATTAAAATCTCGATGAGATTGTCGAAAATTTAAAGCAGTCATAAATTCACCATTTATTTTAGGGAGTGCTAATTTAATATTGTTATTAACACCTTTCATTTATTTTATTAATTTATGAAGTTACAATAAATATAATGAATAAAAAGATTAAAATTTAATAAAATTTATAATTATTGATATCTATATATATTATTTTATAAATAATATTATAAATTAAATAAAAATAAATTAATATAAATTTAAAGATTAATTTAATTTAATTAAAACTGAAAAAATGGAATATGAAAATCAACCTCAGGAGCTTGAAATGCCAGAACCAAAAGAATTAAATCTTTTAGCTGTAATAGGTTTTAATGGAAAAGTGATAGATGGATTAATATTACATCCAGATAATGAAACAATAATATTTCCAATAGGTAGTCAAATAGTAGTTAGAAATGTTTTAACAAGACAAGATAGATTCTTAAAAGGTCATACGAATGATATAAATACATTAACATTATCAAATAGTGGTCGTTATTTAGCATCTGGTCAAAAAACTTATAGTGGATTTAAAGCAGATGTAATAATATGGGATTTAGAATCTATGACATTAGTACATAGATTTTCAATTCATAAATTATGTATTCAAAGTCTTAGTTTTTCATTTAATGATAAATATTTAGTTTCATTAGGAGGAGTTGAAGATAATTATTTAATAGTCTGGGATGTTCAAACAGGAAAAGCTTTATGTGGAAATACAGCAGGAACAGATAAAGTAAATCAAGTTAAATTTTTTAATAATTCAGATGATCAATTAGTAACATGTCAAAATTATGGAATAAGAATATGGAAAGTAGATTATCAATTAAAAAAATTAACTCCTTTAGATGTTAATTTTGGAAATTTAAAAAGACAAATTTTATGTATGTGTATAGATAAATCAGATAGATTTGCTTATTTTGGAACAAAATCAGGAGATATTTTAGAAATAGATCTTCATAATGCAATATATAAAAGAATAGGTCCAGTTAAAAAATTATTCCCTCAAGGAGTAAGTACAATTAAAATGTTACCTAATTCAGATTTATTAGTAGGTACTGCAGAAGGTATGTTAGCTAAAATTGGATATACTGATATGAGAATAAAGAAAGAATCTAAAGTATTAGGAGGAGTTACTTCAATTGCTCTTACTGCTGAAAGTGCTTACTTTTTCTGTGGAACTGAAAGTTCTAATATATATTGGGTAGAAACAGCTTCTTTAAAAAATGAAATTAGAAATACTTGTCATAATGATAGAGTTAATGATGTTCAATTTCCATATAGATATTCTGGAGTATTTGGAACATGTGGAAAAGAAGATATTCGTATATGGAATACTGAAACTCGTCAAGAACATTTACGTATTCATGTTCCTAATTTAGAATGTTATTGTTTTGGATTTATGAGAAATGGAAAAAGTATATATTCAGGATGGCATGATGGTAAAATAAGAACATTTTTACCTCAAAGTGGAAAATTACTATATTGTATTAATGAAGCTCATGCTAATGGAGTTACAGCTATAACAGCTACTAATGATTGTAGAAAAATAGTATCAGGAGGAATGAATGGAGAATTAAGAGTTTGGAAAATAAATAATAATTCTCAAACAATGGAAACATCATTAAAAGAACATAGAGGAAGAATATGGAGTATTCAAGTAAATAGTTTAAATGATAGAGCAATAAGTGCATCAGCAGATGGTTCATGTATTATATGGGATATTAAAGCATATGTTAGAGTAGCTTGTTTATTTGAAACAACAATGTTCAAACAATTAGTTTATCATCCTGATGAAAGTCAAATATTAACTGTAGGTACTGATAAAAAAATAACATATTGGGATACTATAGATGCCCAAGAAATAAGAAGCATTGATGGTGCTTTAGATGGAGAAATAAATTCAGTTGCAATGTGTGAAAGTGGAGAATACTTCGTTACAGCAGGAGAAGATAAAGAAGTTAAAATATGGGAATATGATACAGCTTTACCTTTATGGAAAGGATTTGGACATTCTAATCCTATTAATAGAGTAATTGTTGCACCTAATCAAGAAGTAGTAATAAGTATTAGTCAAGATGGTTCTATATTTATGTTTGAAACTCCAAATGAAGTAAGATTAGCAAAAAGAGATCAAAATAAACCAGTATAAAAATATTTTAAAATATATTTATAATTTAATTTTAATGAATTATAATATATCAAAATTATCATTTATTTTGTATATATTTTAATTTTATTTTCTTAAAAATTTTTAATATATTAATTATAAAATATATTAATTTAAATATTTATATATTTACATATTGTATATTTTTTCATTTAAGTTAATTAAATATTTTTTATTATCAAATAACATTGGAAATATTTAAATATTTTTAATTGCAGTAGTAAAGAACTCATTTTCATTCATATTATTACTTGAATTATCTTTTATTTTATTTGTTTCACTTGTTTTATTTATAATATTATTTGTATTTGAATTTAAATTATTATTAATATTATAATTTTTTAAATTTAAACTACTTTGTGTTTTTTTAATTGTTTTTATATTATTTTTTTTTAATGTAGGTAAAACAATTGAATTTTCACTATTATTTTTATTCAAAAATTTTTTAGAATTTCTTCTTATATCTGTTCTTAATTTTCCTAATTTAATTTTTTTTATTCTTCTTAAATTTTCAGAATGTTCTATATTAAAATTTTTATCATTTTCTTTTGCATTAAAGAAAGGTTTAAGTTTGACAAGTCTTTTAAATAATCCATTATTTTCTTTTAATATTTTTTCTTTTTTTAATTTTTTTAATAATAAATTTCCTTTTATTTTATTTTCCTCATATTGAATAAAATCTATATTTAATATAGGTTTTGGAGGTTTATTAAATATTTTCATTAATTTGCTTTGTAAAATTTTATTATCATCATGTTGTTTTTTTTCTTCAAAAAATTGAAAAATTATGAAATTTCATTGGTTTAGCTTTAGTTGGTTTATTTAATGAAATAATTGGTTTTTTTTTTTGAATTTCAGATAAATTTCGTAAATGACTTAATGATTGATTTTGAATTAATGATAAATTGATGTAATCATATGATTCATAAAATTTTTGAATTGGTTTCATTAAATTTTTAAATAATTTAAATTAACAATAAAATTTATTTTATGAAATAAAAATTAAAAATTATATTTAGATTTTATTGACAGACACAACAAGAATGAAAGATAATTTTATTAAAATTTTTTGAATATAAATAATTATAAATATTTTGTTG
>JAEEGK010027192.1_pt1 | contig 11576 bp, 9 predicted proteins | sample 8958771 | NCBI WGS metagenome assembly JAEEGK01 (sample SAMN16246547, study PRJNA631951) | gut metagenome | biome: gut microbiome; feature: rumen; material: SC-attached | host: Bos | place: Iran: Karaj | collected 2018-10 | reverse complement strand
TATAGGTAAAAAAATAAATTATAATTTAATATAGAAAGAAAAATAAATGAAAAAGAAGAAATAAAAATAAATAAAGGAATTCAATTATATAAAATTAATTCTTAAATTTTTAAATAATTTTTTATATTTAATAAATATTATTTAACAAAGTTAAAATTAATATTTTAATAAATAAAATAAATATAAATTTATCAAATAAATAAAAAATTATAATATTTTAATTTTTTCTTAAATTTTATTATATATTTATTATTCTTTTTTAATAATTATTAAAAATTAGATTTATAACAAATTTATTTTCTTGAAGTTAAACTTTTCATATTTAATTTATAATTATTTAGTTCATTAATTTGTTGAATTTTAGAAATATAATATTTTTTAAAGCTTTTTGATCTTATTATAAATTCAGTATTTGGTTTAATATTTTTTATTGTATTTTCTTCCAATTTATTTTCATTATTATTACATAAATTTTTTTTTGTTAAAATATTTTTATAGACAGAATTATAATTATTTTTTAAATTTTTTTCTATTTTTTTTTCATTAATGAATTCTTGATAATTTTTATCAATAAATCTTTTATTTTCTAAATTTTTTTTAAAAAATATTTTTTTATTTAAATAATTAGATAAATTTTTTAAAAAAATTGTTTCATGTTTTGTTTGACGTTGAAAATCGAAAAATTCAAAAAAAATTTTTTTATTATTTAAAGGAATATCAATTTTTTTGAAAACATAATTTTTATTATTTTTATATTCAGTTATTTCATTTTTATTTTTTGATTGATTTTTGTTTTTATTAAGTTTATTTAGATAAAAATTAGATAAATTAATTGATGATAAATTTTTTTTTAAAACATTTTTATTATCTGTGAAATTTAACTTTTCTTTACAATTAAAATTATTATAGATTGATGAATGTGATGTCATTCCAAAATTTTCATTATCAATATTTCCAATGTAATGTGTAGAAAATATTATTTTATTTGTATTTTCTTTTTTTCTTTTTATTCCTTTTAATAAAACATATTTAATATTATTAATTTGATGACTTAAATTGTTATTAAAACTATTATTATTGAAATTATTTTTTATATATAATAAATTATTTTTATTTTTATGATTATTTTTCAATTTAATTGAGCTTATTATTGACACTCTCATAAATTAAATTATATATTTTATCTTTTCTGAATTATTTATTTTAAATATTAATAATTTTATTTATTTATAAAATTTTATTTATAATTAAATAATAAAATGTCTAATTTATCAAAAAATACTGAAAATAAAAGATATAAAAATAATCTTAATCCTCCTATTTTTAATAATATTTTATCAAGAAGTTCTAATTTTGATAAACAAAAAATGATGAAAAATTTAAATAAATTGAATTTAAATCCAAATTCGAAATTTTTATTAAATATTATAAACTCACATAATTCTATAAATAATAAAAAAATTCCAATAAATAAAGACATAAATTTAACAACTTCAACAAATACTAATCAATCAACTCCAATGAAAATTTTTGAAAAACCAAATATATCAGTTATTATAAATAAATTATCAAATTTATTTTCTAAAATAAATGAATATTATTATAAAGGAATTAGTTATTTATTAGAAGCAAATAATTGGTTAGAAATTTTTTATAATAATGTAAATTATTTAATATTAAAAGATAATTCATTATATATGAAAGTTTGTAAATTAATGTATTTAACTATTATAATTTTATATGATTTAAGTAAATTTAATAAATATAATTTTTTTGTAGATGATGTTAAAAATATTATTAACAAACATTTAATAATGAGTGAAACTATTTATAATACTGCTTTATATCCTGATGAAATTAATATAAGACAACAAAGTGGAGTTTTACAATTAAGTAGTAAAGATTTAGGAAATAATTTAAAAAGAATATTTGAAAGATATATGTTTTTTAATCCAGCTATTTCTAATGATATTAATGATATATATAAAAAATTAGATGTTATTGATTTTAATGAATTACATGATTTTTATTTGAAAAAAGTTAAAGATTTATCTTTATTATATCCAACTGAAGACAAAGAAAAAAATATAAAAGAAGAAAAAAAAGATTCTGAACAAATTAAAGATGATAATAAATTAAATAAAAGTGCAAATAATATATTTACTAATAATCATAATTTAAATGAAAATAATGAAATAAGAAAAGAAATTAATAACAACAATAATAATAAAGATATAAATAAAAGACCTTTATCGGTTGATAAATATTCTATTAAAACAGCAAATAATATTATTCCTTATAATAAAATTGATATTAATAATTTTAATGAGAATAAAAATAATCAAAATAAACATATTATAGTAAATTATTTTACTAATAATAGAAATATTAAAAAATATAATTCTAATAATAATGAAAATGTAATTCAAAAATTTAAAAGTTCAAATATTTTATATAATCATAATAAATTAGATTTAAATATTATTAAAAATAACAATCCTTCAAACTTTCAAAGATTTCAAAGTTCGAAAATTAATTTTTATAATCCTTTAAATCTAAATTATCAACAAAATCCAAAAATTCAAACTTTTAAACCAAATATTTCAAATGAAAATAAACATTTATATAATAGTGTTTCTCCTATTTCAAGATATAATCATTTTTCATATAATTCTTCATTATCTCCAAGCAATGAAAACAAATTAAGTACAGTAGGTGAAATAAATTATAATTTTATATATAATGATAATATTTTTATAAACAAAAGCAACACGAATCAATTTACAAAGAATAAAAATTGTTATTTAAATTTCCCTTCTTTAAAACCTTATACTTTAGTTTTAGATTTAGATGAAACATTAGTTCATGTTCCAAAAAAAACAAATAAAATTTTTTTACGTCCAGGATGTAGAGATTTTTTACATAGTTTATTACCTTATTATGAACTTATATTATTTACTTCTAGTATTAAAGAATATGCAGATCAAATAATTAATTTTATTGAAATTAAAGAAAAATATTTTACTTATTGTTTATATAGAGAAAATACAATATTAATATCTGATTTTTTTTTTAAAGATATAAATAAATTAGGGAGAGATATAAAAAGAATTATAATAATTGATGATAAAGTTGATAATATTGAATTGCAATATGAAAATGGAATAGCCATAAAACCTTATATTATAGATAGAAATAATCCGCAAGATAATGATTATGTTTTATATGATTTACAAAGAATTTTAATAAAAATTGCAAAAGAAAATCCTGATGATATAAGACAAAGTTTAAGAATATATAAAAGTGAAATTATAAATAAAATAACTTCAGGTTAATTTGTAAATTTAATTTATAATTAATTTTTTTATTTTTTTATTTGTTTATTTTTTTATATATGAATTAATTTATATTATATATTTTTAAATAAATTTATTTATTATTTATTTTGTTTAAACATTAACTCCTAAACTAAGTATTAAAAAAAATGAACCTAAACCTAAATAAATAGAACTAAATAATGCTAATAAAATTTCTCTGGAAATTTTTCTATCTGATTTTTTATATGTTATAATATATATAAATAACCAACATGTAAATAAAAATCCTAATATAAAAAAAATGATACTAAAATGTGAATGATCAGCTACTTTAACTGGTAAAGAAAGCATATTTGAAAAAGGTTTGATATTTGAATCAGGTGATAATATTTGAAAAATTGAAGAAGATTTTTCCATTAATATAAATTTAAATAAAAATAATAAATTTATAATAATTTTAATTAAAATAAAATAATTTTTTTATTTTGTTAAATTTAATTCTTTTATAACAATTAAAAAAAAATTAATTTTTAAATAATGGATGATAATACTATTTTAAATAGAAATAAAAAAATTGAAAATAGTAAAATTATTTATTTACAATTTTAGAAATTGAAAATAATAGATTAGTTGATGAAAGATTAAATTATTTTTTATCTCTAAGAAAAAAAAAATTATTTAATGATTTGATGTTTAAGCGCCATAAAAAAAATCTGAAAAATTTAGTTACAGAAGAATTTCATTATGATTATGATAAATTAGTTTTTCAAAATGATGAAAAAAATACTTATGAAAAAATAAATGAAAATGAAAAATATAATTTTTTAATAAATCTTATTGACAAAAACATTAATGATAATAATTTATTTTCAAATAAAAATTTATATTTTATAAATACAAATGAATTTATAAATAAAAGTGAATATATTTCAAAAGATGTAATTAAATTTGCATTTCAAGAATTAAAAACAGTTTTAAGTGATTTTGAAGATGAAAATGAAAAAAATAAAGATGAAAATAAATTGATTTCTTTAGAAAAAAATATATTTAATAAAATAATGTATGAATTATATTTCACAAATGAAATTCAACTTAAATATTTAATATTAGAATGTTTATTATCATTAACAGTTGATTCAGAAAATGTCACATCATTTATCATTAATGATAAAGATTTTTTTAATTTATTATTAAATTTAACTTATATTAAAAATAAAGATATTGTTAATGATATAATTATTATAATGACTAATTGTTTTATTGATAATAGCAAAGAAATTTATCAAATTTTAAAAGATGTTCCAATAAACATTAGATTAAAAGAAATTATATTAAATAATGATTTACATTTTAATGATCCAAAGTTTTTATATAATTGTTTTGAATTAATTTTTGTTTTATCAAATATTTTAAATAATGATGAATTAAATGAAGAACAAAATAATTTTTATTATAATATTTTTTCTATATATTTAGAAATTTTAAAGGATATTATAAATAAAGGGATTAGTTTTAAATATACTAATATTTTTATTTTAAGTTTGAAGATATTAAAAAATTTAAGTTATAACAACAAAATTAGTTCATTTATTGTTGCTTATGGTTTAGGATTTGAATTAATTCAAATATTAAAAATTCCAAATTTAGAAATAAAATATTTATTAAAAATTTTAGAAATAATGCAAAATTTATTAGTTCCTGAAACTAATGTTACATATTTTTTAAATTCAAAAATATTAGATATATTTAATAATATTTTATATGAATATATTAATAGCACAAATTCATTATCAATTGAAATTATTGTTTTAATTATAATAAATTTAGATAATATTGTAAGAGGTAATGAAGAACAAATAAATATTTTATTATCAAATAATATTGTTAAATTTATAATTAATATTATGAAAGTCAAAAAAAATAATCAAATAAATAAAGAATGTTTAATATTATTTTACGATTTATGTTGCTTTTGCAGTGATAATGATTTTATAACTGTTAGAAATTTAAAAACTTTTGAAATGTTTTGTACTTTTTTAGATAAAAGTTCAAATAAAGATTTTATAATTTATTGTTTACATGGAATTATAATATGTGTTGAAAGAATGAATCAATTATTTAAAACATATCAAGATTTAAAAAATGAATTTAATTATAATTGTGGTAAAAGAAATGTTGAAAAATTATTATATAATAAAGATAAAGAAATTGCAGCAAAATCTGCAGAAATTTATAATATATTAAGTATAAAAAATGATTTAGAAGATGTTGATATGCAACACTAATTTATATATAATATTTATATATATAATTATATAGTAAAAATATTTTCATTTATTTATAGAAATTTTCTTTTCTTTGTAGTTGTAAAACTTGAGGTTTTGCAGTTATAGAATAATATTGAATATTTTTCATATTATCTTTAATTTGAATTCTTTTTTGCTTATATTTCGCAATCTCACTATCTCTATTTTTTTCTCCAATTAAAGCACCTACAACAGTTTCAAAAATTGCATTATATTTATTTTCATAATTATCTTCACAAAAATGTTCAAATAATCTATTTAATTCTTTATTTTTTAGATATAAAATTTCATCTTCGATTTTTTTGATTTGTATATTTAATTTATTTATATTTATCATAGGTTCACTATGTATTATTTTATTTGTTAAATTTTCAGTTTTATAAAAATTATTTAAATTTTTTAATGTTATTTTATTTGGAAAATTTGAAAGATTTCTACTTAAATTAATTGTTTTATTATTTATATTTTTAATTTTTTTATTATCATTGCTTTTAATAATATTATAATGGTAATTATTTATTTTATTTTCATTATTTATAGTTTCATTTTCATTTTTTAAATATTTATTTAATTTTTTTTTTTGAATTTCAATTTTATTTTTAATATTTTGAATATCAACACTTTTATGTGCAATTAAAAATAAATATTTAATTGAATCATTATCTAAAAAATTAGGAAAATAATTAGTATTAATTTTTTCATCTAAATTCCAAATTGCTTTTATAATCCATATTAAACCATCTTGTCTTATGTCTAATCCTTCATATAATTTTTTATGATAATAATTTGATAATTCAGAAATTTTATTATCTAATTCTTTTTTAATTTTTTTTTTATTTATTGAAATTTCATTTAGTTCAGATTTCATTTTTTCTAATTCTTCTGTAAATTTTATTATTTTTGATTCAACATTTTTTATTTCTTTTTGTAATTTTGATTCTTCTTTAAATTGTAAAGCTTTTAACATAAAACCATCCATTTTTTGTTTTTGTTTCTTTTTATTTTCTGATTTTGAATTATTATTTATTTCTTTTAAAATATTTTCATTTTTTTGTCTCATAAATTTATTTTGTGAATGAATTGCATAGATTTCAATTTGATATCCATTAATAATATTTAATAAATTGTTAATTTCATTGTTTTTTTTAATGTATAAATTTTTTTGATTTTTATATTCTTTTTTAATTTGAATAATTTCATTTTCCATTTCTTTTTCTCTTCTCATCATTTCAAATCTTTTATAAAATTCTTTATTTTTATTATTTATATTTTCAGCTCTTTCATATTCTTCTTTGTCTTCAATATTTAAAACCTTTTTTTCTTCTTTTATTCCTAATCGTTTTTTTTTTATTTCTATATCTTCATCAATATTTTCTCTATTTATTTTATGAATATTTGGTAAATTAGGAAGGTTATCTAATGACAAAGAATTTACTAATTCAATCTCTTTAAATGTTAAAAAATTTTGGGGAATTGAATCATTATTTCTTGATTTATATTTATTGTTAAAAATTGAGGAAGATGAAGAATTTATTTTTAAAATATTATGAGAAACAATATTTTTTGGTAAAAAAGTTGTTAAATTTTTCATATTATAATATTTATTTATAAAAATAATTTATTTTAATTGAAATATTTTTTTTATTTAATTATTAAATATATAACATAATATTTTTATTGTTTTAAATTTAAATTTATGAAATTTTAAAAATAATTTCAAAAATTTTTTTAATTAATTTTATATATATATTATTTTTTCAAATAATATAAATATTATATATTTATAAATAATATATATATATATATATAATAATATACAAAATTATATATTAATATGAATTATTATTTATTTATAATTTATTGATTATTAATTAATTATTAACAACAATTACGTTTTTTTTGTGTATTTTTTATTTTTGTTGCTAATATTGTACTATCAACTGATTGTTCATCATCTTCATCATTACATTGTGTATTATTAGTTTCTTCTTTTTCTTCTTTATTATCTTCATTTTCATTTGGAATAGTTTTTAGAAAACTTTTTTTTAGTTTAAAATTAGCAGCGTTTCCTAAATTTCTATTAAAAATTCTATCATAATTTTCTGGGTCTAATATTTTAACTCCAATTCTTGTAAATAAATCATCAACTCCAATTCCTGTTTTAGCACTAACTCTTCGATGAATACAATTAATATTATGACAAAATTCTTCAACACTTTTTTTATCTACTTCTTCATATTCATATAAATCACTTTTATTTTCTGCTATAGCAATAATTATATCTTCTGGAGAGTTATATATCACTTCTTTATACCAATAATTTTTTATTTCTTCAAAACTATCTTTTCTTGTTATATCATATACTAATATTGCTACAGCAGCATCTTTATAAAACATTCTCATTACTGATCGATATTGTTCTTGACCTGCTGTGTCCCAAATTTCGAATTTTATTTTTTTATCTTTAATTGTAACATTTTTTGCTGAATAACATCCACTCATTGTTGGAACAAAATTTGAATAAAAATTTTCATTTACAAAACGAGAAATTAAACTTGATTTTCCAACTGCTGTTTCACCTAATAAAACTACTTTAATTGATAAAGGTTTTTCATTTTTTTCTACTATTTGTGAAATATTTATTTCATTTTCAGCCATTATTATATAAGAATATTTAAAATAATTAAATAAAAATTTTTTTATTTATAATAATAATAATTTCAATATTTTCAAGATTTTACAAACTTTCTTCTATACCTTATACAATCAATCAAGATGAAGCATTTGGAGCTTATAATGCATATACAATATATAAATTTGGTAAAGATTCATATGGTAAAAAATATCCAGTTTACTTAACAGTTTGGGGCCATGGAATGAGTATATTATTATCTTTATTAGAAATTCCTTTTATTTATTTCTTAGATTTAAACACATTATCAATAAGATTACCTTCTGCAATTTTATCAATTATAAATTTAATTGTTATATATAATTTGATTAAAAAATTTTATGATATTGAAACTTCTTTATTTATTACTTTTTTTGTTTCTATTTCACCTTATCATATTATGATAAGTAGATGGAGTATGGATTGTAACATAGCTCCTTATTTTTTAACATTAGGTATATTTTATTTTGTTAAAGGTGGTGAAAATAAAAAATATTTTATTTTATCTAGTATATTTTATGGATTATCATTATATACTTATGCTAATGTTTGGTTAGTACTTCCTTTTATAATATTAATTCAAAGTATCTATTTTTATTATGTAAATAAAATAAATGTAAATTTTATTATTTTATTGTCTTGTTTTATTTTATTCATTTTTGCATTGCCTTTAATGTTATTTTTATTAGTAAATAAAAATTTTATAAAAGAAATATGTTTACCTTTTATGACTATACCTAAAATGTATAGTATGAGAGATAAAGAGGTTTCTTTATTATTTTCTGTATTTAATTTTATTAAATTAATTTATATTATATTAAAACAAAGTGATGGTTATTTATATAATAGTATTAATGAATATGGAATTTTTTATAAAAATTCTTTATTATTTTTATTTATTGGTTTTATTTATTGTTCTAATAAAACTAAAGAAGGTTTTTTTAATAAAAAAATAACTTTAGAATTTTTTTTAATTTTGTATACAATTGCAGGTATTATTATTGGCACATTAATAAACCCTAATATAAATAGAATTAATATAATTTTTATTCCTTTAATCATTATTTGTTCTTTAGGAATAAGATTTGTATTTAAAAAAATAAATAATAAATTAATTATTATACCCGTTATTATTTATTTAGTACAATTTATTTTTTTTGAACAATATTATTTTATTACTTTTTCAAAAGAATTAAAAACTTTTTATCCTGGAATTGACAAAGCAATTAATTTTATTATAAATGATTTAAATTTTAAGAATAATAATAATATATCTTTTCATATAGAAAATGATAGAAATGCAATTCATGCTGTAATTTTATTCTATTTAAAACAGGATGTGAATGAATATTTAAATAATGTTAAATATAATGAAAATATTAAAAGGAGTTTATATCCAATGCAATATAATAATATTTATTTTTATTATAATAAAATAAATAAATTTAATTATAAAAATATTAATAGAAATAATAGTATTTATTTATTGAAAAATATAAATTATAAAATTAAAAAAGAATTTGAAAAATATGAATATTCAAATAAAAAATTTAATGATTTTTTAGTTTTTTATAAATTATAAATTATTAAAATTAAATATTTTTTAATTTAAAATATAAATACTTATAAAATAAAAAAAATTTAACTATATAAAATCATAAAAAATAAATCGAAAATTATAAAAATAAATTTTAAAATTAATTAATATTAAATCTCTTTTTCTGATATATTAAATATTACTGATCAATATGGATATAATCCAAGATTATTTATAGGAGGTTATCCAAAAACGGAACATTAGTTGGAGTAATTACTTCAATATTTTCATGGTTATTTTTAATAGCAATATTTATATATTATTTAATTAAACTTGTTTGTAAAAAAGAAATTAATTCATTAACATTTAAACGTTATTTTACCAACGAAGATTTTGTATTATTAGATAAAGAAATTTTTTTTTCATTTACTTTAGAAAATCTAAAACTTATGAAAATTTTGTAGATGAAACAGTTTATTATCCTTCAATATATCATCGAACAGGAGTTCGAATGGAAAATGGTCTTTTTAATTATAGTAATTTAACTAAATTAAATGCAAATAGGTGTAAATTAGAATATTTTGGAAATGAATATCAAAAATTATTTGAAAATTATTCTTTATCAGATATATATTGTATAAAAGATTTAAATAAAACATTATTTGGAACATTTTCAGAGCATACATATTCGTTTATTATTTTAAATTTATTTCCATGTAAAAACAAAACGAATTCAAGCATAATATGTCAACCAAAAGAGAATATTAGTTATTATTTAAATGGAACATTTTTTTCTCTTCAATATCAAAATATAAATTTAGCTCCAAAAGATTATACAAACCCAAAAAAAAATTATTGGAGATGATATGACAACAGTAAGTTTAAATTATATAAAAAAAGCTTATATTTACTTAAAAAAAATATTATTCAAAACTGATAATGAACTTATATTTGAAGAATACAAAAAAAAAGTTTTACTGCTTATGATTATAATTTAAATTTTATAAAATATTTATATTTAAAAATTTTTCATTTGTAAAAAAATGGAATTTTTATATTTTATTATGAATAAAAAAAATTTTTTTTTAAAATTATTAAAAATATATTTTTTTTATTTCTTTTTTATTATAAATAAATAATTACATTTAATATATTTAAAATTTATTATTCAATTTTCAATTAATTATTTTTTTGATGGAAAGAAAAGAACTTATGACATTAACATTATTTATAAAAAATGTTAATAATAATAATAAATTGTTTTTCATTTGTTTAAAATCAAATTTTATTCTAATGGATTGCTGAAAAAGAAAAAAATTCTTGAATATTTAAAATTAATAATAAATTCATAAATATTATAGATGAGTTATGTTATTGTAATAAACTTTTGGATAATATTAAAATAAATTTTTAAAAATCTTCTTTTATTTTAAATTAATTATTTCTATTAAATAATAAATCATCTGTTTCAATAAAAAATTAAATTTACGTATTTTTTTTTATTTGGTAAAAAAATAAAACATTTTGAGATAATTTTTATTCCAAAAAAATTTTTTGCCTGATTTAATTGAAATTAATATTGAATCAGTGGTAATTATTTTTATTGTTTTAGTATTATTATTAATTAATATAGAAAATAATTTAATTTAATGAGTTAATAAATATGAAAAATAATAAATAATTTTAAAAAATAAAAATATATTTATATATTATTAAAAATTGGGGATTGGGGATTGGGGATTGGG
>JAEEGK010027190.1_pt1 | contig 11577 bp, 1 predicted proteins | sample 8958771 | NCBI WGS metagenome assembly JAEEGK01 (sample SAMN16246547, study PRJNA631951) | gut metagenome | biome: gut microbiome; feature: rumen; material: SC-attached | host: Bos | place: Iran: Karaj | collected 2018-10 | reverse complement strand
TTCTATTTTAAATACTTTCATATCTTTACTTATTAAATTACAACTTAATCCTATATTATATGCTGTACTTAATTTATCTCCTGTTAACATCCATATTTTTATTCCTGATAATCTTAAATCTTTTATTACTTCTGGTACATTTTCTTGTAATTTATCTTCTACTATTGTAGCTCCTATTAATGTTAAATTTGATTCTACCATTTCATAACATAATGATATTTTCTCATTTTTTTTCTCTGTATCCATTTTAGCTTTGTTTAATTCATATGAAAAATTTTCATATTCTTTTTCTGATAATATTCTCATTGCTACAAATAAAGTTCTATAACCTTTTGAACTAAATAAATTTACATAATATTTTGCTTTATTTAAAATTTCTTTTGGCGTTGATTCATTTAATCTTTCTTCTATAATACTATCAGCTCCTTTAATATATAATTTATAAATATTTCCATCTTTAATTATTACACTTTCTCTTTTTCTCTCTGAGGAAAATTCAATTTGACAAACTTTATTATAAACTTTTTTAATTTTATTATTTTTTTCTCCTAAACATAAAATTATTTTATTATTCAATTCACTTATTTCATAACTAAAACCTTGAAATTTTGCAGTTTTTACTAATTCAATATTATCAGGACTCATTCCAATATATTTTCCTCCTTGAATAGTACAATCATGACAAACTGCTAAAGCAGTCCAAAATTCTTTTATTAATTTATCAGTTCTATCTAATTTTAATGTTATATTTGAATCATCATTTGCTTTTGCTAAATAATTATCATATATTATTATATCTAATATTTTATTTTTATTATTTTGAATTGATGCTTTATACATATCATAATCTTGTACTGTTGTTATAATTTCTTTTTTACGAAATTCTTTATTTTTATCATAATCATTTTTTATTAATTCATAACATATATCACCAATTACACAAAATTTCATTGACATTTTATTACAAGTTAATGTTCCAGTTTTATCTGTGAAAATATAATTTACTGAACCACATTCTTCATTTAATGAAACTGAATTTGGTGTGATGAATTTATGTCTTATTTTTGAATAACCTTCAATATCCATTCCTATAAAAATACCTTGTATTACTTTTACTATTTCTAATGTTACTATTAATGATATTGGTATCATTGTATTTAATAATAATAAATATGTAAAAAAAGATAAACAAGAATCGACTTTAATATTAAAATATAAAAAATCAATATAAGTTATTCTTTTTCTTTCTTTTTCTGTTTTAATATATCTTTGTTGTATTATTAAATCATAATGTTGATTAAAATAAATAGAATGAAAAACTGCACATAAAATACTTAAAAATACTTGAAATAATAATATAGCAATTAATAATTTATTCATTAATTTTTCAATAGAACTAAACTTACCTAAAGGTTCCTTTGAATTTTTTAATAATTTACAATTATGTCCAGTATAAATAATAATTCCAATAATCCAATTAGTATTTCTTAACTTAGCACCTTTTAATAATAAATTTTTAGCTTCTAATGGAAAAGAACATTCTTCATTATTTAATTTTAATTTAATTTTACCATTTAATTGATATAAATTAGGATTAGGTAAATCACATTGACAAGTACCTTTAATATGAAATTCACTTTTTTTTTCTTTTATTTTTTTCACATCATTTTTCCTATTAATTTCATTAATAACATTTAAATTATTACTATTATTAATATAATTATGACTATTATTAAAAGACTCTGCCAAATTATTCTCAGTTTCCATAAAATTTTGAACTTTATCAATTTTATCTAAATGAAATTTTCCTTGAGTAAAATTAGGAGAAGCTTTTAATTTCAAATTTTTTTCACCATCTAAAGTCCCAGTTTCAATATAACAAATTCCATTTGGTAAATCAGAATCAAGTAAAACTAAATCAGCAGGAAAAGTAGAATCTTTTTTAACAGAAATAATTTCTCCCATTTTTAAATCACCACTTTTAATTTTTACCCATTTTCCATGTCTAAAAACTTCACAAATTTCACAATTTTGTTCTTTATCAATTTTTGCTCTTTGAAAATCTTCATAAGCTTCTCTAATTAAAGAAACTGTTAATACGAAAATTAAAGGAATTATTGCAGAAAATGCACCTAATGGACTTATTATTGGAATACATTGTATTATTGCTATTATTAAAAAATATACATTTGCAAATCTCATAAATTGATATAAAAGTGATTTTGGAAAAAATGTTATTATGTTATATTTTCTTGTATTTATTGTATTGTTTTTATATTTTAATTCATCTACGTTTAATAATGGATTGTTTATGTAAAATTTATATATTTGAGGATTAAATTCTATTAAACTTGTTTGAAATGAATTTTTAAATTTGGGATTTTGGGTTTTAGAAAAATTTTTGTATTTTATTTTTTGCAATATTTTTGATTTTTGATTTTTGTTTATTAATTTTTGCTTTATTATTGTTGGATTTTGATTTGGTAATGATATTGTTTTTTGATTTAAATTGTTTGTTTTTTGAGTTGTTATTTTGTCTATTGTGTTATTGTGATTTTCAATTTTTTTTTTCTTCGGCATATTATACTTTTTTAAAAGTAAAAAATTTAATTTCTTTTTTTTTATTTAATAAATAGAATAATAAAAGTATAAAAATTTTTTTTTTGAAATTAGGTATGAATTTTTAATGTCTTTTATTATTATTTTTTTCCTTATGATATTAAATTAAAATTTTTAGTATATAAAAAGTAATTTAAAAATGAAATAATTTGAAATAATTTAATCTATATTAATTTTAATTAATGAAAATATAAGAAAAATTTAATTATAAGTAAAGTTTTTAATCAACTTTTTTATTATTTACTAATAAAAAAATAAATGGTGAAATTAACTGTTTTAGAAAAAGGTTTGATTATAATTGAAAGATATCTCCCAAAAAATAATATTTTAAATTGTTTTTTAATGATTATAAGAATAGTCCCTCTTTTTTTAATAACACATGATTGGAATATTCATTATAAATATAGTATAACATATTATTTATCATATATTACTACATTACCAATTATTCATAAATTCAATGCCAAAAATATTTCATCGATTTTAGTCATAATTATATTCTTTTATATAATTATAAATATAATAATTTTTTTCAAATTTTTCAAACAATTAAAAGATTTTAATAAAGTTTCAAATCCTTCTTTTTTTGAATTTTCAATTAAAACAATGTTTTTTTTAAATTTTATTATTTCACCATATACTTTTATGATATGTTTTGAAAATTATTTTTGTGATCCTATTTATGATAATAATGTAAGTTATAAATTGATAAAAAAGATTAATAATGATTGCAGAGATTTTGGTAATTATATTATTATGATAATACAAACTATTATAATTATTTATCTTCTTATTGTAAATTTTTATTTTACTTATATTATTTCAAAACCATGTAGTTTAACTTCATCAATAATGATAACGAAATTAAATAAGATTCAATTGAAGTTATCTTTATTTCCTTTATTTCAAGCAATTTTAGTATTTGATTATTATATACCTTTTAAAATATGTGTTTTAATAAAATCAATTGTTAGATTATTATTTATTTGTTATTATATTATTTTCTTACTTGGGGAATTAAAAAATTTTTATACTAATTTTAATTTTAGATTATTTATTCTTTTTATTGATTCAATGTGTTTTTTTTCATGTATTATTGAATATATTTTCTTATTTAATTTAAACAATAATTTAATATATTTACAAGAAAATGGAACAATTATTATATTTAAATTAATTATAGAAGCAGTATTATCTTTTATTGTTGTACAATTTTTTTTTTTAACAGAAAAAAAAATTATTATTCAATTTTTTGAAGGAAAAATTGCAAATAAAAATTCATATGAATTATTAAATAAAATATTTTTTATTTTAAATCATCCTGAAAAAATATTTGGTACTGATTTAATATATGAAATAGTAGAACATTTTGATACTATTTTTAAAAATCATAAAAAATCAAATAAATGTATATTATATCCGGGAATAAAATGTTATTGTACAAAATATACTTATAAGGATTTTATAAAACAATCAGAAAAATTTTTAGAAATTATTAAAGAAATTAGAAATGGAATAAAATATAATAATAAAATTTTAAAAGTACATTTCCCTATTATGTATAAATATATTGAAAATATGATTCATATTCAGATAATTAAAAAAAAATTAGATTATGAAAATGATACATTTTATTTAGGTCTTACTTTATTTTATATTATTTTTGATAAAAATTATAATAAAGGACTTTTTTACCTTGAAGAATTTTCATCAACTAAAAGTTATAAAATTAATCGAGTATTACAATTACAATTTAAAATAATAAAAAATATAATTTTAGAAGATTTTCAAATAAATTTAAAAGATTTAAAATATAAAAATACAGATAAAAATGTAAATAATTCATTTAAAGGAATATATAAATTATATTTCAAAATTTCTAAAGTTATAATAATTGAAAACCTTGTTACAGAAATATTAAATATATATATTGAATCATTAAATATTATTAAAGAAAAAGATTGTTCATTCTCTGAATTCAAAAATTTGTTGAAAAAATTAAATAAATCATTAAAAAAATTGAATAAAGTTTTAAAACAATTTTTTTTATCAAATATTATTAATTCATATCATTTATGTGCAAAATTAACAGTTTTTTATTCATTTTTTTATTTAGATTTACCAAAAGACATTAATAAATGTTTTAAAAATATATTTGAAATTACCTGTCAAATTGATAACTATTCAATTCTCTTTATAGATTCAAAAAGAGATAAAAATTCTTGGAAATTTATAATAGAATATGTATCAGATAATTTATGCTCTAAATTAGGATATCAATTAAATGAATTAAAAAATAAAGAAATAAATGATTATTTTCCTGATAGTTTAAAAAAATGTTATAATTTTAATTTATTAGAAAAATTTAGATTAGGATTTATGCAAGTTATTTTAAAAGAAGTTATTTTTTTTAATAAAAAAAAACATTCTATATTATTTGATATGACTGGAATAATTGTTTTTGATGGAAATAAATTACATTTGTTTTTTAAGGTTTATGATTATAAATTTAAACATAATTTTCATCCTATTAATACAACAAAAAGTAAAAGTTTGATATTAAAAGAACAAAATAATAAATCAAATAAAAATTATAATACAGAAGAATGTTTTATTTTCATGAATAAAAATGGAAAAATTCAAGGTATTAATAAATTATTTGAAGATTATTTTAGCTTAGGAATATCTTCAATTAAAAAACATAAAATTAATTTATTAAAAGATATATTAAAAACTGAATCTATTGAAAATAAAAATAATATAAAGAAACCTTTGACTATAGTTTATGAAAATATTTCTTTAATAAATTTTACTTTAATGCAAAATTCTCCAAATGATGAATATAGAAAACCTTATAAAAAAATAAAAGAATTTCAAAGGCAAATTATGAAACATTCTAACTCATATATCAATTGTTATATAGAAAAAAGAAAAATTAGGAAAAGCAAAAGAGAAAAGAAATATTTTTATTTTATATTTTTTGAAATTGAATTAAATAATTCTTATATTACTTTTGAATCTTTTTTTAAGATGAATAAATCAATAAATCCTTTTTTTGATATACCTTCAAAAACAAAAATAGGTGAATTATTAAAAGAATTAAGTCGTAAGAAAAATAGAATTATTCAAAATAAATTTGAAATTAATAAAAATAAAAATGAAATTTTAATTAAAATTCGTCAAATTCAAATTCTTTCAATTAAATATTTATCTTTAAATTATAATATTAAAGTAAATGAAATTTTGGATTTTTCTTTAAAAGAAAAAAAAGAATTTAATGATTATAATGATATTGTTGAAAAAGAAACTACTCGTTTAATTTCTTCTCCTTCAATTAATTCTAATGCATCTTTACAATCAAATAAAAATAATAAAATTTTTACAAATGAATCAATAGATAATATTGATAATTTTTTCCATCATGATAGAAAATTAGATAAATTATTAAAAAACAAAAATTATATTTATTCATTAAAATTTAAAATTTATTGTTTAATTATAATTTGGATATTATTTATAATCACTGTTATTATTTTAGAAATTGTAATTATTAATTTTTTAAATTCTCATTCAAAAACAATTACAAATTTAACTAATGTATTAATTAATTCTTTAATAACAAGAAATATTCTTTATTCATTTATTACATCTTTATTAAATATGCAATATATTGCAAATGGATTACATGATGAAAATGTAATTGATAATGGTTTTACAAATACTATTTCATATCATAAAAAAAAAATATATGATAGAGTAAGAGATTTTTTATATTATTTTAAAAGTTTTGAAAAAGATGAAAAATTATTATGTGATTATAATGAAATTGAAGTTATAAATATTTACTTTGAAGAATTAGATTATATAAATGTAAATAGTCAAAATTTAACTTCTAAACATTCATTAAATTCAATTTTATCAAATACACATTTAAATGCTTTTGAAGTTATTTCTCATGATATTGAATCATTTTTATTTAATATTTCTTATGATACTATTTTTGAAAGAACATTATTAGATAAAAATTCATTTTTTCAATTTGTTTTTGATAATTATTTTTGTAATGGAAAATATACTTGGGATGAAATTGATAATTTAATTTATCATCATATTAAAACAAAAACAAATAAAGTTCTAATTATTATATATATAATTAGTATTACTGATGGATTAATTATTTGTATTGGTTTTATATTTGAAGTTTTTTTGTTTTCAAAATTCTATAATCAAATTTTTGCAAAATATTATTTAAATTATAATTATATTCAATTTTTTAGTAATTTATTATTAAAAAAAGCTAATTTAGTAAAAGATTTTATAAGTAATACAGATATAGAAAATTTATATAAATTTAATTTAGAAAAAATTTCTTTTGAAAATAATATAAATGATAATAATAATTTTAAAACTAATTATTTAAGAATTAATAATAATATTCCAATAGAAATAAAACCATATCCAATAAAAGAATTTATATCTGTTGAAAGTAATAACTCATCATATACTAAATTTAAATTTAAAGAAAGTTTAATTCAAAATGAAATAAATCCAATAATATTTCAAATTCCTACTATTAATTATAAAAATAATTCTGAAAAAAGATTATCTTTGAAAATGAATGAAAAATCACATTCTTCTCAAAGTGGAAAAAAAGAACAAAAAAATTATTCATTTTTCAATAATTATAAAGAACGTCATTTAACAAAAAAAAAAAAATCAACAAATTTTTTAAATAAGAGTCAATCACTATCACAATCATCATATCAATCAAGTACATTAAATTTATTACAAGAATTAAATAATATAAATACAAAAAAAGATTTAAAGAAACCAACACAATATATAATGTATATTATATTTTTTTCAATGTCTATTCTTTGTCTAGGAATATTTTTATTATTTAGTGATTTAATAATAAAAAAAACATTAAATACAAAAATTTTTTTTGTATATATTATAAAAAATTTAATTGAAACAATAAATAATGCTCAAGAAATTTTTAATATTTATGCAATAACATTATTAAAAGGAGAAAAAATGATTTTTAAATACAAATCACATGGTTATTTAAATTCATATAAAGAATTAGATTATATAAATAAATTAGAAGATCATGAAATTTTAGAAGAAGTATTTGAGAAAAATGATTTATTTAAATCAAAAGTTTATGTATTTTTAACAAAAAAGAAACATTTATTTCAATCATTAAATTCATACATGGATTTAGAAAATTCTCAAGATGGATGTAAATTTTATACAAATTTTTACTATGATAATATAAATAATTCTGATTTTTCTTTTTTAAATGCCTTTAATTATAATATTTCTGAATTAATTGAAGAATGTGTTAATATTAGTCATGGAATTAATTTAAATGGAATATCACAAGCAATTCAAAGTTTTTTATCAGAAATTAGAATTAAATATCATGAATTTAAATTAGATTATAATAGAGAAGAAAATTTATTGAAAAGAGTGAATGATAATAAATTTATTGGATTATGGATGGAAATTAATTTAATTTATGATAAAATTATTATTAATTTCATTATTTCTTGGCTTAAAGATTTAAAGAATGTTGAACATAAATTTGATATATTTCATATTATAGTTTTTTCTTGTATTTTTTTATTACTTTGTTTAATCTGTGTTGGATTTTTAATTTTTTTTCCTATAAACATTTTAAATGACAATTCTATAATTACTAAAATTGAGCCTTGTTGTTATAATAATATTATTTTTTGAAAATAGATATAATTAATGTAATTTATCTACTAAAAAATGTAAATATTAATTATAAATTATTAAAAGAATATTAATTTCATAATTTAATTTAAATTTAAAAAAATTGAATAATATATTTCCATAGAGAAAATAAAATATATAATAATATACAAAATAAAACTATTAAAATAATTGTTTAATAAGATATATTTTAATTTAATTTACTTCATCTTCCTTTAATACTTCAATTTTTGTTTGAAAATTAATATCTTCATGGGTTTATTTCATTTTTTTATATTCTATTGATTTGTTTATCTAATTCTTTATAAATGAAATTATTATTTTAGTTAATTGATCAACTATTCTAGTTTTTTTTCCCCTTAAATTCATCTTTTTTTCCTATATTCTTTTTGTTTTTGTGGTTTTTTATTAATGATTTGGTTTAAAGGGAATTTTAAAAAAATTTTTATTTGTATTTAAAATTATTAATTTTAATAAATTAGAAGAAATGAATAAATAAATTTTTATTTAACATTATTTTTTTATTTATTATTTTTATTTTTTAATAAAGCATTTTTTCTTTCTGTTAAAGAAGTAATAAAATTTTTACTCTCTTTTTCATTTTTTAAATCTATTTTTATTTTTTGTGATTTTTGTTGTTTTAATGTAATACTGATTAAACTATGTTGACTTCTTTGAATAGAAATAATATCTTCAAATTTAATAATTTTGATAATTTCTAAATCAAAAGAAGTTTTAGAATATTTTAAAAGTTCAATTTCATTATTTTTTAAAATAATCATAATTTCATTATCATTTTTTATTTTTTCCCCATTAAATTCATTTAAAAATCCTGAATAATTTAAAAATTTATTATCTTTTATCATTTTTGAAATTTGTTTTATTGATATTGTATCAATAACTGTTATAGTATTTTTTCTACTAAAGACATTTTCATTTTCACTATTTTTAATATTTTTTTTCCAAAATAATAAACTATTCAAACTTTTTAATAATGGATTACCTTTCTTTTTATTATTTTTTATTTTGCATAAATTACAATTTTTATTATGATTAAGTAAATTAATTCTATATTTAAAACTTAATTCGTGAATATAATTAAAACCACCATAACAAAATGAAATATATGGATAATTTGAATTTATTAAATTAATTAATAATTGTTTTAAATTATCTGATTCTTGATTTTTTAAATCTTTTCTTAATGAATTTTTCCTATCTATTGAACTATTTTTTGATGATTGAGTATCTAAATAATTAAAACTATCTTCTAAATTATCAATATTACTTGATTCAGATATCATAAAAATAAAATGATATGATCCTTTATCTTTTAAAAATCTTTCTGTTATTTTTTCAGTAAAAAATTTAGATTTTAATTCATCTTTTTCTATCATTATCATTTGTGGTAAAAATGAATATTTTTGTTTTTTTTCAAATTCTATAATTCTTAAATCTAAAAGAATATATTTACTTTTTTTATTTATTTTTAGAGTGCAGTGTGGACAAATATAATTGTTTAAATTATTATTATCTAAAATATTTTCTTTATTTATATCTTCATTTATCTCTTTTTTAATTTCTGCATTACCATGACAATTTTTACATAATTCATCAGGACATTTTACAATATCATTATAGCATATATAATATATTTCAGTTGGAAAAATTGGCATTGCTATAAGTGAATTAGGTTTATATTTTTCATAAGCATTTTCTAAATTTTTAGAATTTAAATTATATATTTCTAATTTATTTGCTAACATTCTAAAACTATATGGTGTTTCTTTTCTTAAATCTAATGCTATATTAAAAATAAAATCAATTTCTTCAATATTAGTTATTGTTAATCTTGATATTATTTTTGTAAGATATTTTTTTTTTCCACTTAATATTTTTTCACCATTGACAATTAAAAAAGATACAAAGAAAAAATAAATAAATAATTCATCATTTTCAATAATTAATTTATTCCATAAATAATATGTTAAATTCAAATCAAGTATACTTGTAAATAATGTTAAAATCCATTTTGATGCAAATAAGTCTGGAAATATATTATTTTTCTCTAAAATATTATAAATTTTTGGTGAATGATATCTTAATAAAAGAATCAATAAACTTAAGGAACTTTTTAAAGCAAAAATTGTGTCTTTTTCATGATAAAAATTTGTCAAAAATTTATAAATTAAACCTTGACTTAAATTTAATATTTCTACTAAAGATAAATTAATTTTATATTTTAATAATGTCATTACTGCCAAAATTTCATTTAAACCATTTTTATATTTAATTTTATTATTTGAAATGAAATTATTTATTAATAATTTTAAATCTTTTTCAAATAATGGATATTCTTTTGATTCTTTTTCTCTTGTTTTTTGAATTTCTTCATTTATTATATTATTTTCTTCTGTTTTTATTATAATTTTTTCATTTATTGATTTTATTTTTGGAATATTTTTGCATAAAATTTTTTCCCATTCATCTGTTATATTTTTTGATATATTAAATTGTATTTCTTCTTTATTTTCTATATTTTTTTTTTCATTATTTTCTTTTGGAATTTTATCAGTAATATTATTTTCATCAATATTTTCATTTTTATTTTCTTCAATATTTTCATTTCTATTATTTTCAATAATATCTTTTTTATTTTCTTCAATATTATCTTTTTTATTTTCTTCAATATTTCCATTTTTATTTTTTTTAATATTTTCTATTTTATTTTCTTCAATATTTTCATTTTTATTTTCTTCAATATTTTCTATTATATTTTTTTCAATATTTTCATTTTTATTTTCTTTGATATTTTCTATTATATTTTCTTCAATATTTTCTATTTTATTTTTTTCAATATTTTCATTTTTATTTTCTTCAATATTTTCTATTATATTTTCTTCAATATTATCTTTTTTATTATCTTCAATATTTTCTATTTTATTTTCTTCAATATTTTCATTTTTATTTTCTTCAATATTTTCTATTTTATTTTCTTCAATATTATCTTTTTTATTTTCTTCAATATTATCTTTTTTATTATCTTCTATATTATCTTTTTTATTATCTTCTATATTATCTTTTTTATTTTTTTCAATATTTTCTATTTTATTTTCTTCATTATTTTCATTTTTATTTTCTTTTATAATTTTATTTCTATTATTTTCATTTTTTTTTTTTTTATTTTTTTTTATTTTTTTTTTTTTTTTTTGT
>JAEEGK010027189.1_pt1 | contig 11577 bp, 8 predicted proteins | sample 8958771 | NCBI WGS metagenome assembly JAEEGK01 (sample SAMN16246547, study PRJNA631951) | gut metagenome | biome: gut microbiome; feature: rumen; material: SC-attached | host: Bos | place: Iran: Karaj | collected 2018-10 | reverse complement strand
ATTTTATTTGTTTAAAAAAAAAAAAAAATTTAAAAATTTGTAAATAAATAAAAAAATAAAAAAATTTTAAAAAAAAAAAAAAAAAAAAGAGTGAGGACGAAATAAGTTCAATAATTTATATATCAAAAGATAAATTAAAATTACTTGTCAATAAAAGGAATATTGTAGAATATAAAATATAAAAATTATAGTTTTAATATTTTTAAAAAATTTATATTATAATCAAAAATAATATATTTAATATCAAAAATTAATCTTTTTTTATATTCTAAAAAAAATAAAATAAATAAAAATTGAGTTTATGAATATTCTAACACATGAAATTAATGAAATTAAAAATTAATAAATAAAAAACTAATTATAAATTTTAAATTTTCATTATTTATAATTTCAATTTATATTTTTTAATATTTCTCTCTAAAACTAAATGATTATCCATTACAGAAAATCTTCTATTCTCATTTTTTTTAACAGTATTTTTCTTATTTTCAATCATTTCAAAAGAAGAATCATTATTTTGATTATTTTTTGATATGTTAATAATGTTTTTTGAATTAATTTTTCCTTCTTTAAAAATTTCATTAGTTAATATGACACTTTTTCTAACTTTTTTAGGACTTAAAATATTATTAGATACTGGCATCATTGTTTTATTTTTCTTTATAAATGATTCTCTAATAATTTCATATGATTCTTGCAATTTTTCTTCATTTTTTTTTAAATTCATATTCGTTAGTTTTGATTTAATTAATAAATTTTCAGTTAATTCTTTTGGATTTTCTTTTGTATCATCAAAAAAAAATTTTCCTTTTTTTCCTAATCTTTCCACTTGTAATGTTGTAATTAAATTCATTAATTTACTATTTAATATCATTGGATCTAAAGGTTTATGTTTTTTTTGTTCATGTTTGTATTCATCTTTAAAAGATACTTCTAAAAACTCTTTCTTTCGATTTAATTCATTAAATAAATCTTTCATTTTAAATTATTTTTGATTTTAATTATGTTTTCAATCTTTTTTACTAAATTATTGTAATTTGATTAAAATAATAAATATTATATATTATATCTAAATAGCTTTCTATTATTTTAAAAAACAATTATAACTTTTAAAATTATATATTAAATAAATTATAAATATAATAAATTAATACACAACTCCTATTACAAAAAAAAAACCAAAAATTATAGTAAACTTAAAATTAACATCTCACAAAAAGAATAATTCAAATAATAATCAATAGAATAAAAAAATCATATACGTGATTTTTTATAAGGATAAAAAAAAACAACAATAACAGTAATATCATCTCTTTCCAAACTTATTTCTCCCCATATAGAAACACATTTCTTAACAATTTCTTCACTAATTTTTTCAATATCTCCATTTTTAAATAATTCAAAAGAAATTTTACTAATATCTTTTTCACTTAAAACATCCCATAATCCATCAGAACCTAAAATTCCTAATTTAAAAGAAGTATCAATGAAATTAACAGTAATATCAGGTTCACATATTACTCCAATTTTTTTTGAAATATAATCACCTAAACTTCTACTTATTGCAATTCCAGGATAATTTTCTCCTTTAAAAAATACTCTAAATGGTCCTTCAAATTCATTATTTGATATATTAAACATTTTATGTACTTCACCTCCTAAATTTTCAATTCTTTTTTTTTCATTTTCTAAAAATGGTTTATGATCTTTACTTAAGGAAAGAGTTTCTAATTTATTTTTCATATAATTTAATTTTAATATTATACTTCTTGAATCACCTACATTTATACAAAGTAAATATAAATTTAAACGAATTATCATATTTAATGTAGTTCCTGAATTATCAATATCAAATGATTGATATGATAAGTTATTATTTATTTTTGATATAAGTTTTTTTATTAAGGAATAATTATTTTTTGTTAATTTTTGATATATATCATCTTCTTTAAAATGAAAATGAGTATTATTTGAGTATTTATCAAAAGTTTTTGGATTAGTAAAAATTTCTTCAATTTGACTTTTTACATATTGAGATGCTAATTCACCATATTTTCCATGACCATCAAAAATACCATAAATATCATATTTTAAATTAAATATATTATTTAAAATTAAATATGAATCTTGATTAGTTTTTGTTATTCCATTTTCTAATGTCCCTGCTTGTGAAAAAGGGAATCCTTTATATTTTAATTTTTCTAAATTTTTATTTTCTTCTTCATCTATTGATATAATTTTCATTTTTTCAGTATGATATTTTTTTTTTTTACGAATTATTATAGGTTTAGATAAAGATAATTTTTTAGTATTATTATTTTTTGTTTCATCTATTAATTCTTCTATTTTATCCTCATTTTTAATTTCCTTATTTTCTTCTTCAATATTATTATCAAATAAATTTAATTCAATATCTACACTTCCTAACATATTTCTTTTTGATGTTTCTTTTAAAACGGGGGAAAAATATTTATTTTCTAATATTTTTATGTTATTTGTTTTATTAATTTTATTACTATTTTTTCGAAATTCATTCTTGATAAAACTTTTACTTTCTTTTAAAGCTAAATTTTTATATTCTGAACCATAATCAATATCTTTATATACTCTTTTTTTTCTAATTGAGTCTGGAGAAATAAATGTCTTTTCTTTGATTAAAGGCTTATTATTTTTTGATTCAATTTTTGGTAAAAATTCATTAGATTTTGCTTTAAAATGATTATTTTTAAAATCTTTTATTTCTTTATAATTAAAACTATAGCTTCTATATTTTTCCTTTTCATATTCTTTTTTTAAATAATGAATACTGTCATGTGAATATATTAAAGGATTTTTATTATTTGATAAATTCAAAATTTTAATTGATGATTCCATTTTATAATTAAAAATTTATAATTTTATCTTACTTATATCTATAAAATATTTAATAATAATACTAAATATGAAAATATCTATTAAATTGAAAAAAAAAAGAATCATGAAATATGTTTTAGAAAGGAGCATTATTTAAATGAAATATTAAGATTTAAAAATTCAAAAGATTTTTTAAATTATTAAGATATATTTATTTATTTAATTAATGGATTGTTTAATCAAAAAAAATATAATTTAGTTGATTTTGTTAAAAAGGAAAAAAAAGAATTATATTTAATGGAAAAATATATAATCAAATTATTTATAAGAATCATTTTAAAATTTTCTAAAAATTTTGAAATTAAAAATAATCTTTCTTTATGATAATTTAAAACAATAAATCTTAAAATTGATACAGCAAGTGCTATTATTAATGAATATATTAAAGAATTATAGTACCTAATAAATATTTTTAAATAAAGCTCCTTGTGATGTACTATATAAAGCACAAAATATATTTAAATAATAAATGAAAAATAGCACTAAAATATTTTGAATGATAAAATATATTATTATATTTCTTCTAGCTTTTTTAAGAATAATAATAGAATATTTTTTTTGTTTTTCTTTATTTTTAACTTGTTCAATAAAAAGAACTAAATTCTCATTATATTTAGTTAAAGCAAAAATACAATTTGTTAAAATTTTACTAACAATATTTGCACCAACTGAAAGTTTCCAACTTTCCCAAAATTTTAATTTACCACCATTTTTATATTTTGATGAAATAATATCATCACTAAATAATAAAGCATTTATAGTAAAATCTAATTCTAAAGAATATAAATAAACACTTATTAATGTAGGAAAATATTCATATTTTCCTATTTGAATAAATATTCCAATAATATCTATTTTACATAAAATAGAATACCATATAATATTTCTATAATTTCTTTTATCTTTATTTAATGCTTCAAAATCATCTTTTTTTATATTATTTGTAAAGTTTACATTTTCATTTGTATTATTTGCAATCACTAATTATAAATCAGCATTTGTAGTTGAAATTTTTTTTGTTTTATATTTTTTTTTTATTCTTATAACCATTTTTTTTTTTTTTTATTTTCATTCGAGAATTATAAAAATAATTATAAAAAGGAGTTTTAATATTATTCATTTCAATCGTTTTTCTATTTATTTCTTCATATTCACTGCCACATATTTTATTTTTATTTGGTGTTTGAGATATTTTTTGATAAATTTCTGAATCAATATTATGTTGTATAGAAAGGAAATTGTTATTAATTTTTGGAACTAACATTTTCCTTTTTGAAGAAGGAAAATTTGTTTTATTATTTAATTTGTTTGTTGAATAAATATTTATATTTTTTGAATATGTATTATAAATATCTTCTTTTAATTTTTTTAAAGTTATTTTATACCATTTACAACCATTAATAAATATTAAGATTTGTAATATAACAAATATTATAATAGAAAAATAAAATCCACTATTATTTTTCAAATATTTTATATTTAACCAATACTGATAACAAACAACAATTTTATAATTTATATTATTTAATAAATCATCAATAAATTCTCTGAATTTATTTTTATTTTTAGTAGTATTTTCAGTTGAATTAGTTTCTTCATTAGTACAAGAACAAATAACTTTATATGTATCTAAATTAATTCCATTATATTCACATCCATCTTCACAAAAAGAAACATTAACATACACATCTTCAATTCTATTTCCTAAAGTTAAATCTTGATTATTAACAGAAATTCCATTACAAAAATTATTAAAAAAATCATCACTAATATTATAAATATCAACACCCTTTTCAGATAAATATTTAGCTGTATCTATATTTAAATTTGATGTATCTATTATAGGTTTAGTAATAGATATTTCAATACCAGAACAAACACTTAAATCAAGTAAAGTACCATTTGATGAATAAATATAATATTCTAAATTAGATGTTGGTTGTCCTTCAATTTTAGTTTCAATTTGTAATAAAATTAATTTTTCATCATCTGGAATATTATTTGTATTTTTTAATACAGTTTCACATTCTCCTAAATTAATTTCTGATAAATTAGTTTGAATTGATGTTGGAGATGAAGAATATTCACTTACATAATATGTTTTATTTCCTGAATTTATTAATGGATTTGATTCTAATAATTTTAAAAGATTTTCTTGAATTATATCTAAACTTTTTTCAGAATCACTTAAATCAACACATGAATCATATATTTATGTTTCTCCATCAATACAATTAATACAATTTAAATTTGAATTAATATTATTACATGAACTTACACATTCTAATGTTTCACTAATAACATTTATTGCAATTGAAGGACAATTTGATGAATCTAAACATTCAATATTACCATTATCACTAGCTTCAAATAACCATAATGTTTTTTTATTTCCACATTGTTCATATACATTTACACATGTATTTATTGATGTTAATATTTTATCATCATAACATGAATTACAATTATTTATTTCTGTTCCAAAACATGTTTTACATGTCTCATAACATTCTAATATTGTTTTACTTGATTCATCATAAAATATATTTTCTATTGAACATATTGATAAACTTGTTAATATTGTAATTATTGAATAATCAGAATTATAAATTATAACTTTATTTATTATTTTATTAGAATCTTCTTCAATATAAACAACTGATATATTAAGGTAATCTAAATTCAAATAATTTTTTAATAATGTTTCACAATAATTTAAATCAGGTTGAGAATATAAATCATTTTGAAAAAAATTATTTGTTGATGTTAATAAATATTCTTCTGTTTCTGTACTTTTAATTATTTGATTATAATATTTTTTTGCAGTATTTTCTAAAAATTCTTCATATAATTCATTATTATAATAAATTGATTCACAAATTTTATTTTCATCACATTTTATACAATAATTAGGACAAACTGTTAATTTAATATATGCAAATTCAGTAGGAGCTAAATAATCATTATGAGTAATATGAAAAATTATTTTATCTACATAATAAAATGTATTATATTTTATTTCATATTTTATTATTTCATCATATTCATAAAATTCTTCATATGTTATTTCTATACCTGAATTATTCAAATAAAATTTACCTATTAATTCTTCATTATCATATTGAGTAAAATATAAAAAATTATAATTTTCTATTCTCTCATTTGAATTTATTATAAAATTAGATATATTTATATAATAATTATCACTTATCCATTTTTCAACATTTTCACAAATAAATTCTATTTCATTATCAATGTTAGGGATTGTAAAATAATAATCAATACTTTGATCTAAATAACTACTCTCACAACCAAAAGCTTTTAATTCTTTATATAATTCTTTATAAGATACATTTTGTTTTCTTTTTTGTGAATCTGCGAGTTAATCTATTTTCATTATATCTTCTACACTACTTGAAGATAAATTTTCATTTGATGTTGTATTATAAATATAAATATCACCGTTACTTATTATAGTTATTCGTGCTGCTAATCTTGAAATACCTTTATCATTGAAAGTAGTGAAAGTTATTTTTTGATTAGTCTCAGTGATAAATTTTATTTCATTTAAATAAATAATATCTCTCAGTTTCTAAATTTATTTCATCTTTTATCTATATTCCATCTATTAATAAATCTAAACAAACATCATCACATAAAAGGTTTATCGTTAAAAAAAAATAACATTTAATTATTGAAAAAAAAAATTAAAGAAAGAATAAATAAATTTTCATTTTTATTATTTAATTGTTTACAAAATATTGAATACCTTTTATAAATCAATATATATATAAATTAAAATAATTTTTATTTTTATTTAGTTAAAAACAATATAATAAATAATAAAATTGCAAAAATAAAATAGTATGAAATAAACAAATTGAAATTAGATTAATCTCCATCTAAGTGATATTTATATTTATTTCTTTTAATTTTTGAATCTATTATCACAAAATATTTAAATTCTTTTTTTCTATTATCATAAAATTGTTATTGTTAGTATTTTTAATATTTTAGATATTTTTCTTATTTAATATAAAAACAAATACTTAAAAAAATGGCAATTCATATTATTTTCCATATTTTAGCTCATTCAATTCTGAAAATTAATATAAATTATTATATAATAACTTTATTTTATATTATTAAAAATAATAATCCAATTTTAAAAAAATATATTAAAATTGCATTTTTATATTTTTGAGAAAATATTATTATAATAAATAAATAAAAGTATTTTTTAAAAAAGAATTAAAATGAATTTAAAAAAGGTTATTTTTATATTATTATTTAAAAACTATAAATTTAAATAAAAAGATATACGATAGAAAAAACTCAAAAACATTATTAAATCAAAAATTATCTCACTTTGACATTTTTTTTATTATTTATTTTGTTACATTAATTAATATTAATAAATAATATTTTATTATATTTAATTATTAAAATATAAATTTTCTAATATATAACATTTATTTTATTACAATTATTTCAATATATTTATTGCAAATATGTCTAATATTGAAAAAAAAATCATAAATTCAAATTTACAAAAATATAATATTTATAAATCAAAATATGATACTATGAAAATAAATTCAATAATTTTTAATAAAAAAACACATTATCTTTCACTATTTAAAGACTATATAATATGGAATGATATTACTGAATTTTTACAAATATATTATCATAATCATATAATCAAAATATATTTCAAAAAATATTTTAAACCTAAAGAATTATTTTATACTATATGTTATATCCATAAAAAAGTAAATAATATAATGTTATTAAATAAAAAAACAAATCAAAATTTCATAAAATTAAAAAAAGACGAAAAAGAAAATCAATTAAAAAAAGAATTTTCAAATATTTTAAATAACATAAGTTCTAATGATACACATTTTTCAATAATAAATAATAGTGAAATAACTGAGTCAACTATAGATAATATAGGAGTTAATGATGATATTACACAAAGTATTGATTTGAGAATAAATAAAAATTATGATTTTAATGAAATTGAAAAAGAAATTGATTTTGTAAAAGGATTTAATGCAAATGATAAAACTATTGAAAATTTAATGTATTTAATCAAAGATAAAAATTATTTAAAACACAAAAAGGAAGAACCTAAAATAATAAGGAAAAAAAAAGATATTAACTTGAATGAAATAAATCCCTATCTAAAAATAAATATAAATAAAAAATTAAATGAGGACACTAATTTAATAAAAAAACAAATAAAAATTCGAACTGGAATAGGAAGAGAAATTAAATTAAGTGGAAATAATAGTAAAGAAAAAAATGAATTAAACACTTGGACTTTAAAAAGAAAAAAAAAAAATATTGAAGTAAATAAAGAATTTAATAAAACATTAAAAAAACCAAATTTATCAATAAATGTTTCTACTCAAAATACAAAATGTGATATTCAAATACCACAAAATTATTTAAAAAAGAATAATGAAGAAAAAAAAATAATTCAACTTAAAAATAAAAAAATTATGAAAATTCATCCACTAAAATTACAATTTGAATTTGAATTAAGTCAACCAAAAGAAATAAACTCTTCAAGTAATAGAAATATAAATTTAAATTCTCAAACTCTTTTAAAAGCATCAAATAAAAGTTTAAATTCAATTACAACAAATGCAACAAATACTACAACAAATATTCATAATACAAAAAAAAGTATTAGAAAAAATACAAGAAATAATCAAATAAAAAATAATTTAAATAACTTTAATGTCATATCTGAAGAAAGATTTACTTATAATAAAAAACCTTTTTTTAAAAATTCAAAAAATCATTTTGTTAATAATGGGATAAATAATAATAATATTCAAACTAAAAATACTTTTGAATATTTAATTAATTATAAATCAGAATTAATAAATGATAAGTTAGCTAGTGCAAGAAATCAAATTTCTGGTAAGAAAAGTTATATATCAAATAATCATAAAAATAAATTAATTTGTATTAAATTGACAAATGATGGTAAAAATAAAATGCAAATTAAGGACTTTGAAAATAGCAATTATCTAGATTGCACTAATTATTATTAAAAGGTTTAATGATAATATGATATTATAATTAATAATTTATTGTTAGTTAAATGAAATATATTTAAATAAAAGTAAATATATAGTTTTTTTTCAACTCTATAAACAACAATTAATTGTTAATTTTAATTTAAAATAAGAATATCTTTTTAAAAAAATTAATAATATTTAAATATAAAATAGAGATTAACTAAAAGAAATATTCATATATAAATTATAAATTAATATTTAAAAAAATAAATCACTTTAAAAAATAAAAAATATTATTTTTTAATATATAATAATAAAATATTTTCTAACTCTTATAATTTCATAAAAAAAATACAATAAAATAAAAATAAATGGAATTTGATGAATATGCTGCAATTTTACATAACAAAAAAGAAGAATACTATATTATAAAACAAATAGGTGAAGGCGCATCATCATTTGTATATTTAGCTTTAAATAGTAAATCGTTAAATGAACAATATGCAATTAAATTATATATAAATGATAATTCTTATAAAATAGAAACAAATAATTTAAACTTAATTAAAGAAAATAAAAATATAGTTAAATTAATAAATTTTGGAGAAGGAATTTTAGAAAGAGGAGGCTCATTAGAAAGTTATGAAATAACTTCTCATTTTTTGAATGATGAAGTTAAATTTTCAATTTTTGAATATTTACCAAATGGGGAATTATTTAATTATATATTTTTTACTGGAAAAGGTTTTAAAGAAGAAATATCAAGAAAGATATTTTTAGATATTTTAAATGGAATTGAAACATGTCATAAATATGGAATTTCACATGGAGATATTAAATTAGAAAATATTTTATTAAGTGATAATTTTAATATTAAATTAATTGATTTTGGATTTTCTAAAAAATTAAATGATGGTTTAATTTATGAAAGTAATGGAACTTATTCTTACATTTCACCTGAAGTTTTAATTGCTGCAACAAAAGGTTATGATGGAGTTAAAAATGATGTTTTTTCATTAGGAATTGTTTTATTTGTTTTAATATTTGGTTTTTTACCTTTTAAAAATGCAACTTTTACTGATTTTAGATATAAATTTATTATTAAAGAACAATATGATGAATTTTGGAAAAGTTTAAATTGTAATGAAAATATTTCAAATACTTTTAAAGATCTTTTTGAAAGAATGATTTGTTTTGATCCAAAGGAAAGATTGAGTTTAAATGAAATTAAAAATCATTCTTGGATTAATTATAATTTTGAAGAATGTAATCTTTTTAATTTTGTTAATGATGATTGTAGTGTTTGTACAAATAGTACTTTATATAATTTAAATAATGAAATGGTAAAAGAATTTTCTTTAAGGAAAAGTATAATTGATTTTAATATGAAAAAGGAATAAAAAAGTTGTTTGACCTTTTTTTCCTTTTTTTTCTTTATTTATTAGAGATTTTATTACTATGTATATATTATATAGATTGAATATAAATTTTGGAATTGATTTTTAATGAGAAGTAATTTTTTAAATTATTTTAATATTATTTTTAAAAAATATATTATTGAAAAATTTTGGTAATTTATAAATTTAATAATACCTCTTATTAAATAATTAATTAAAATTTATATAAAAGAAAGAAAAAAATTAAATATATATATACTACAATAACATTAATTAAATATTTATATAATTTTACAAAAAAAATAAAAAAAAATTAACTAAATAAATACAAATTACAAAAATAAAAAAATGGAATCAAAAAAACAAGGAAAAAACCAACGTTTTCTCTCTCCAAGTTTTAAAAAAGGTGCAATAAAAGAGACAAAAAAATCAGAAGATTTCCACATAAATTTAATGGGAGTAAACAGTGACAGTGATGAACAATCTTCTCCAAAACCACATAATCAAAAATCAAAACGTTTAAGTTTAAATGACAATAATTATCCTCAAAAAAAATCATCTAATCAAGAATCTCCAAATAAAAAAGAAAAAAAAATAGAAATAGGAAATATGACAATAAAAAATTTAGCATATCAATCACAAGCAGGAAAAGGTGAAGATGGTTTTACAAAAATAAATCAAGATAGTTATCTTGTAATTCCAAATGAATACAAATTAAATGATTTTAATATTTTTTCAGTAATGGATGGTCATGGTTTAAATGGTCATTTAGTATCTCAATTTTGTACAAAATATTTTACATCATATTTTGCAAAACATAAAAAATTAAATCAATTAACAGATGAAGAATCAGTATATAATACATTAAAAAAAAATAATTATGAAATAATAAAAAAAGCTTTTCATAAAGCAGAGAAAGAAATAAGTAAAAGTGATATTGATGCAAATTTCAGTGGTACAACATGTGTAATGACATTTCAATTAGGAAAAAAATTAATAACTGCAAATGTAGGTGATTCAAGAGGAATAATAATTAAAGGTGATAAATTTATTCCATTATCAATTGATCAAAAACCAAATGATGAAAATGAAATGAAGAGAATAATAAAAAATGGAGGTGAAGTTTCACAATATGAAGAAGATGGTATTAAAAGTGGTCCATTTAGAGTTTGGAAAAAAGGAGAAATGTATCCTGGAATTGCTATGAGTAGATCTATTGGTGATTTATT
>JAEEGK010027185.1_pt1 | contig 11580 bp, 10 predicted proteins | sample 8958771 | NCBI WGS metagenome assembly JAEEGK01 (sample SAMN16246547, study PRJNA631951) | gut metagenome | biome: gut microbiome; feature: rumen; material: SC-attached | host: Bos | place: Iran: Karaj | collected 2018-10 | reverse complement strand
GATGTTCGTACCGAATACGAAAATCTGATGTTCATCGGTAATTCCCAGACCAGACAACAACCTCTTCAGAAACGTCGGTTCGGTCTTCCTGCCCTCTACGATGAACAGAATTCTCTTACTCATCGAATTCTCCGCCGCGAAGGAGTTTCCTCAGATTGTGACCCTCACGCAGTTCTCTCAAAGTTCTCTCAGGCATCGAACGAAGGCCGCTCTCGGTGAGGATAAGATAGCAATCAGGTCTCATCAAGTTGTTATCGACGAGATCCGTATTGTGTGTCGTCAGAATAGCCTGGTAAGAATCATCGTTCATGATAAGCCTCAGGACATTCTCGGCCAAATCGTAGTGATAAAAAGCATCGAACTCATCCATATACAGGAAAGATACGTTCCCGAAATGCTTCATCCAGTAGAACAGCAACATCAATGCCTTCGTACCGGAAGATGCGATTGTATTGAACACGATGATACGATTCTTGAACTTCTGAACCAGATAATCCTGCATCCCGGGGACATTCTTTTTCTGAAGTTCAATTTTCAGACCTGCCGTGTCCTTCAAAAATGCTTGAAACTCGGAAACGAGATTGTGGGAGAGAATGTAATTCTCAATCAATTCTCCTCCGCTCTTGAAACCGATAAATGCATTTCCGTCCTGGGTCGATCTGAAATACAACATACGGGAAACGAAGTTCATCACGAATGTTATTGGCGAATCCGGTTTCGATACGGTATTATTGTAGATGAATCTCAAGACTGCAAGAGAACCGTTAGAAACACGGACCTGCAGAGACTCCAACCCCAACTTCTTAAGACCGTCATAGTTCGATATGCTTGTTCCGTCACGCTTGAAGATGTTCTCACCGTTTACCGACATCGATTCATAGATGATGTTAGTAGGAGTGTTCTTCCTGTAAGTATACACAATGATGTCGTTTCCCTGCTGGAATTCGTATTCGAATGTGGCAAACCGTTCATTGCTGTAAGCATTTAGAAAAGACTCAGGCATTACCTGCAGCGGATTGACCATGTTTTCGGTCAGTGTATAGCTGATATCGAACAGGGCCAATCCAAGATTCGTTTTGCCTATTCCGTTTTTCCCGAGTACCAGGGCTTTGTTCAGCAAGCCGTTCTTCACACATTGTGTATTGAAGTCATACTTGCGGACATCCGTAAAATCCATGCAGACAGTTCCCTGGAAGTTTTTATAATTAGTTACAGTGAATTTCCTTAACATGGACTCATCCGTAATTTTCTTACGGATAGCATATTATTAATAAGTTATGGCCGGAAGGCATCTTTGGTTCGGAAGCAATAACCCTAATATCAGTCAATCATACCTATAGCGTTATGCTGTTCAGAGCCGAATCCATCACCAAGGCCTTCGGTCCCAAGAAGGTGCTCGTCGACGCCAACATACAGATCAACGAGCATGATGCGATCGGTCTCATCGGACTCAACGGTGCGGGGAAGTCCACCTTCATCAAGATCCTCCTGGGGATCGAACCCTACGACACCGGCGAGATCAAGAAGGAGACGGACAGCATCGGCTATCTCGAGCAGTTCGCCGAGGGCGGCCACGTAACCGTGAGGGAAGTGTTGGGAAGGCCCTACGGCCACATCGAGAACATCAAGCACCGCATGCACGAGATCGACGAGCTCATGGCATCGGGTCAGGACCTCGACTGGAACGCCATCGCGACGGAATACGCCGAGCTCGAACTCAAGCTCAAGAGCACCGACATCGGCGACGAGAAGACACTGCTATACGCATTGACCCAGGTGGGCCTGAACAAGGACTTCATGGACCGCTATATGGACACCCTCTCCGGAGGCGAGAGGGCCAAGGTAATGTTAGCCCGCATCGTCGTGCAGGCGGAGGAGTGCGACATCCTCATCATGGACGAGCCCACCTCCCACCTCGACATCTACACCATCGAGTGGCTGGAGGACTACATCCTCAAGACGAACTGCGCCTTCCTGGTAGTCTCCCACGACCGTTACTTCCTGGACAAGATGGCCACCAAGATGGTGGAGATCGAGCACGGCAAGACCCGCGAGTACAGAGGGAACTACTCCGACTTCATCATGAAGAAGATGATCGACCTCGACCGCATGGAGAAGGAGTACCTCAAGTACAGCCAGAACAAGCGCGCCCAGCAGGCGATAGCCGACCAGATGCGCCACGACCAGTGGTTCATGGGCACCCACAAGATCAGGGAGAAGATGATCGCCAAGATGGAGGTCAAGGAGAAGCCTGAGGAATCCAGGGAGATTACCGTCCGCATCCAGGCCGCCAACAAATCCGGCAAGAACGTCTACATCCTGAAGGACTGCGCCGTGAAATACCCAGGATCGGAGGATTACATCCTCAGGAACATCAACCTCGACATCCACAAGGGCGACAAGATCGGTATCTTCGGGGCCAACGGACAGGGGAAGTCCACCCTCATCAAGGCCCTCCTCGGAGAGCTCCCGGTGGAGGGCGACTTCTGGAGCGCTCCGGGAAACAAGATAGGTTACTATTCCCAGACACACGAAAATCTCGACCTCAGACTCACCGCCGAGGAACAGGTTTTACAGATTATCGGCAAGGAAAGAAGGGGAGAGGCAAGGAAGCTCCTCGCCAGGTTCCTCCTGACCAACGACGAGGTGGACCGCCCCATGTCCACCCTCTCGGGAGGACAGAGGTGCCGCGTGGCCCTCACCATCCTCCTGCTCAACGAGACCAACATCCTCGTGCTAGACGAGCCCACCAACTATCTCGACATACCCGCCAGGCACGCCATCGAGGAGGCCCTGGTGGATTACACGGGCACCATCCTGACCGTCACTCACGACAGGTACTTCCTGGACGCCGTGTGCACCAGCGTCATCGAGGTCAAGGACGGGAAGGTGAAGCCCTTCGCCGGTACATACTCCGCCATGAAGGGCAGGCCCAACATCAGGGAGATCGTCATGGACGCCGACGAGTACCGCGTCCTCGCACCCTTCACCAACTGGGCCACCGGCGTGAAGTACAAGAAAGGGGACCTGGTCCTCGTCGCTCCCCAGGAGATCGACAACTTCCAATGGGCCATCGATCAGGACAAGATCCGCAAGACCGGCGGCAGGCAGAGGAAGAAGGTCTCCATCAAGGAGAAGAAGAAGGACGAGAAGATCTGAACGTCCTGCAGCTCAACCGTCACTCACCGAGATCGAGGATCGTCGACACAATCTTCCAGAGATTCGTCGAATTCTGGATTGTTTTGCATGCGATTGGGTCTGAATCGTTGAGTATCTTTTTGGCCCTCTTGACCGCATCCTCTATCGAGTCTAGATTAACTTTGTCTTTGATCCCTTTGGATTTTTTGTATTTGTATCCGAGATGTTGAGAAAGCAGCGCTTCATATTCATCCTGAGAATGAACGCGGGGATTCTCCTCCAGATGAAGGAGAAGCCAGAACTCGAAAGAAAGGTTTGTCGTGAGAAGCAATATGTTTTCCTTCTCTGCTTTTTTCTTGGCCTCTTCCAGAGTCTTCCTGTCCACCACATCCAAATCAAACACTGCAGCTCTCAGATCATCCTTTTCCAACCCTATCCTTTTCGATTCTCTGGCACAGTTGTTTATGATGCCCAAACAGTCCTTATCCTTTGAGACTTTGACACTGAGGCTGTACTTTTCGGACAGCCTCGCGATACGATTGAAGTATACCTCTTCTGAGACACCTTCCACCATCAGGAAGAGGGTTTTACGAGGCTTGATGCGCCCCGAGGTTTTGACCGAAGACTCAGTCAAACTCTGACCACCCCTCATCCAATATTATCGGCCTTGATCCGAATTTTCCCAGTGCGAATCCCTTGCGCGGATCGTATTCCTTCCTGATACTGAACTCCGACAGCACTCTGATGCTGGACTTCTGTGTGTTCCTGTCTTTAGAAACGAAATAGATCTGATCCCTACGGAAGAGTTCGTCCGTATCCATGAGGAGCTGATCATGGGTATTGATAATGAGCTGTGCACATTTGGGGTTCTTGTCCCTGCGGAACAGCCCGATGATCCATCTGCAGATAGAATCATCGAGGAACGACCCGAACTCATCAATTGCGATGACCGCCCCGGTGCGGAGTGCCTCTATCACAGGCCCCATGAGATACAGCATCTGCAAGGTTCCGTTCGACTCCAGCAGATATGGGAAAGTACGGTCCGCATCGCTCAATCCCGGCGATGATACATCGTGAGTGATGTTCAGGCTCATCTCGTTGATTTTCTGGGATCCAGTGGCCATCATCAATCCGATTATCTGATCAGGTATGATTCCACGCATGTCCGCCACATGCTTCTCCTTGACCGAACCGCTGATTCCTGAGATGCTGAAATCAGCAACGTTCATGGCCTCTATCAGCTTCTCTCTGAACGCGGGATCCTTATTCATGCGAATAATCGTCGCATTGAGTATGTCATTCATATCCCCGGTCAGGAGAATCACGTTACTCATGGCACGATTCACCTGCAGACATATATCATGGTTGAATTGCGCTGCAACGGATACGAACGTGGAGTTCTTCCCCACATTTCCCCTGATCTGACCAAGTTTCCTCCCGGAAGGGGTCGTTGTTACCGTTATTTTGTCCTCTGACCTGGAAAAAACCTTGGATCTCACCCCGTTGGGGCTGTAATACAAGGATTCCTCAAGCACTCTCTCCGAATTGAACGACAATGTATACTCGAAGAGGGTCCCTTCATCCTCAAATGCGAGACTCATTCTGGTAGCGGCATTTCTTGTAGAGGGATCCAGCCTGAAGGGATCGTAGAAGGGTATGGGCATATTGGCGGGAAGAGGGAAACGCATCATATTGGAAAGGATTGCCAATGCATGGAGCAGACGCGACTTCCCTGCTGCGTTGGGACCGAATACGGAAATTGTGTTGAGTGCTTCCAGGGTTCCGACGCTCAGAATATTGTCGTCTGAATCGGTAAGTTTTGTGGGCTTGAAATTCAAGGTTACGTCATCCCTGAACGGCCCATAGTTCCCAACCGTGAACTCGATTATCATTTTTCCACAGATACATCATATGTAAGTCTATATATTATATTTGCGGATTTTCCGCAAATATTGATTATACTCTTACTTTTTACAAACGACGAAACATGTCTTGAAGAAATCGCAACCGTCACTTCTAAAAAGCCGATGCACATCCGTCATCTGGAAGGCACCGCAATGTCCAGGAAACTCAAAATCGGCTACATGGGAATCCCCTTCTCCAACACCGAGGCCATGGCCCTCGAATTCCTGAGGGAGATGAACTGGAAAGATGCCGAACTTGTCGCTCTGATGTCCTCCAAGGCCACCGTCGACGCACTTCTCAAAGGGGAGATCGACTACGGGGTCCTCGCGGTGAGGAACTCCTCCGCCGGAGAGGTCGGAGAGACAAAGGAGTCCCTCGAAGGCATCCGTTACAGGAAGATCCTCGAAGGCTCCGAGCACATCCACCACTGCCTCTTCGTCAAGAACGAGGGCAGCGAAGTGAGATGCATCTGCTCCCATATTCAGGCCCTCGGCCAATGCAAACAGAGCCTTGAGGAGCTCTTCCCCGGGATCGGGCAGAAGGACTGCTCCGATACCGCTTACGCGGCGGAGATGCTCTCGAAGGGAGAACTCCCCGACGACTGCGCGGTCGTCTGCAGGAAGGCCGCCGGAGAGCACTACGGCCTCCGTCTCCTGAAGGAGAACATCGAGGACCGCGGCGACAACGAGACCTTCTTCTACCTCGTCTCGCTGTGAAAAAATTCAAAGACCCAGCGCTACCAGTTCGTAGGCGTAGGTGTGGAGCTGTCCGTCCGCCCTCTTGATCTGCTTGGAGTACCTGTAGACGATGTTGTTCTTGTCCACGTAGGCGGTGATCTCCTCGTCGCGGGCCATGAACTTGCAGACGTCGCACTTCACCTTTCCGACACAGGTGTCGATGGTCTCCTGTGCTATCGGAGAGAGGTTGTCGATGTCGAAGATGTAGGAACCGTAGGACTTCATGGTGTGGAGGGTCTCGGGCTCCTTCAGTCCGGGGACCTCCTTCTTCACTTCTACCGCGTTGCCGCGTATACGGGTGACGGTGTAGATCTCCCTGACGGCCTGTCCGACGAGATGGGAATCCATCGCCTCGGTGGCGAGATACCACATCCAGGTTCCTTCTTCGATTGCCATGGGCCGGAAAACCCCTTCTTGCTATTTATGGGTGGGGGCACGACTGTGCTGCCGAACCCTGACTAAGAAACTCTTCAAAACTCTTCAAAACTCTTCAAAACTCTTCATGTGAAGAGTTAATATATAATACAGCCCATATTTCCAGTATGAAGGTCCCTGAAAAATGTCCTGATATCAACTCAGTCCTGGGTTCTGAACCGATTAGGACCTCAGCTGATACGCTCAGGTACGCAAAGGAATACAATGAAAAGTATCTCCATTGGGACGACTTGAAATACAGGGACTTCGGGGACTCTAACAGAATGGAGGTTTGGAGGATGATGAAGGTCATGAGAATCATGGCCTATCGTTCAGTCAAACTTAGACATCTGGAACTGTTCTACAGCTTGTTCGATGATTATACTCAGCGTACGCTCCACGAGATTGATTCTAGAATAGCTTCGGGTTTCCTGACCTCAAACGGAATCGATGACAAAAGACGGATCATGTTGTCGGTCAGTTCCATGATGGAGGAGTCCATCGCATCCAGTCAATTAGAAGGGGCCTCCACCACCACAAAAATTGCAAAGAAACTGCTGCGTTCGAGTCTCCTTCCGAAAGACCGTTCACAGAGCATGATCCTCAACAACTATCGTGCGATGCAACTGATCAAAAGCCGTTTGAACGAACCGCTCAGCCCTGAATTGATAAAGGAAATCCATCGGGCCGTTACCGACGGACTCATGGAGGATCCGGACACATCCGGTAAGTTCAGGGAAGATGATTCCGTTGCCGTACGTGATGCATATGAAGATGTCACTTATCACGTACCTGTGAAACATGAGCTGATTACGGACATGGTCGAAAGTCTGTGCGGCTACGTCAACAATGAATCTGAATTCGTACATCCGATTATCAAAGGAATCATCATCCACTACACCGTGGCGTACATACATCCGTTCCTTGATGGTAACGGTAGAGTCTCAAGGGCTTTATTCTACTGGTACTGCCTAAAAAACGGTTATTCCATGGTAGAATTCCTCTCCATATCGAAGGTCATCAAAAACCATCGCCACGGATACGATATGGCCTATCTGCTTTCAGAGACTGATAACGAAGATATCACCTATTTCATAAGATACAACCTGAAGATGATCTCGGAGTCGATAGATGTCTTCGACACGTACCTTAAGAGAAAGATGAAGGAACAGGAAGAGACCATTAAGGACGTGGAGGATCTTGGATTGAGCTATAGGCAGTCCCAGATTCTCGAGGACATGATTCGTGGCGGAGAACCTGTCTCCCAATACGAATTGTCAGTCAAATATCAGACTTCAGTGCCCACAGTCAGAAGAGATCTGATCAAACAGATTGAGATGGGTTTGGTGAAGACCTCTGGAAAGAACGGGCATAGAATGCTCTACGTGTATAACCAGAAGAAATGAAACTTTTCAAAACTCTTCAAAACTCTTCAAATGAAGAGTTTGATTGGGTGCAGACTCAGACTTCTGGGGTCTGCACCCTGAATGAATGATATGTTTACTCAATCTTCAGACCGATTTTCTTCATCTGCTCGATGAATCCGGGATAGGAGACATTCCAGCAGCCGTCGTTCTCCATGACGACGGGTCCGTCGGCTACAAGGGACGCGACAGCAGCAGCCATCATGATGCGGTGGTCGCCGTGGTGCTCCACCCTTCCGCCGTGGAGCCTCTCGACCCCTTTGATGATGCAACCATCGTCGGTGGCGGTGATGTCCGCTCCCAAGGCCTTCAGCATCTGCTCGGTGAGGGCGATCCTGTCGGACTCCTTGTACCTCAGGTGGGGAGCTCCCCAGAGCTTGCTGGTTCCGTCGGCGGTCGCCAGGAGGACGGCCACGACGGGGAACAGGTCCGGGATCATGGACATGTTGATATCGAGGGGTCTGGGTCTTCCCGCTGCAGAGACGGTAATCTCCTTTCCGTCGATAGCGATGGCGCATCCCGCGGCCTGCAGGACGTTCAGGATCCTCCTGTCTCCCTGGGGGTCGCGGATGTCGAGTCCCCGGATGGTCACGCTGCCCCCCAGTCCGGCCGCCACGAACGGGAACGCGGCCGAGGAGAAGTCCCCGGGCACGAGGTAGTTCGTGGGCTGGTACTTCTGGGGCTGGGCGGAGTACTTCTTGCATGCCTCCACGGAGCTGTTGGCCTGCCTGTTGAAGGGGCTGGCCCTGATGAGCCTCTCGTCCAGGGAGTTCCTTTCGAAATGGATGCCGAAGCAGGACATCATCCCGACGGTGATGTCGATGTAAGGCTCGGAGACGATGTTGCCGGTGACCTTGACGGTGGTGGGCTGCCCGGTGATGGGGGCGGTCATCAGCAGGGAGGAGACGAACTGCGCGGACACCCCTCCGCTGATGGTGAACATGTTGCCGGTGACGGGTCCGCACACGGTGACGGGTGCCTTGCCGTCGTTGGAGGTGCATTTGACTCCCGCGGCGGAGAGGGAATCGAGCAGGGGGCCCATGGGCCTCTTCTGGATGGATTCGTCCCCGGTGAGGGTGACCTCCTCGCCGAGCGAGGAGCATATGCCGGTTAGGAGACGGAGCGTGGTGCCGGAGTTCTTCACGTCGATGGGCTTCTCGGGAGCGTGCAGGTTCCCTCCCTCGACGATGATGCGTCCCGCCTCCCTGGTGACGGTGGCGCCCATGGCGCTGACGGCGTCCATGGTGGCCTCGGTGTCGAATGAGATGAGGGGGTTGGTGATGGTGCTCCTGCCTTCGGCGAGGGCCGCCATGATGATCGCTCTGTGGGTGTGGCTCTTGGACGGGGTGGGGCTGAGGTATCCTTTGGCCTGCCCTCCCTTGAAAATGATGTCGCTCATATCATCTCGTCTCCGTTAATATGGTGGTGCAGGGCAGTTCATCAGATATAGATTTCCCGTGCCCCTTCTCCGCGATTACCGCGATGGCGGGGCCGGTGCCCGAAATCCCTGCGGCGAGGGCGCCTACTCCGAGGGCCTTCTCCGCGATGCTGTTGTCGGTGTGGGTGACCTCGGCGATGAGCCTGCCGTTGAGGGTGATCGCCTTCAGGTAATCGGTCTCGGCGATCCTCTGTATCTCCTCCATTTGTCCGGAGACCGCTTCGTACCTCTCGCGGGGCACCCTCTCCTTGATGTATTCGGGGATGCAGAGGATGACGTCGTAGCCGTCCGCCGGCTCCCTCCTGATCAGTGTGGTTGAATAGTTCTCGGTGAATATCAGTCCGCCGAGCTCGCATCCGCAGGCGTCGTCGAAGGAGCCGGTCACGGTGACCTTGGCCTCCTTCGCGCATTCCACGCCGAGGCGGATGATGTCCATTATGTCCATGTCGAAGGAATGTGAATCGAGCACCGCCTTGATGACGGCGTTGCACACGGAGGAGGAGCTCTTCAGACCCCTCGACGGAGGTATCTGGGACTTTATCCTCACCTGGTATCCGGCGGAGGGGTCTGCACCGATCTTCTCGAGCGTCCTGCGCACGCAGATGCGCACCAGCACATCGTCGGTGTCCTCCGAACCGATGACCTTCACGTACTGCTCGGTGCCGATCTCGGAATAGGACGCCTCGGTGAGGAGATTTATCCCCAGCACCGCCGCCCTTCCGTTGACGATCCCGTTTATGACGGAGATGCAGCCGTGCGATTCCCCGATGCCGCTCACTCGATGGCCTCCCTCATGGCGTCGGTGTCAGGGTACACTCCGAACCAGTGCTCGAAGGATTTGGCCCCCTGACCCACCAGCATGTCCCTGCCGGATGCTATCCTGCATCCCTTGGATTCGGCGGATCTCACCAGCTGGGTCTTGCGGTTGTAGACCATGTCCATGACCGTGAGGTCCTGGTTCAGCTCGCCCAGAGAGAACATGTACTCGGAGTCCTCGTTCATGCCGATGGGGGTGCAGTTGATCAGTGCGTCGTAACCTTTCAGAGAAACTGTGGCGGCCGCCTCGCAGCCAGTATCCCAGCGGATCCTGGCGACCTTGTCGGGGGACCTTCCCAATACGTAGGTCTCGCAGCCCGACCTCATGGCGGCGTACACCGCGGCCCTGGCCGCTCCGCCGGTACCGAAGATTAGCACCTTATCGCAGTCGGACAGCTTCTTTCCTGCCCTCTCGAATGCGAACACCACTCCGGCGCAGTCGGTGTTGGTGCCGACGAGCTTCCCGTCCTTGTTGATGATCGTATTCACTGCTCCGATGGCCTCGGCGGGACCCTCCAGGGAATCCATCTGCTCCATCACGTCCTGCTTGTAGGGGATGGTGACGTTCATTCCCGTGATATCGTACTCGCGGATGACGTCCGCCAGATGCGCCGTGTCGGGGGAGTCGAATTTCAGATAGATCCCGTTGATGCCTGCCTGCTCCATGGCGGCTCCCTGCATCACGGGGGATAGCGAATGTCCGAGGGGGTGGCCGGTGATGCCTATGATCTTGCAATCATCGCCGAGCCTCCTCATCTCCTCCGCGGACAGCTGTCCTGCCGCGGTCTTCTTCCCCACGTATCCGAAGGTGAAGTCGTTGCCCAGGATCCTCTGTCTGATCCTGGTGACGCATCCGGTCTCCCCCATCCCCAGTATGAGGTGTTTGCGGGAGACCTGCTTGGATGCCATGTAAATGTTGTGAAGATCGGCGAAAGAGTTCACCATGCATGCGTACTTCGATAATTCCTGGTCGCCGGTGTTGAGCGTGCGTGCGAGTACCTCCGCGGAAGGTGTCCTCTCGTAATCGTGGACGGAACGGATCTTCCTGTACGGGATATCAACATCCGAATCCCCCACATCCACCAGTCCGTTGAAGCCCTTCGGCACGCAGGAGATGTCCTTGCCGGCGAGGGTCACTATGTCATCCGTGCCAGCGAACATCGGCACCGTCGGGAACACATCGAGACGTATCTCGTGCATGTCGGCGTCGGCCGGTCCGTCGGGGACGGCGCCGTAGGAGGCGCACACGCGCATTCTCATTTCTCCGTGATGGTCTCCTCGACCTTCATTCCGAAGTGCCTTCCTCCGGAGGTGAGATGGGCGAGGATCTTATCGCCCTTCTTCAGCTTGGGGACACTCTCGGAACCCTTGGGGGTGACGACCTTGATGGTCTCGGCGTTCTGCAGGATGACGTTGTAGGTCTTGTTCCCATCGGTGGCGGTGACGATCAGGAGAGGCCTCACCTCGACCTTGCACCTGCCCACGCTGGCACTGCGGACATTACCCTTCCTGTCGCAGACGAGGACGGGGTCCCCGGCGGAGATCTCGGAGAGGTACCTGGTGCCTCCTCCGGGCACCATGCAGTACATGTGGACCGCGCCCGCGTTGACCCTGAAGGGCCTGGTGGCGACGTATCCGTTGGCCTCGCTCTCGCTCTGGACGAGGAATAAGCAATTGGAATAGGAACCGCAGAGCATGCCCTCTCCGG
>JAEEGK010027184.1_pt1 | contig 11580 bp, 6 predicted proteins | sample 8958771 | NCBI WGS metagenome assembly JAEEGK01 (sample SAMN16246547, study PRJNA631951) | gut metagenome | biome: gut microbiome; feature: rumen; material: SC-attached | host: Bos | place: Iran: Karaj | collected 2018-10 | reverse complement strand
AAAGGCATATCAAATGGTGCATCGAATCCAAGCGATGAAGATGCTCCTGAAATTGCGCTCTCCCATGTGCTAAGTGTGTTGATTGCTTTGCCGTCGTAGTACCATGTTATCTCACCCGGCTTCCAGTCAATAGCATAGGTATGGAAGTATGTGTAAGGTGAGAAGAGATCAACATATCCGCTTCCCTTGTAAGTGTGGCTTGGAACGCCCCAGTGAAGTGTTCCGCAAGCGATATTGTCTTTCTCATTTTTAAATGCACCGCAGGTCTCCATGATATCGATCTCACCTGATACAGGCCAGTTGCCATAGATATCATTGCTCTGTGGAAGCATCCAGAATGCAGGCCATGCTCCTGCTGTCTGAGGAAGTGACATTCTTGCTTCTACGTATCCGTAAGTTGTGCTAAAGAGCGCCTCTGTTCCCTTTGTTGTGCGAAGTCTTGCTGATGTGTAGTTCTTAGCGCCCTCACCTGCATAAACATATCCGGGCTCGTAAGCTGCTGTAATTCTAAGAACGCCATCGCCTACGCCGTCACCTGAGAGGTCTTCGTTTACACCAACGTTCTTGCTGTTGCCTGTGTAGCACTGAAGCTCTCTGTTGCCCCATCCGGGATTGCCACAGTCAGTTGAGCCATCGCCCCACTGAGGATACCAGTTATCAAGGTTAAGTCCTGTGGCGCTGTCTACATTTGCTCCCTCATAATTACCGTCAAACTCATCTGCCCAGATCAGATCATAGCCATCTTTTGATGTGCCGGGATCTGCATAGTTGTAGAGTGCGTTATCAGGATTGTTGAAATCATATTCGTTGCCCTTTACGGGTGAACCGCCGGCTGCATTACCATTTGCCTTAAGGGTCATATTTGTAACTGAGATAGTCTTGCCTGCATTTCCTGATCCATTACCAAACATAAGAGCAAGCTTGCCTTTAGTTACAAAGTTAGCTGTTGCAGGAGCTGTCACAAGTTTAATATGAGTTGTCTCGCCACCTTTTATCTCAACTGTGTAAGGGCTTGGATCAAGGATTGATGCCCAACTCGTCTGCTCCTGAAGGTTTACAAATACCTTTGCATCATCTGCACTGTAGAAGTCACCTTCAAGGGTATATGTCTCACCCTCTGTAAGGAAAAGTTCATGTGTGTACTGAACAGCATAGTCTTTGTTACCTTCTGCATATACTTCGATATCAGCATCGCCATTACCCTTATCGGTAAGGTTTCCTGCTCCGCCTTCTCCTGTCCAGAAATCCCATCCGTCTGCTGTAAGGAGATTATCACCTGATACTCCTGATTCTACAGCATCAGTATCGATCAGGGCCAGATTTGCGATGGTTACAGTCTTGCCTGCATTGCCTGTTCCGTTTCCGAACATAAGAGCAATCTTACCATTTGTCTCAAAGTTAGCACCTGCTGCTGAAGTTGTAACATTTAAATGTGTTACTTCTCCGCCCTTGAGCTCAAGCTTATATGGATTACCTTCAATTATAGAATTCCAACCAAGGGTCTCCTGAATGTTAATGAGAACTACAGCATCATCTTCACTGTAGAAATCACCTGAAAGCTTGTATGTCTTACCTTCTGTAAGATTGAGCATCTGTGGCAGCTGAACTGACCACTGCTCACTTCCTTCAGCATCAATCTTTACAACGCCTGCTCCATCTTCATTGTAGCTAAATGTTCCGGCTCCGCCGTTGCCTGTCCAGAAGTCCCAAGCATTCTTTGCCAGCTCGTTGTTTTCATTATCAAGCACAAAAGCAGCTTCCATAGAACCCGGAAGTTCAGAAGTCTCTTCTGTTCCTTCGCCGTTATCAACGGTTTCGGGCTCTACATAAGCACCATAAAGGCTCATGTTTGAAACAGTGATTGTCTTACCAGCATTACCTGTTCCATTACCGAACATAAGAGCAAGTTTGCCGTTCTGTACAAAGTTTGCACCGGCTGCACTTGTTGTGATGTCAAGGTGAGTTGTTTCTCCTGCCTTGATTTCAAGCCTGCACTGACTCTCATCAAGTATTGAAGTCCAGCCTAAGCTTTCCTGTACGTTGATGAATACAACCGCATCCTCGTCGCAGTAAAAATCACCTGTAAGATGATAGGACTCACCCTCTACGAGATTCAGCGCATGTGTGTACTGAACAGCGAAGTTCTGCGATCCTGTTGCATCAACTCTTACGTCAGCATCGCCATTACCCTTATCGGTAAGATTTCCTGCTCCGCCTTCTCCTGTCCAGAAATCCCATTTTCCCTTTTCAAGAACATTAAGCTTCTGAACCTGCTCTCCTTCGCCGGTTCCGCTCTCTCCGGAATTTTCGCCCTCTCCGGTATTTCCACCCTCTACGGGCTCTTCCTGTCCGGATCCGCTTGAAGCAGCATCACCTGCAACAGTTACTGTAGCTGTGCATGCATTTGACAGCTCATCGTCTTTCTGTCCCTGGATCTCAATGAGATATTCCCCTGCAGCATAACTGTCAGGATACCAGTGATATGCTAAGTTCTGATCCGTATAAACCTTTTCATAGCCATTTGCTTCGCATGAGATTGTCACAGTATACAGCTCATATCCGGCAGCTCCCCATACGAGCCCTATGCCCTGCTCTGCATCGTAAGCAGGCACCAGGCCGAAGGGTATGGTTAATTCTTCATTGACCGGTACCTGTGCTGCATAGGCCTGCACACCTGTCAGCGCAGGTGACGAAAGTGACAAAGTGAGTGCAAAAGCCAATGCCATGGCCATCCTTGTCTTATGCTTCCGCTTCATCGTGGACGACAATTTTTTCTTCATTAAAACACCTCCCTATAGAATGTCCCCAAATGTTATCACCATTATCACATAGTCTCCGATAACGTTTAAGGTCTCATTTTTTAGAGAGGTGTTAAAATTTTATGGATTTTTTATACTGTTTTTCGACTGAATGATCAGGTGTCAGCGCCCATGTTTTTCCTGTATTCGCTTGGAGATACGCCAACTATAGCCTTAAAGCTCTTCATGAAATGTTTCTCATTATCATACCCGACTCTTGCGGATATTTCGTTCACCTTAAGAGGTGTTGTGGCAAGGAGCTTTTTCGCTTCGCCGATCCTCAGATCTCTTACAAATCCCACAAAATTGGTTCCGGTATAATTCTTAAATGCCGACGAGAACAGCGAATAGTTCATTGATACTTCATTGGATACCACTGCCATGTTGATGTCGGTCTTATAATTTTCCTTGATATAATTTATAGCTTCCTGTATCTTTTGCCTTGTCTGGTCTGCGCCATCAGGCTGCTGGTGCTCTGCTGATGCCCTTCTAGCAAAGTCCATAAAACACTGCCTGTAGTCCTCGATGGTCAGAAATGAAAACGGCATAAGAAGTTCTGAATCAACTTCCTTCTGATAAACCTTAAGATACTCAGCTGCAAACTCATCCATGGCAGACCTGAAATCTTCAGGAATTATCTGGCCTCTCTGAACTGATGTAAAGAAAGCGTTCCACTCTTTTTCAAGATCGTCACTTCTGCTGGTTCCTATCAGCTGGACCCTCGCTGCAACGGCCTCTTTCTCGCACAGCTTTTTTCCGCTCTCCAAAAGAGACTGCGCCACACTAGTGTTTCTGTCTTCGCTAAAGAGCGCTACCTTCCTGCAAAATGCATTTTCTCTGCGTAAAAGGGCCTCTTTATAGGCTCTCTTTAGCTCTTTTGAATCCGAGCACACATCGCTTAATCCGGCAAAAGAGCTTATTCCTTCTATAGACTTAAGTTCCTCCACCTTCTCTTTTCCCAGAATAAAAATGTCCATTCCATCGGGCCCGGATATGGCGCTCTGATCGTCAAGATAAGGCATAAGAGTATCTGACCCTGCTGCGATCATGCAGTAAAAAGTATCCCCTGCCGTGTCCTTGATATTCTTGCTGATCAGCTCAAGCTCATTCTCCGAAGCCTCGTCATCCATGAGAAGATACTTTATCAGCTGCCTTCCGGCGTGCTCAGTTTTTTTTTCATCCTCAAGCCTCTGGCTGATCTCGGCGTCGAGCTTCTCCATGATGGCTTTTAACTTATCTCTCTCAACGGGTTTAAGGATGTATTCACGAACGCCCTGTCTCATCATCTCAACAGCATAAGTGAAATCATCATAGCCACTGACTGCCACAGATAAAGGTGGATTACCAAATTCCTTCATAGCCTTGACCAGCTCGATACCGTTCATCTTGGGCATTCTGATGTCGGTGAACATGACATCAATGGTCTGCTCCTTAAGAACCTCCAGGGCCTGAAGACCGTTGGCGCACTCTATGACTTCCTCCACCGGAACTCCGCACCTCTTTATCATGGTGGCGATTCCCTGCCTTATGAGTTTTTCATCTTCTACTACCAAAACCTTGCGCATAAAAAGGCTCCTTTAATCTTTTGATATACTTACTCTTTTCATTGGTATGCGCACGCACACCTTGGTGTAGCATCCCTCCATGGCTGCCACTTCTATTCCGTACTGCTCGCCGAACTCCATGTGGATCCTGTCCTGAACATTCTTAAGTCCGATGCCGTTGCTGGATCCACCTTTGGTCTCAATCTCGCCGGATATCTTTTTCCTAAGGACCTCAAGTTCCTCGTCATTCATGCCTCTGCCATTGTCGGTGATCTCTATGGTGCAGCTCTCCCCCTCAGGAATTCCCTTAACATAAATGGTAGTGTCATCGGCCAGTTCTTCAACACCGTGAATGATGGCGTTTTCAATTATCGGCTGCAGACTCATCTTAGGAATGCTCTGCTTCATTACCTCCTCGGGTACGTTGAGAGAAAGGTAAATCTCATAGTCAAATCTGAGGTTAATGAGGGCCATGTAATCCTTGATATACTCCAGTTCCTCTGATACAAGGACCGTCTTGGAAGTCCATCTCATACTGTAGCGAAGGAGCTTGCCAAGGCTTGTGATGGCATCTGAAATATCGTACTCTTCCTGCATCTCCGCCATCATCTTGATTGACTCAAGAACGTTGTATATAAAGTGTGCATTGATCTGGTTCTGCAGTGCACGGAGCTGTGAGTCCTTTACCAAAACCTCTCTCTGAATGTTCTCATTCATAAGAGACTGGATGTTGTCCAGCATTCGGTTAACCTGGTGCGCAAGCTCTCCCATCTCATCGTTTCGTCCATCCTCAGGAGTTCTGATGTCAAGGTTTCCGCCTCTGACTGCCCTGATGGTGGAGAGGACTTCGTAGAACTTCTTCAGTACACGATTGACCAGAATGTTAATGATAAAGGCCATCATGAGAAGGATCAGGATCATTCCGATGATGTAATTGTTCCTGAGCTGATATACTTGTGAGAGGCTCTCTGAAATGTCATTTACCGACACCAGCGTTCCGCCAAGTTCCGAGATGTACATTCCGGAGATAACACTCTTTTTCTCTTTGTCATAAAAAGTTGTTATACCGGGAGCTTCGCCTTCCTGAACAATATCTCTCATCTGCTGTGAAATAGCCGTAGCTATCGGTGTGACCGAGGTATCTTCATTACTTCCGAATATGATATTCTCTGTGTCTGTCACAAAACAGCTGGTCTCACCCGGCACATTCTCGTACATGGATGGAAACATAGTCTTCATGGCCATGTTGGCTTCAATGGTTCCAATGTTTCCATACTGTCTGTTCACAACAGGAGTTATCAGCGCCAGCATCGGTGTTGTGTCCGAGTTGTCAAAGAGCTTGTCGGTGTAATTAAATATCCATCCACCGCTCTCTGCCATAACTGCCCATTCCTGCCTTAAGAGCCTGTCGTGATTATAAAGGACTGGCATCATTTCCTGCACGTTATCTGTGACAGCATAGTATCTGACGCCGCCAAGCACAGGGTTGGTGTTTATAAGTCTCTCAAGAGCAGCAACATCGCTCTTGTAGATATCAAGCCACTCTTTGGTGCTGTGCTTGTTGCCAACCCGGGCGTCGATGAGAACAGCATTGAGTTTCTCATTGGATAGGAAGAACTGCGTGGACATGTTGATGGAATCAACGTTGTTGGTGATACTGTCCCGCCTTCTCTCCATGGTAGCCTGAGTAAAGCTCACGTTCTCCCTGATTGTAGACTGCTCCATATTGTAAAAGACAATTCCACCCAGGATAGCTACCGGAATGATAACAAACAAAAGCACAATTCCGGTAAGTCTGATATTCAGTTTTTGGCTGTTAATAAAGCCCCAGCTTTTCCTTGGCTTCAATGACATACCTGTACTTTTTCTCCATAAGTTCCCTGTAGCCCAGGGCATCTCTCTTTAGCTTAAACTTCGCCAAAGCAGTGTCAAATTCATCGTCACTTTCGGCAAGAAGCAGCTCTTTTAACGTGCTGCCCCATAACCTGTCTATAGCTTCATCCGTATATTCTTCATCACTTCCGGCCGGGAAGCTCACATCATACTGGCCTGTATATGCAGAGTATTTGTAAGTCCACTCCTCAAGCTGAGCTGTCGGGCCTTCATTCTTCTGACGCCACTTCTGCTGCATTACATTGTCCTGGAACATCCAGTAGGCATCATCCGCGCCGTAGAGTTCGTCATAGGCTAATCTGTCTGTGTTTAAAAGTTCCAGCACATCAGGCCTTACCACTTCTTTCCCATCTATAACATCATAGGTCACACCCTCAATTCCGAGATACACCATCTTCTGGCCTTCCTCGGATATGAGGTAATCAATGAACTCTATGGCTCTGTCCGGATTCTGACAGTTCTTGGACACCATGGTTATGGTCCAGCCGTTTACCGTGTTTGTCGGAAGAACATGATCATCTCCGTTTTCATTCTTGGGCCCGTCAACTGCTATATAGATGCTGTCAGGGTCTTTTGAATAAAGAGTCTTCTGCTGGGCTGACATATCTGTGTACTGATACAGCATGCAGAAATACCGGCCCTGAGCAATCTTCTCCTCCATCTGAGTTCTCTGATCTATGAAGACATCTGTGGAGAGATACCCTTCTCTTGAAAGGCGGTTGAACATCTTAAGCCATTCTAGATACTCCGGATCAGTATCCCTGTCATAAAGCTTGCCGTCCTTCTCATAGGGAACAGCCAAAAAGTTCTGCAAATACTGGTCAAAAGACACGTTACCTATATCGTCAAAGTAATGCGCACCGATAGGGATAAGAGGCCTGCCATCGATAGTCGGAAATTCCTCTGCAGCCTTTTTTACCGCATTTTCAAAGCCCTCGATGGTAGTCATATCAGGAGAGCCGATTGCTTCATAAATGTCTTTTCTCACAAGGAATGTCTGATTTGAACCGATGTTGTTATCGGTGTTTATGACATCATCCGGAGTTACTGATGAACATGGATAGCCATAGATATTTCCATCATCCTGGGTATACCAGCTCACAGCCTGATCATCGGTCACTGTCCAAAAATAAGGATCATACTTATCAGCCAGTTCGTTGAGGGCATAGACCATGTCCTTTTGGATGATCTCATTGACCTGTGGCTCCCACCATCCAAGGGTTATAAGGTCAGGAAGAGATCCGGATGCTATGAGCGCGTTAAGCTTCTCCTCCTCGTTTCCCTGGGGAGTGATGAAATTTATATTTACCCCTGTCTTCTCTGTAATGGCCTTGGATACAGCATTCTGTCCCCACTTGGTGTTAAACCAGGAGTAGTTGATGTACCAGTCAAAGGTCACCAGGTCTTTATCTGTGGTTACGACATCAGAAGTATCTGCCGGTTTTAGAGTTTCACCGTTTCCCTGATGAGCCTCTCCACATCCGCCAAGTACAAGGCTTACAAGAAGCACAGATATTAGGTTTGTTTTCAAAAGTTTCGTTAGTTTCATAGTCCATATTATACCCCATGATAAAGACTGACGCATTAAAACAATGCGTCAGTCCGGGGGTAAAAATTATTCTTTTACGCTTCCTGCGGAAATACTGCTTATGATGTATTTCGAGAAGAAGCAGAAAGCAATGATTATAGGTACAACTGAAATTGCAACTCCTAAGTAAATAGCACCCTGATTCTTTTGCAGATCTGTTGCTGCATTAAGTGTAGAAATCATAACCGGGAGGGTCATTTTCTTTGGTGTGTTAAGGAGGATCAAGGGTACCAGATAGGAATTCCAGTTACCTATAAATGTTCCGATTGACATTGTCGCTATACCCGGTGCCATGATGGGAAGTACTATCCTGTGGAAGATATGGATCTCACTTGCTCCGTCGATCCTGGCTGCTTCCATAAGTGATTTTGAAAGCGTAGCCTTTGTGTACTGCCTCAGGAAGAATACAATTCCAGGTGATGCTATGGCCGGAATAATAAGCGGAATGTATGAATCGATCAGGTGCAGCTTCTGACAGAGGTTATAAAAACCGATCAGAGAAAGCTGTGCCGGGATCATCATAAATACTACTATAACTCTAAAAAGAACGTTGTTTCCTTTCCAGTTGTACATAGCCATACCAAAAGCTGTGATAGCTGAGAAGTAGGCTGTTAGGAGAGTTGCCGGAACAGCAACCTTGAAACTATTAAAGAGTCCCAAAAAGAGATTCACATAGTCAAAGAGAACTTTCCAGTTGTCTTTCAGACTGTGTCCCGGCAGAAATGAAAAGGAATGCGTTATTTCAACGCCTGACCTTGTTGAATTTACCATCATCAGCCAAAAGGGAAGAAGGCACATCAGACCAAGTATTATGAGCGCTATATAAAGAATTGCTCTTTTTATTTTGGTTGCCATGCTTTAATCCTCCTTTCCGCCGATGAATTTAAATTCCATGATTGATACAAATAAAATGATAAAGAACAATGTGTATGCTATTGCCGAAGCAAAGCCTACCTGATGAGTTTCAAATCCAAACTTGAACAGATACATAACAACTGTCTGCAGTGTTCCACCGGGTTCTCCTGCCGTTGAAGGTCCGCCGGTTCCATTCATAAGGAATGGCAGATCAAAGAGCTGAAGGCCACCGATCAGTGATGTTACAGCAACATACAGAAGGATAGGTCTTAGGAGTGGAAGTGTTATACTTCCGAACACCTTCCATCTACCTGCACCGTCAATGGCTGCTGCCTCAAAATAATCAGTAGGTATACCCTGTACTCCCGCCATCAGTATGATGAAGGAGTTTCCAAACCACATCCAGGACTGGATCACTGCGATGGTGTAACCTGCAGTGGCATTGCTGCCCAGCCAGTCGACAGGATTGTATCTTGCTCCGAAGAGCTTGTAGATCTGATTCAACATGATGTTGAAGGTTCCGTATCTCCAGTCCAATAAGGTCGTGAACAGAAATGCTACGGATGTTGCCGCGATCAGGTTCGGCAGATAATAGACCACACGGAAGATGGAAAGACCGGCCATCTTATACTTCACATCACTGAAGACCATCATCAGCAGGAAGGCCAGTCCCAGCTGCAGGACGATGTTCACGCCCCAGATGCGGACGGTATTCCACAATGCTTTCCAGAAAAACTTATCCGTGAATACTCTCTTGTAATTGGCAAACCCGACAAAGTTGGCGTCACCCATGACTTTCAGATCCGTGAAACTGAGGTATAGTGTACGCAATACCGGGTATACGCTGAAGATCAGAAACACGATCACAAAGGGTGCCACGAAAACGTATCCCCAATTGTTATATGCGGTTAATTTCTTGTTTCTCGTTCCTAACACCTTGATACCTCCAGGCCCGTCTGTTTTGACATCGGAAAGCCAAGGGGAGCGCGATGACGCTCTCCCCGGCTGCTTTTCCTAAATGATTATCTTTCTACAGTGATCTCAGGATAGGTGGAAGCTACGGTGTCATAGAAGGTGTTCAGAGCATCTTCTCTGGTAGCCTGACCTGTCTTGATGGCGCCGATGGCAGCACCCCATGCATCACCGATGACCTTGTCATACTTGGTAACCTTGGAGTAGTCGATACCCTTAGCCTGCTCCAGCCAGAAGCTGTACAGTTTCTCACCGCCGTAGATGCTGTTCTCATCGTTCTGATGCTTGTTCAGAGCGGAGATCAGAGATACGGTATCACCCTGAGAAGCCTCGATCCACCAGTCAGCGGTGTCTTCGTTCAGAGTACAGAACTTCACGAAATCCCATGCCAGATCTTTCTTTGCGGAAAGGTTGGAGATACCGATGTAGGTACCGCCGCCGAAGCCGTATGCGGGACCTGCGCAAACGCCCCATTTACCGGAAGTCTCACCAACGTTGTCTCTCATGGTCAGAACGCCCCAGGAAGGAAGGCCGTATGCGAATACGGTAGTTCTCTCAAGGTCTGCGGTAGCTTCTTCGAAAGTAGCTGCATCCCAAACGTTAACGCTGTCATCTTCGTAGTTCTGGATCGCTGCGGTCAGAATGGGAACATCGCCGCTCATAGCCTGGAACCAGGGAGTGGACCACTGGTTAGCATATGCGGTCAGGTCATCCTGATACAGGGAGATAACAAGATCCATGTATTCAAATCTTGCATCGGAAACGTTCAGCTTGCCGTCTACAACCCATGCGCTGTCGCCGGAGAAGTAGTTGATCTCGGAGTCGGAAGCAAAGATACGATAGCCTGCATCTTTCAGAGTCTGAGCGGTCTGAAGGATGGTGTCATAGTCTGCGAACTTCTTGCCGATCTCATCGGGATCGTCGGTACCGAAAACTTCCTGTGCGATATCTCTTCTGTAGTAGATACCTGCGGGAGTGATCTGGTAAGAGATGGCTCTCTGGATACCGTCTGCATCCTGACCGACCTTCCAAACGTAGTCAACGATCTGGCCGTCAAAATCCTTTGCGCCAAGCTCGTCCAGGTTTGCGAAGAAGCCGTTGGTGTAGAAGTCTTCCAGCATCTGAGGCTCACCTACGATGATGTCGGGCTCTTTCTCGCCGCCCATCAGTGCGGTCTGAACCTTGGTGGGATACTCAGCGGGCTCGATGACCACGGTCTCGATCTGAACACCGGTCTGCTCGGTGTATCTCTCTGCAAACTGCTGTAAGTCAGCTGCCAGAGTCCATACAACCAGGCTGCCGCCCTCTGCGGTCACGCTGGATCCGGAAGATGTGGAAGTGCTCCCCGTAGCGCTTCCGGTTCCGGAAGAAGATGCGCCATTGCCGGCGTTCTCGCCGCAGCCGGTAGCAGATACCAGCATCAGGCCGGTAAGTGTAAGTGCTAAAAGCTTTTTCAATTTCATAATGTTACCCTCCTATAATCTAAGCACTATCTGCGCTTCATGGTTTGATTATAGGAGGGCAGCTTTTTTGAAATAATGTTCCAAATTTTAAAAAGGTGTTCTTTTTTTACCCCGTCAGGTGTCAGAAATAAACATCGATGAAGGGATAGGCTCCGAACCTGATATTCCGGGCTTTTTCGCCGGTAACCTCAGCGCCTGAAACTTCTGTTTTTTCTCCGTTTTTGGTCTTAAGGACCATGCGGGAGATCTTGTGGAGACCGTCCCCGGGGAAGTGATCCGCCTGCTTCGTAAAGTGATACCTGATCCGGGTCTCATCCATAAATCTGGCACTGACTTCCAGGTCTTCTCCGATAAGGTAGGCCGGAATGGCAGGGGTCAAAGTAAAGCACAGACTTCCGTTTTTTACCGCAAAGGGACTCTTTCCGAACATCATGATCTTCCAGATGCTTAAAAACTCGATGGTGGAG
>JAEEGK010027183.1_pt1 | contig 11580 bp, 7 predicted proteins | sample 8958771 | NCBI WGS metagenome assembly JAEEGK01 (sample SAMN16246547, study PRJNA631951) | gut metagenome | biome: gut microbiome; feature: rumen; material: SC-attached | host: Bos | place: Iran: Karaj | collected 2018-10 | reverse complement strand
AAAAAAAAAAAAAAAAAGTAATTATGAGTAAATTATAAATTATAAATATAAAATAAAGTAAAATAAAAAAATTTATATTTTCTAAAAAAAATAAACAAAAAAAAAAAAAAAAAAAATAAAAAAAAAAAATTAAAAAAAAAAAAAAAAAAAAAAAAAAAAAAAAAAAAAAAAAAAAAAAAAAAAAGAAAAAAAAAAAGAAAAAGAAGAAAAAAGAAAAAAAGAAGAAGAAGAAAAAAAAGAAGAAGATAAAAAAGAAGAAGAAAAAAAAGAAGAAGAAAAAAAAGAAGAAGATAAAAAAGAAGAAGATAAAAAAAAAGAAGAAGAAATATCAACAAGTAAAAAATCAGAAGAGGAAAAACAAGAAGAAATAAAAGAAGATACATTTTTATCTCCTGAAGATTTAGAAAAAATCGAATTACAAAAAAAAGAAAAGGAAGAAGAAGAAGAACTAGAAAAACAAAAGAAAATTCGTGAAAATTTACAAAATACATATTTTTCAGTTCCAATAAGATTAAGTTTAACATTAAATAAAACACATAAAATAAAAACAATAATACAAAGAATAAAAAATATAAAATATTTAGAATTAGAACCAGATAAAGAAACTCTATTAAATAAATTAGATTTAGAAAATGAAAATACTTTAGAAAAATATAATTTAGAAACTTATACAAGTTTTATTTTTGGAACAAGATCACATGATGGACAAATTCTTCCAGTAAGTAAAGATATGACAATTGATCAATGTTATCAAGAACAATCTACTGTTTTTATTTTTGAAGTTTTAAATTCTAAAGGAATCAATCAAATTAAAAAACCTTTTAATTACCAGAAAGAAGACAATAAAAAAAATGAAGAAAATAAAAATAATAATAATAATAATAATAGTAATGAAAATAATAAAAATAATGAAAGTACTAATGATACTTCATCTATTTCAAATAATACTAAATCTGATAATATTATTTTATCTAATTATATTTTATATAATGAACCTAGAAATTTTCCTCAATTATATACAAAAGACAATTTCAATTTAAAAACAAAAGATGAAATTTTTACATTAGATAATACCTTAATATTTTATCCAAATCGAAATTTCAAAACAATAAAATCAATATCAGAAACAATTAAAAACTTTGAATATCCAATAAAAATAACATATTATTATCCTTTAGTAACAAACGACAATTATTTATTTTATAAATTTTATTCAATTCCTATTCAATTTAATATAGATATAATCCTTTTTAATACAACAGAAAATAATTTCACAGCAAGAATGTTATATGATTATATATTAGAAAAAAACAGAAAATTTTTTGCTTCACCAAATAAATCTGATGATGAAATTTGGTGGAGATCAAAAAAGAAAAATAATAAATATTGTTATCCTTTTATTATTAGAGTTACTAAACAAATTGAAAATTCAAGATTTACAAAATGTGCTCTTTGTCCTTGGTATAAATTTTGTCCTGGTTGTTTATTAAATCCTAATAATGAAGAACCTTTAAAATTTGATTTGAATTATATTATTCATGTTGAATTTTGTAAAAATTTATATAATGAATTATTAAAAAATAATTTATCTAATATATATGAAATTAAACTTGAAGATGTTTTAGATGAAAATGATCAAGTTGAAAAAAATTTACAAATTGAAAGTAATTTAGAAGATTGCTTTAAATTATTCTTAGTTAGTGAAAAATTAGAAGATCCATTAACTTGTGCTTATTGTCAATCAAGACAATTATTTTCAAAACAAAATAATTTTGATAAATTTCCTCCTGTTTTAATAATAAGTTTAAAAAGATTTAAATTTGCTTCACATTATCATAATAAAATAACTACTTTTATAAAGTATCCATTGGAAAATTTAGAATTAAAAGGAGAAAAATTTAATTTATATGCAGTTATTTATCATTTTGGAAATTTAAATTCAGGTCATTATACTTGTTCTTGTAAAATAAATGATGAATGGTATTATTTTAATGATTCAAATTATTCTAAAAAAAAACCTGAAAGTATTGTTAATAGAGCTGCATATATATTATTTTATATTAACCAAAATAATACTGATAATAGTATGTATTTTAATATTTTAAAAAGTTTATTAGATCAATTAAATGATGAAGAAGATAATAAATATTTAAAAAAAAAAATTAAGGAAAGTAAAATTATTAAACCTAATTTTTTCAAAGGAGAACCTATTGATACTGATTATGGTAAAGGATATTTTATTAAGGATAAAGAAGATAATTCTTCTTTAAAAGAAGTTAAATATACTTTTGGATGTGGAATTATTAATAAAAACAATATTAGACATGAAACTAATTTAATTTTAGGTTATGATCCTGAACTTGAAAAAACAAAATAATGAAATATAGTATTATATTTTATATTTAATTAAACTTAATAATTTTTAAAATTAAAATACAATTTTTTTAATAATATAAAATTCTTTTTCTTTTAAATTTTTCTGTTAGAAAAATAAATAAATAAAAAATTTAATGTCATTTAATTCTCCAATATCATCATCATCAGTTCAAAGAAAAATTAGATACCCATCAATAACAAAATCTCCTAAATTAGCAAAAAATTTAAAAATGCTAAAAAGCATTTCAAAACCAACATTAAGACCAAAATTAAAGCATTTAAGAAATTTATCTTCAACTCAAAAAATTTTACCAACAATAAATTCAGAAATAGAATTAATAAATCATTTAACTTTAGATAATAATCCACTAAAAAATATATTTAATTCTTCAATAAGAATAATACAAGATAAAGAAAAAATAGATAATAATGTAGAAGTGAATAATAAAAGAATAGGAAAACCTTTTGAAACTGAAAAACATTTATCTAAAGAACAACAACAAGATGAATTAAAATCTAATCAAAGTAGAGAATTTTTTATAAGATATGAAATGATGAAAAATGAAAAAAATATGGAAGATGAAATTTCAATATTAAAAAAAAAAGTAGAAACAATAAAAAAAGAAAAAGAAGAAGTCAGTAATAAAGTAGTTTCGATTTTAAAAGAAATTTATAATGAACAAATTGATATTTCTGTTTTAAATTCAGATGAATTTTTTAATAAATTAGTTTCTGATAAATTAGAAAGTAATAATATTAAAATTGAAGAAAGGAAAAGCCAATTCTCAATTACTCCTACAATGAAAAGTAATTTAACAAAAAAAAAAAATCAGAAAAAAGAAGATGCTTTTTATTTAAAAACTTTACAATTAAAAGAACAAACAACTAGAAATAATAAAAAAAAGAAAATAGAAGAACAATTAAATTTAAAAATACAAGAATTAAAAAATTATAAATCAAATTATGATAAATTAAAAGAAGAATATAAAATAATTAAAAATCAATTAGATTTAAAAATTGAATTTTTATCAGATTATTATCATAAAAAATTATATGAAGGTTTAGATATAAGAAATGAAGGTTTAATATGGATAATGAAAGCAATATGGAATTTAGGAAAAGAAATAATATTATCTTATTTTCCTACTTTTTTAGATAAATTATCAATAGATTATTTATTTGAAGTTGCTCATCGAAGTGTTGAAATATCAAAAATAAAAAATGAAATAAAAAACTTAAGAAAAGCCTTAGACATTCAATTTGAAATAATAAATAAACAAAATAAATATGAAAACACAAAAGCTTTATTTAGAACATCTATTAATCATAATTTAAATAGTAAATCTTTACCAAAAATAAAATTAAATAAACTTAATATTGTTAATAATAGTATTAATCAAAATAATGTAACAATAAAAAATATTGATAAAGTATTAAATGAAAAAAATCCTTACAGTAAAATATTAGAAAGTCCTTTTATTCAAAAAATTTCTGATTTAGCTGCTGAAAGTGCTAATATTGATTATGAAATATTACAAATGAAAAGAAAAGAATTAAATAGATTATTTAAAGAATTTTTCATTAATGATTATGAAAAAAGATTTCATGTTGTTATTGAAACTGTTCTTGGAGCTTTAGTTGGAGAAAATAAAAGAGATCATGAAATGGTAAAATATTCTAAAATGAAAAAAGATTATTTTGATAATATTAGATATATTCAATATTATTCTCTTAATGAAAGGAGAACAAATATAAAAGAAAATTCAAAAAATAATACTCAACAATAATAATAAAGTAAAAATTATAAAGAAATAAAAAAATGTATTATATATACTTTATAAAGATTAAAAAAAATAATTTTTGGTTATTTTAAATATTAAACAAAAAAAAATTTTTTAAATATTAATATTAACAACTTAAAAAAAAGAAAAATAATTAAAAAAAAATGAAACGAACGAAAGATAGATTTGGTAAATATGAATATTACAACGACCACAATATTTCAGGATTAAAAGTATTTGATGGAGAAGATTTAGAATATCAAGATAGAATGCGTTTACAAACATTACAACAAAATGCATGGATTCAACAACAAAAATATGAAAATGAAATAAAAGCTCAACAAGAAAGAGATGAAGAAAGAAGATATGCAGAACAAACTTTAGCAATTAATAGAATGAGAAGTATGTTAGAAGCTGAACATGAACAAAAAATTAGAGATATGAATTCTTTAACTTCTAATTATAATAGAAAGTTATCTCAAATGAAAAGAGAAAAAGATGCAAAAGATAAATATGATGAAGATCAATTAGATCAATATAATATTCAAGATGCTGAAGATACTAGAAATAGAGCTTATAATAGAATGAAAATGGAAATTGATCAAGCTATTAGTGAAATATAATTTTTTAAATGATTAAATTTTTATTGGATTTAATCTTTTTTTTTTGGTTTTTTAATTTTTATTTTGAGGAGAATTTTTAATTATGTTTTTATTTATTTATAAATAATTTTGCAGGTTTAAATATATTTAAATGTAAAGGATATTATATATATTAAATAGAAATATTTTTTTTGAAATATAAAGTTATGATTTGATATTTTCATAAATGGAAAATAAATAATATGCTGTTGTTGCTGAATTTAATTCATTTTTTTCTAAACATTTTATTATATAATCTCTATCATATCCTAATTCTTCAACTTTTTTAACGAAATAATCATTAATAGAAAAAAGATTTCCTCTAGTAATTTTATTAACTCCAATATTATTATTACTCATATATATATTATTACCTCCAATAGAATTATTAGAATTATTAATTTCTTCAGTAATTATATCAACTTTAGAATTAATTAACATTCCATTATCAATTTCTTCATTATTATTTAATTCATAATTAATATTAAATTCCCTTACTTTACCGCAGAAATTGATAATACCATTTTGAGTTATTAATTCAGGATTAATGTAATCTATATCATCACTATAATCATAATCATATTCATCATCATCAGATATAATAGTGTTATAAGGAGCTAAAATTATACTTTTAGTTTCAACATTTTTATTAATATTATTTTTATCATCTATAGTAAATAAATTTCTTAAAGTAAAATTTTCTCCTAATTCTCCTTTAGGAGCTTTCCTATAATCAATATGAGTTTTACTTAATAAAATCATTTCAGCATTTGTAAATAAATGATATTTATTAATATTTAAATCATTTATATCAATATTATCATCTAATTTTAACCAAGGATGATTTAAAATATCATCATGAGTAAGTCTCTTAAAAGGATTTTTATCTAATAATCCTTTTAATAAATCATTAGCTTCATCACTACAATTTTTAATTGGATTTAAAGGAGTATTTAATATATTATATTGTAAATCATGAACTTTACTTTTATTAAAAGGAATATTACCACTTAACATAATATATAATGCAATTCCACTTGACCAAATATCAACAGGAAAACCAAAATATCCTTCTCCTTTAATTATTTCAGGAGCCATATAAACAGGAGTTCCACATTGTTCATGTAATAATAAATTAGAATTAATTAATTTACCTACTCCAAAATCACATATTTTAATATTATTATTTAAGTCTATTAATATATTTTCTAATTTAATATCACGATGTACTATATTTTGACTATGAATATATTTTATTCCTTCTATTATTTGTTTAAATAATATCTTTGCTGTTTTTTCTCCTAATTTTCGCCTTTTTTTTACAAAAGATTGTAAATTTCCTCCTGAAATATATTCCATTATTATTAATATATATTTTTCTGTTTCGAAAGTTTCTAAAATTTTTGTTATTGAAGAATGATGTAATTTCCTCATTAAATTAGTTTCATATAATATTTTTTCTTTAGATATTTCATTATTTATATTTTCTTTATTAAAAGACTTTATTGCAACAACTCTTCCTGTTAATATATTTAAACCTAAATTTACTTTTCCAAAAGCTCCTTTTCCTATTATTCTTCCAAATTTATAAAATGATAAATCTGTTTTTGGATATTCTTTATTTTTATTATAATATTCTTTTATGTATTTTGATAATAATTCATATTCTCTTAAATAATAATTTGAGTCTTTCATAGTTGAAAACATTGATGTGTTTGAATTATTTAAATAAGTATTTTGTTCTTGATTTCTATTATGTTTTGATTTTTCTTTTTTTATTTGATTTTCAATTCTTTCATTTTTACTTTTTATTTTTTTTTTCTTTTCTTTTTTTTTACTTTTATTTTTGTCTTTTAAATATAGTTTATTATTATTTAAATCATTTTTAAAATCACTTAATAAACGATTTATTGTACTTAAATTTTTTTTATAAATAAAATTTTTTAAATCAGAAGATTTTTTTTTTTTAAGAGAACTTTCTTTATGCTCTTTATAAATAATATTATTTTGAGGATTACTTAAATAATTATTTTTTTTTATATTCAATCCTAATTTTTCTAATTTTGAGATTAATTTATTATTTTTTTCTCTATTACTATTATTGTGTTTATTTTTTTGTTTTGAATTTGTTTTAGAATTATGTTTTGTTAATGGAGCAGTAAAAGGAAAAAAATTTTTTTGATTTAATACTTTCTCACTATAAGTATTTTTTTTTTCTTCTAGAATATCTTTTTTATCACTACTATTATTTAAACTAACTGAATTATTATTAATCAAATTAGAATTCATTGAATTATTTTTATTTTGTTGTGAATAATATTTCTTAATTATAGGATTTTTATAATCACTTTTAGTATTATTATAGAAATTAATTTTGTTTCCTTTTTTATGATTAATTAATCTACTAAATCTTTTTTCATTGGAATTTTTTCTTGAATTTAAAGTAGTTTGCGCACTTCTTTTTTTTTGAGAATGAATAAAATTTAAATTAATATCTTTTTTATTTTTATTTAAATTCATAACAACTTTATTAAATATTTTCATGGAAATTTTTTTTTCATGCATTTCACTTCCTAATCTTGGTTTATTAATAAGTTTATAATAATTAGTATTTATAATTTTTTTAAGAGTATCTTCTCTAGGTGAAAAAGCTATTTTATTTAAACTATGATTTAAAGTTCTACTTTTATCTTCTATTCTAGTATTTTGTAATAAACTTGTATTTATACTTGTGCTATTTGAATTTGGAGCATGTGTTTTTATTATATTTTCATGTCTACTTCCATACATTTTATTACTTATTGGGTTTGTAAAGTTTAAAAAATTAGAATTTTTCTTTTTTATAAATTTCTTTTTTATTAATTCTAATGTATTATCTTCTATTTCTTTTCCTTCTGTTATTAAATCTTCATTATTATGAATTATATTTATACTATTTATATAATTGTTTTTATCTGGAGATCCTTTTTTTGTTGATGTTTTTAATATTCCTTGTCTAAAAGAATTTGAATTTGAAGAAAATATTGAAAAAAAACCAAAATTTTTTATCGGAATTTGTTTTGGTTTTATTTTCAAAGGAGTTGGCTTATTAATATAATTTTTATTATTAGAATTATTTCCTTTTAAATCATTCATCTTTATTTTTTTAAAGTTAATATATTATAAAATCAAAAATAAAAAAATTAAAAAAAAGAATAAAATTTAAATTTATAATTTGGCAAAAAAACAATAAAAAAACATAAAAAAAACATAAAAAATAAAAAAATAAAAAAATAAAAAAATAAACTATTCATAAAATATTAATGTCAGAAGGTTTTATAAAATCATGTATCCAAATAAAAATTCCAGTGTTTGAAGAAAAATATATAAACAACAAAAAAAGTACATTTTACTCAATAGATATAACAAATATATATTCAAATAAAAAATGGACATTGGAAAAAGAATTTGATGACTTTACACGTTTTCAAGAAAATTTAAATACAATAATACCAAATCCTCCATTATTAGATGGAAAATCTTTATTTAAAGTTACAGCATATGATGCTCTTCAAAAACGTCAATTAATATTAGAAAGATTTTTAAGAGAATGTTGCGTTAGAAAAGATATATTTTCAAATAGATATTTTAAAGAATTTATAAATTTAGAAGAAAATTCTCCTGAATTATTAACTCAAGTTCCTAAAAAATTAAGTGAATTTTGTGATTTACCATTAGGAGTAAGAGACTTTAAATATATTCAAGAAGAAAATGTAATAATATTAGTTTGTTCAGATATGAATATTTCAAGTAGAATAGATGCTTATATTACAAATGTAAATTTACCTTGGGAAGAAAAAACAGATGCTCATATTAGTGTAGGTGCTTTTTTTGCTTTTAAAGTTATATATGATCCAAATAAAGGATTTAAATTTAAAAAAGTTTTTGCAAAAAGTTTCCCAGAACAAACAGGAGTAGTTAATTATGATCCAGAATCACATTCAGTAAATGTAGGTTTAGATACTGGAAGAATAATATTTTATAAAGTAAATCCTGATTCTGATTTTAAACACTTTGAACCTTATATTGATTTTAAACCTCATACTAATCGAGTTATGGGAGTTTGTTATGATGCTAAAACTGGATACATTTATTCTGTTTCTACTGATAAAAAATTCTATGTTACTGAAATTGGTTATTTAGATAATCCTAGTGAAATAATTGATAATCCTTCTGGATTCACTAATTTATATTTTGATAGAAAAAATGAAAGAATGTTTTTAACTGATCAAATGGGAATGATTAGTGTTTATTTAACTAATTCTTTTCCTCCTATTTTAGTTAATTCTATTCAAATTTCAAGTGATGAGCCTATAAGAGGTTTTGATATTAATTTAAACAAAAATTATCTATTTACTTGTTCTACTGATGGACAAATTACTATATTAGATTTAGATTTACCTGGAAAAGAAAAGTTAATTAAAGAAATATCTAATTTCGGAGTTGAAAGTAAATTAAGAGTTATTAAATATATTATGGAAAAAAATGAAGCTATTACAGGAGATGAAAATGGAAGAATAATAATTTGGAATTTAAAAATAGGTAAAAGTATTTTTATGTGGTTAGCTCATGATGGAGCTGTTACTCAAATTGATTATATTCATAGTTTAAATTTATTAATTACTAGTGGAAAAGATAAATATATTAGAACTTGGTATATTCCTGATAAATGGATTTCTGATGATGTTAAAAAATTCGAAGAAAATGAAATTAAAAATATGAGTGATACTCTTGCTATGTTAAGGTTACAAAAAAGCTTAAGAGAAAGTGAAGATTATAATTCTGATGAAGATAGTTTAAATGGATGGGATTTTAAACCGGATTTAGATGATTATTAATTTTTGAAATATTTAATTTGTAATATTTAAACTTTTAAAAATCATTTTTTTGATGTTTCATTTGATTAATATTTCGTTTAAATATTTATTACTTATTATTTCCTTTAAAAAAAAAGAAAAAATATAATAAATATAAGTATATGTTTGAAAGATAAATAATAAAGAAAAAACATTAATAAAAAAATAAACATTAAACAAATATTTAAATCAAATATAATCAAAAAAATAATAATATATTTATAAAAAAATAAATGGAAACCATTAAGTTAGTTTTAATCGGTGAATCAGGAGTAGGAAAAACAAGTATAATATCTCGTTATACAAACAATACATTTGATCCTCAAGTTTTAACATCATCTAGTGCCCAATTTTTAACAAAAACAATAGAATTAAATAAAGACACGTCAATTAAATTTGATATTTGGGATACCGCAGGACAAGAAAAATTTAAATCTTTAGCAAAAATATTTTACAAAGATGCAAAAGTAATAATTTTAGTATATGATATAACAAATAAAGATTCATTTGAAAGTTTAAAAAATTTTTGGTATAAAGAAATAATGGATAATACAATTTCAGATGTTATTTTAGCTATTGTTGGAAATAAAGCAGATTTATATGAAAATGAACAAGTTACTGATGATGAAGGTAAAGCTTATGCTAAAGAAAAAAATGCTATTTTTAAATCTACTTCTGCTTTATCTAATAGAGGAATTGATTCTCTCTTTACTGATATTGCTAAAAAATGCTTAGATCCTAATTATGATTATTTAGCTGAAGATAAAAAAATTCAAGAAGAATTTAATCAAAGGAAATTAAATGAAAAACAAAGAGATAGAATTAATTTAAATCATCATACACAAAATAATCCTAAGAAAGGAGGATGTTGTTAAAATTTTTTATAATAAAGATTAGGATTTATAACTTACATTTTATTTGATTACTTAACTATATTAAATAATTGGTTTATAATAATTACATTATTTTTGAATATATTTTAATTGAATATGTTTAATTTATTTATCATAAACTTGTTTTAATATTTTTTTAGAATGATATTTTAACAGAAAAAAACAAAAGAAATTTATATTTAAAAATTTATAAAAAAATTTTAAATATTGTATTTTCATAATTATTTTATATTTCCTTTTTATATTTCTGTATATTTTTATAAATTTTAATAAACACTATTTAAGTTTAAATATTCTTTAAAATTTAAATAAAATAAATTTAAATAAAAAAACCCTATTTTTCTTCTATTTTTATTCATCAAGAATAGGTTTAAGAAAAACAAATCTATAAAATAAAGTTTTTTTACTAATCCAAGAGCTTCGATTATCAAAAATGATTTTATACAAAGCAGGTTCTTTAGAATATAAAATTAATTTTCTCATTCCATTTTCAAACTTTAAATTATCATTTTGATAAACTTGATTCCACTTTGTTAAATCACTATCATATTTATATAATCTTATAGCAATATTACTATCATCATTATCATCTAATCCCATAGAAATATAAACTAAACTTTGTTCATCTAAAACTTCTATTTTTTTTTCTATTTTTTTTCCAGGTTCAATAGAAGCTAAAGTACTAAAACCAATAGTTAAATTTGTTTTTTTTAAAATAAAATTTTCATATCTAACATCAGTAGGTGAAATTGCAGTTGCACTTTTAATTTTTTTTCCTAAATCTTTATCATTTGCTAATAAATAATATGCGAATTGTCTTGATTCTACACTTGTATTCCACTCAAATTGACCTGTAAATTTACATAAATTTGATAATACTAAAACTATATTTTCTCCTATTTCTGGTTTATATGATGGGAAATTAAAATATATTCTTCTTAATATTAAATAACATATATATTGTAAAGGGAATATTTTTTCAAATTTAATTACT
>JAEEGK010027180.1_pt1 | contig 11581 bp, 11 predicted proteins | sample 8958771 | NCBI WGS metagenome assembly JAEEGK01 (sample SAMN16246547, study PRJNA631951) | gut metagenome | biome: gut microbiome; feature: rumen; material: SC-attached | host: Bos | place: Iran: Karaj | collected 2018-10 | reverse complement strand
CAAGGCCAAGACCGTGCAGTTGAGTGGCGAATTCCTGCCTGAGCAGGTCATCCCGACTCAGAATGGTGGCGTTTGGGCCATCAATCCCCCAGTAGATATGAAGGAAGGCAAGGACGGCGTTTGGGAATACACCACCCCCACTCCTGTTCCTGCCGGATACTACACCTATACATTCACCGAAGATGGCATCCGCACCATCGACCCCGCCAACGTCTATATCAACCGCGACGTGGCAACTGTCACCAACCAGCTCATCGTCAGCCAGGAGAAGGGTGACGAAGGCTACTACTACAACGTCAACGACGTGCCCCATGGCACCGTTCGCAAGATGTGGTATCACAGCAAGACCCTCGGCACCGACCGTCGTCTCACCGTCTATACCCCAGCCGGCTACGAGACTTCGGGCAAGAAGTACCCCGTCTTCTACCTCCTGCATGGTGCAGGTGGTGACGAAGAGGCTTGGTACACCCAGGGCCGTGCCACCCAGATCCTCGACAACCTCATCGCCGAGGGCAAGGCCGAGCCTATGATCCTCGTGATGACCAACGGCAATGCCTGGGACACCGCAGCTCCTGGTGAGTCAGCTGCTGGCTTTGCTCAGCCCGGTGCACTCGGAGTAAGCCGTGAGGGCATTCCCGAGGCAGCCTTCGAGCTCCACTTCCCCGAAGTGATGAGCTTCATCGAGAAGAACTTCCGCTGCAAGACCGACAAGAACTCGCGTGCCATCGCCGGCCTCTCGATGGGTGGTTTCCACTCGCAGGCCATCTCGCGCTACTACAACCAGAAGTTCGGCTACGTAGGCCTCTTCTCGGGTGCAACAGGTGGCGTGCAGGCCATGGGCAACCGTCCGGCACAGAGCCCCGTCTATACCCAGTTCGATGCCGACTTCGCCAAGCAGTTTGCCAAGGGCAAGCAGCCACGTCTCTACTTCATCGCCTGTGGCAAGACCGACTTCGTTCTCGGTGGTGTTCAGGCCCTGATGACCTACATGGACGAGCACAACTATCCTTACGTTTGGCGCGAGTCTGAGGGTGGTCACATCTGGCGCAACTGGCGTCGTTACCTCACCGAATATGCTCAAAAGATTTTTAAATAAAGGATTTTAAGGGATTCTAAGGGATTTTAAGGGATTATTAGGGACGTATGTCTCTTGGGTCCCATTTCCACAAGGCGAAAGTATCGTCCCTTAATATCCCTAAATATCCCCAAATATCCCTAAATATCCCCTAAAAATATACTTATGAAAAGATATCTTCTTTTGGCAACAGCCCTGCTCATAGGCGGCACTGCCATGGCACAGCAGGCTCTCTGGGGCCGTGCTTCGGTCAAGTCTCCCGAAATCAACCCCGACCGCACCGTAACCTTCCGCATCGCCGCTCCCAAGGCCATCAAGGTGGAGGTGACCGGTGACTTCCTCCCCACCCAGAAGATCCAGACTCCCTTCGGCGAATTCGACGGCCCAGGCTATGCCGAACTCAAGGAGGGCAAGGACGGCGTTTGGGAATACACCACCCCCGAGCCAGTAGCTCCCGAATTCTACAACTATACGTTCCGCGTGGATGGCCAGTCGATGGTCGATCCTTCCAACGTCTATGTCAACCGCGACGTGGCTTCGCTCACCAGCATCCTGCTCGTCGATGGCGATCCCATCGTTGACCTCTACAAGGTGTGCGACGTTCCCCACGGCACCGTCAGCAAGATCTGGTATCACTCCGACCACGAGGGCATCGACCGCCGTATGACCGTCTATACCCCAGCAGGTTACGAGACTTCCGGCAAGCGTTATCCCGTCCTCTACCTGCTCCATGGCATCGGTGGCGACGAGGAGGCCTGGTACACCCAGGGCCGCGCTTCGCAGATCCTCGACAACCTCATCGCCCAGGGCAAGGCTGAACCCATGATCGTCGTGATGACCAACGGCAACATCTCGCAGCACGCTGCTCCCGGCGAAGGCCCCGAAGGCATGAAGTCGCCCAACATGCAGCTGCCCAAGACCATGGAAGGAACCTTCGAGACCTGCTTCCCCGAGATCGTGAAGTTTATCGACAAGACCTATCGCACCAAGGCTCAGAAGAAGTTCCGCGCCATCGCAGGCCTTTCGATGGGTGGCTTCCACAGCTGCCACATCTCCAAGCAGTATCCCACGATGTTCAACTACGTAGGCCTCTTCTCGGCTGCCATCAGCCGCGAGAACCCCGGTGAGACCGACATCTACAAGAACTTCGACGAGAAGCTCGCCACACTGTTCGCTCCAAAGAACCGTCCCGCCCTCTACTACATCGCCATCGGCAAGACCGACTTCCTCTATCAGGACAACCAGAACCTGCGCAAGAAGATGGACGACAATGGCTATCCCTACGTCTATGTTGAAACCGAAGGCGGTCACATCTGGCGCAACTGGCGCTACTACCTCGCCGACTTCTGTCCTCGCCTCTTCAAATAATTCATCCCGAATTAAAAGAAAAATTCATGTCAATTCACGATAATTCGTGTTAAAGAAAGAAAAGAATGAAGAAAGCGATATTAACCCTCTCGGCCGTGATCCTCGCCACCCTGGGCACCCAGGCACAGCAGGCCCTGTTCGGCGGCAGCAACATCGTGTCGCCCGAGATTCACCCCGACAACACCGTCACCTTCCGCCTCTATGCCCCCAAGGCCGTGAGCGTCAAGGTGAGTGGCGACTTCCTGCCCGAGCAGCTCATCGACACCCCGCAGGGCAAATGGGCTGTCAGCGTGCCTGCCGACCTCAAGGAAGGCAAGGACGGCGTGTGGGAATACACCACACCCCAACCCCTCGAAGCCAACTACTACTGCTACAACTTCGTGGTCGATGGTCAGAAGCAGCTCGACCTGCAGAACGTCTTTGTCAATCGTGACGTCAAGACGCTCACCAACTACTTCATCATCACCCGCGAGGCAGGCGACCAGGGCGACCTCTTCTCGGTCAACGACGTACCCCACGGCACCGTTCGCAAGTGCTGGTACGACAGCCCCTCGCTCGGCATGAAGCGTCGTCTCACCGTCTATACCCCAGCCGGCTACGAGACTTCGAGCAAGAAGTATCCCGTCTTCTACCTCCTCCATGGTAGTGGCGGCGACGAAGAGGCATGGTACACCCAGGGCCGCGTCACCCAGGTCCTCGACAACCTCATCGCCACTGGCAAGGCCGAGCCGATGATCGTCGTGATGACCAACGGCAATGCCTACGAGACCTCAGCTCCCGGCGAGCAGGCCGGAGGCTTCCGTCAGCCCGAAATGGTGATGGGTGGTGTCAAGCCAGGAATGAAGGAGGCAGCCTTCGAGCTGTCGTTCCCCGACGTGCGTCGCTATGTCGAGAAGAACTTCCGCACCATCAACGACAAGCGTCATCGCGCCATTGCCGGTCTCTCGATGGGTTCGTTCCACTCCGAGCATATCTCCAAGTACTATGCCGGTGAGTACGGCTACATCGGACTCTTCTCCGGTGCCAGCGCAGGCGATGGTCGTCGCGGCAAGGACGAACCAGGCGGCAGCCCCGTCTATGCCAACTTCGACAAGCAGATGGCCAACCTCTTCGCCCCCAAGAACCGCCCCTACCTCTACTATGTGGCTATCGGCAAGACCGACTTCCTCAAGCAGGGCAACGACGGCTTCCTCCGCTATATGGACGAAAAGGGCTACCCCTACACCTATCGCGAGACCGAAGGTGGTCACATCTGGCGCAATTGGCGAACCTATTTCATCGAATTCACACAAAAAATATTTAAATGATCATGAAAAAACTAATTGTCGCAGTCGCCGCTGTCGCTTTGCTCGCCAGCTGCGGAAAAAAGGAACTCAAATTGAACGAGAACAACATTGACCAGATCGTAGCTGCCATGACGCTCGAAGAGAAGGCCGCACTCGTTACCGGTGTAGGCATGGACTCGGGCGAAGAAGGTCTCTCAGCTACCATCGGCGCACAGGCCGAACTCGTGCCTGGTGCCGCCGGATCGACCCACGCCATCGCACGCCTTGGCATCCCCGCCACGGTGCTCGCCGACGGCCCTGCAGGTCTCCGCATCAACCCCACTCGTGAGGGTGACGACCAGACCTACTACTGCACCCACTTCCCCATCGGAACCCTGCTCGCCAGCACCTGGAACCAGCAGCTCGTCGAGGAGGTAGGCAAAGCCATGGGTAACGAAGTGCTCGAGTATGGTGCCGACGTACTGCTCGCTCCTGCCGAGAACATCCATCGTAACCCGCTCAATGGCCGTAACTTCGAGTATTTCAGCGAGGATCCCCTCGTAGCAGGTAAGACTGCCGCTGCCTACGTGCGTGGCGTACAGACCAACGGTGTTGGTACTTCGGTGAAGCACTTCGCCTTCAACAACCAGGAGACCAACCGCACCGGCAACAATGCCATCATCTCCACCCGCGCCATCCGCGAGATCTACCTCAAGCCCTTCGAGATCACCGTCAACGAGTCCGACCCCTGGACCATCATGACCTCCTACAACAAGATCAACGGCACCTACACCTCCGAGAGCGAGGATCTCGTCGAGAGCATCCTTCGTGGTGACTGGGGCTACAAGGGCGTAGTGATGACCGACTGGTTCGGTGGCAAGGATGCTACCGCTCAGATGCATGCCGGCAACGATATGCTGCAGCCAGGCCGTCCCAGCCAGTATCATCAGATCATCGACGATGCTACCGCTGGCAAGCTCGAAATGAAGGACCTCGACCGCAACGTGAAGCGCATCCTTCAGTTCATCGTTCGCACCCCACGCTTCAAGGGTTATCAGTACAGCAACAAGCCCGACCTCGAGGCTCATGCTGCCGTCACCCGTCAGAGCGCAAGCGAAGGTATGGTACTGCTCGAGAACCGTCGTCAGACCCTGCCCCTCTCGTCCAACGTCAAGAACGCTGCCCTCTTCGGCATCACCTCCTACGACTTCATCGCAGGTGGCACAGGTTCGGGCAACGTCAATCGCGCCTACACCGTTTCGCTGCTCGATGGCCTCAAGAACGTAGGCATCAGCACCGACGCCAAGATTGAGAAGCTCTATGTCGATTACAAGGCAAAGGTCGAGGCCGACAAGGCCGCTGCCCTTGCTGCCAATCCTGAGCAGAACGCTTTGGCCGCATTCCTTCCCCAGCCGCTTCCCGCCGAGATCATCCCATCGGCTGCCGACATCGCTGCTGCCGTGAAGGCCAACGACGTGGCCATCATCACCCTCGGCCGCATCTCCGGTGAGTTCCTCGATCGCACCGTGGCCAACTTCAACCTCTCTGCCGAGGAGCTGAAGCTCATCCAGACCGTGTCGCGCGCCTTCCAGGCAGCCGGCAAGAAGGTCGTTGTCGTGCTCAACATCGGTGGCGTCATCGAGACAGCCTCCTGGAAGAACATCCCCGACGCTGTGCTTCTCGCATGGCAGGCAGGTCAGGAAGGCGGCAACTCGGTAGCCGACGTCCTCACCGGCAAGGTTAGTCCTTCGGGCAAGCTCCCGATGACATGGCCCATCAACTTCGCCGATCATGCTTCGAGCAAGAACTTCCCACGTGCCGAGCAGTTCAAGCTCGACCTCAGCACCTTCATGGGCAAGGAGGCCGAGCAGCAGGCTCCACGCGAGACCTACGACTACACCAACTATCGCGAAGGCATCTATGTGGGCTATCGCTGGTTCGACAAGGAGAACATGAAGGTCAGCTATCCTTTCGGCTACGGTCTCTCCTACACCACCTTCGAGTATAGCAATCCACAGGTCAAGGTCGATGGCAAGAATGTGGTTGTCACTGTCGATGTCAAGAACACCGGCAAGGTCAGCGCCAAGGAAGTTGTCGAACTCTACGTATCTGCTCCCGCAGGTGCGCTCGACAAGCCCGTGCAGGAACTCAAGGCATTTGCCAAGACTGCAGCCCTCGCTCCCGGTGCATCCGAGACGGTTACCCTCAAGTTCTGCACCGACGACCTCGCTTCGTTCGACGAGGCTCAGTCCGCTTGGGTAGTTGACGCAGGTACCTACAAGATCATGGTAGGTGCTTCGAGCCGCGACATCCGCGCCAATGCCACTGTCGATGTAGAGGCTTCAACCCGCAAGGTGAACGATGTGCTCAAGACTGTTCCCTTCATTGACTGAACGTTATATGTACCCCCATTTGATAATGGTTAGTTGAATAATAAATATGTGTGTGGGTGTGTCGATGGTCCGTCGAGGATAATCGACACACTTTTTTTTAACAGGAATCGAAAATTTAATTTTAAATTTTAAATTTTTAAATAATTTAAAAACGCGAGACAAGTGGCTTCATACCATTAAAATCAAAGGCGCGACATCGTATGGTGTCGCGCCTTCGGATAAATAGTTTGAGCGAGAAAAGACGGGTTCTTTATGCTTCGATGTGGATTTGGTCAAGTCATTTCAGGGCAAGTCATATTTAACGAAACGACCCGGAAGAGTCATCCTTTGATAATGCCTTCGTATAATTGCTCAACTGGAAAGACCAGGTCCCAATTCCTGCCCCATACAATATTGCCATTCTCTATCTTGAAACGGCTGAATTTGCGCGGATCAAGATACTTGTTATATTGGGGATGGGGATGACGACGGATGAAGTCTCCCACATCAACCGTTTTCGTAGTATTATCATTGAATGTGAGGCAAACGCACAGTTCACCTGCATTCTCAGCTTTGACGATGTATATCCTTTCCATAAACAAACGTTATATTCTCTTCTTGATATTAGTACTGCGAACATAATTTATTCAAAGTACAACTATATGACCATGATTATCGAATTTGAAATCTATTGTTTCAATTTGTTCTATCGGGTTGTCCCATTCGTCTCCGCAATCATTGGTGACTGAAACTTCTTTATAATGGCAAATATGATTGTCATCTATAATAGTCTGAGCGTAAATTATATCATCTGGTAAATATTGATAATTGTACAATTCTGTAACAGACATCACCATGTCTTCTTTACTATTCAATAAGATTAATTTCTTAACAATACAACCGTATTTTATCTGTGAAATTCTGTCTTCAATCAAAAAAAGAAAACTGTCAAAAGATTTTGAAATTACGGTCTGACCACAATAATATAATACAAATTCTTCTTTAATTTCATTTATGACTTGTTCTTTTGTAGGGTGATACAATTCGTCAAACAGTTTAAGTGTTTGTGACCAACAATTGACGACATTGAATTCTGCAAAAACACTAAACACCCTGTCTGGCACAGAATCCTTTGGGCAAAAAGCGACCAAACAAGTATCTGTTATTGGGAGTTCCACCTTTTTTTTACTTTGTAGTTTTAAATCCATGATATAAGGAATCAAAACGGAATCAGTGAGCATGACATTGTCATATCTGAGAATTGAATCTCCCATCTTCAAAACCTTATCATGTAAATCTTCATGACAATAAGAACGGTAGTTAGCGATAATCACAATACCGGCAGATAATAGTATTGCAACTATAATCGTAATTACAACGAAGATCTTTTTCATATAAAAGTAAATAAATTAGTGCGCAGCTTAGTACCATCGGCCGCATAGATGTACCCTATGCTGCTGTGGTCATGTCTTTGCACAGCTTCGCAATGGCGCGTCACGAAGGAATGGCTTGCCATCTTTCCGACATCGCAGACGGATCGGTTTGAATGGTTCTGCGCTGCAAATATATGTATTATTTTTGTTTCTTCAATCTTATTGGCCTGTTTTTTTCACTATTTTCGCATCAAAAGTGCAAATTGTCTTCGCGAAATCGATTTCCAAATCTGTTGAAGATGCCGCGCCTTCAGATGAATAGTTTGAGCAAGAAAAGACAGGTTCTTAATGCTTCGATGTGGATATGGTCAGGTCATTTCAGGGCAAGACACAATCTACTTTTCATTATGTGTTTTGTCCTATTACTTATGATTATTATGTTTGACCGACTTCCTTTTCAATTTTATATAAACAAGTAAAAGTAAAATAATATCAGGAATTAACATTGACAAAGTAAGTGATTTTACCCCTATAATTCTTATCAATTTCGATTCTTCTCCAGTAATTATGTAACATAATATATTAAAGATTATGATAATCAATACCAATTTCTTTATAGTAAAGCCTTGACAAAATAATCTTATCTTAATTACTAATTCAAACAATAATAAGACCCCAGTCATCAAAGGCAGGAAAAAATATCCATAGTAAAGGATTGGGCCACAATCATAAGCCTTGCATACTCTAAACCAAGAGTATATAAGAAATAAAGAAAATACAAACAATACAACAGAAAGAATTCTGAATGTAAGTAACAATTTCATATTCATAATTAAATATTAAAATGACTCTATCTTATGGTTTATATAGGGAGTTAATATTGAAAAGCTTAAAGAAAAAGCATTAAAATAATAACTAGTTTTCCCTGGCACAGATATGTTGGGCATGACTTTATTTAAGTATCCTTTTTGTGTGAATAAATACCATAACGAAGACCATTGCTTTTATTCACTGTAATTGATATACATGTCCAATCTCCAACTTGTTCATTTTCCATCCCTTCGTAAACGTGATTAGCCAAAGCTGCACCTTCTTCAAAAGTCGGTATCATTCCATTATAATCACCCAAGTTCACAGGATCTCCCATACAGTAGCTATAGGGGCTGAATTGTGGATGTTCCTCAGCCAACTGATCCATGCTATGCCATCTGCCAATTACTGCATCATTGTGCCGCGCCCCGTGGTCGTACCAGTTCAGCCCGAACTTGCGGTCCAACTCTTTGCCGTTGTACTTGAAGCGCTGCACGTCGCCGTTGGTGCTCTCTGCAAACAGGGCACCGTAAGGGTAGTAGTGATTTGTCTGTACGATGCTGTCATTCTGCGAGACAACCACTCGGTTGTTGCCCTGATGGTCCTTCAGGTAGAAATGGTAGGTGGGGGTTCCTGTGCTGCTGAGGGTGTAGTACCCGTTGTCTGTTCGTGCCATCGAAAGATTATTGTTGGTGAATATGTATCCGTTTACGTAGTCTGTCGTCGTACTCAATGGGCTCAGCACGTTTGGCCGAAACATCTTTAATTCCCTTGTCTTTGTTACAGATTAAACAATTTCAGAGAGAGACATTTATTCCTCGAGAATAAACCATGGAACTTCTTGAAATCCATTAATAAGGATTGTGTCTTTTCCCGTAATTAGAAATTGCAGCTGAAGATATTTTTTGTCATTTTCCCATAAGCATGCTAAAACATGACTTTCTGGAACATTCAAGATTCGGGAAACTCGATAAAAATTCTGTGATGATGATTCCTCCCAACTAAATGGATCTGAAAACGCATCAAGACAAAAGAAATAAGCTCTTGAAAATTTACTATAGCGATAACCATAATATAAGGTATCAGTACGTAAATAATTGGGAAAACCTTCGTATTTCACGACGGTTGAGAAAGACCTATATTTATAAGGTAATCTATGAAATGGAATAGATTTGTATTTTTTTTGAGCGTATTCTGGTTTATCTAATCCCACAATACTATCTCCGACGAGACATTCTTTCACATACAATATTGAATCATATAGATGACCTTTATTACGTTTTTTTAGTTCGAAATGTGGACCTTTTGACTCGGTACAGGATATGGATATCAATAAGGCTAACAAGCATATCCGAATATGTCTTATTCCATTATTCATAGTTTCTTATTTTTTTATTCGAGGTTCCCTTATTGTAGAATAACCTATTCTTATTGGCAACCCTGAAATTTTAGCCATAAGAACAGCGACCAATAAAATATTATCCAGTTCGTATGGTTTCACGTATCCATCACCTGATTTTGTTCCCATAACAGATGCTATCCATTTATCGGAAATGGGACGAGACGTTATATTAGTGCCATTTCTCTGGACATATTGATATTTATCAGTAAGTCCCATGAGGTGTCCAAATTCATGTCCAATCGGATTGTCATCGGATAGAGAATACCCAGATCTTCCGTAATTTCGAATATGCCCCGTGTATCCATTAATGTTCACACCCGATTGTGCATCATTGCCCCCGTTTTTATAACTTGTAGCAACAAATTGCAAGTAATTCGTCCTGCCATCACGCATCGGTAGATCACCATTATCTAAATCAATAGAATTGTCCACAGACACATCGATGTCCCAAGTGATAGAATAGTTTGTACCACCGACATTTACGGACTCTAAAGGCGACCAAGTGTCCATAATCCCTTGTTTATAAATGTCTGCCAGTTCTTGGGTAGCCAATTGCCCAGTTAACACAATTCTTGCACTAATGATAATAGTGTCACCACAAACTCTTAATAATGCATCCTGACCATCATAATCTCCGAAATTCACAGGGTCTCCCATACAGAAACTATAGGGGCTGAATTGTGGATGCTCCTCTGCCATAGGGTCCATGCTGTGCCATCTGCCAATGGCTGCATCATTGTTCCATTGCCCCTCTTTCACAGCTTCGCCAAGCCATGACACGACGGACAGGCTTTGTCGATGCTTTTTACTATGTCGTATAGCGAGCGAGTTCATAGTATTTCGCTGCAAATATATGTATTATTTTTGTTTCTTCAATCTAATTGGCCTGTTTTTTTCACTATTTTCTCGTCAAGTGTGCAAATCGTCTTCGCGAAATCGATTTCCAAATCCGTTGAAGAGAAAGGGCTGACGTTTTTCCTTGATTGCAGGACAGCCGAGCATATTATGGAAGGGTGTTTTATTCCATATTTTTCAGTCAATTACATTTCGTATTCTCAATTCTCGGATTAAATCCCGCGTGAACTCATCGGCTCCACGTGCATTCAGGTGTGAGCCGTCGTAGAAGAATTCGTTGTGATGCACATACTTCGCGCTGTCGGTGAAGTCGAGGAACAGGAAACCGTGCCTTCGGGCAAGCTCCATGATGGGATCAATCCCCGAATCGTGATGACCGTACCACGTGGGGGAATAAACGAAGACGAACCTCGTGTCTGCCGCATCACTTATCATATCGTTGAAATACCTCAGCTTCAAGGTGTCGGTCAGCAGCTCTTCTTCGGAATCCTTCTCGTTCAGATGCCTTTCGTCCCTGATCCTGAGTGTATCCAGCTCGCTGTGGACGGGAAGGAAACCGAGAGTCATATTGTGCACGGGATGCAGGTAGTCCAGCAGAACCTGATGGAACCGCGAGTTGTAGCGGTAGAGCATGCTCAGCATCCTGTACCTTTCGCATGGGTCTATCTCGTCGAACTCCCTTCTGACAACCTCGTCATCGTAATGTCCCTTCAGCCAGCCCAGATGCTTCGTGTTGTCACCCTGAAGGACATCGTAGGCGGGCGTCACCTCGTAGATGACGAGGCGCGGATGATGACGCCTCCTTATCATCTCCCACCACGCATGATAAAGGACAATCCCCTCGCCGTCCTGCCCGCAGTTGTAGCACGAAAGGCCGAGGGAGTCCGCAATCAGCGCGGCATTGTAGTGATGGATGGCACGGGAGGAACCGAACACGAGTATGTCGTCCGTCGATCGGTTGACGATGTAGTTCTGGTGGCCGAGATAGCCGCCCGATGCGTGGTCCGACATATAGGAGAACAAGGTGCCGAGCCCCCTGTCCAGTAGGACAGCGAACAGGA
>JAEEGK010027179.1_pt1 | contig 11581 bp, 9 predicted proteins | sample 8958771 | NCBI WGS metagenome assembly JAEEGK01 (sample SAMN16246547, study PRJNA631951) | gut metagenome | biome: gut microbiome; feature: rumen; material: SC-attached | host: Bos | place: Iran: Karaj | collected 2018-10 | reverse complement strand
TGCCCGTTTTGAATTTGAGCCGTTTTCACCCAAGGAATATAGCCATTCCAATATTCAGAATGCGTCCTCAAAGGCGTTCCACCAGAAGTCACCTTGGCAACATCTCCCAACTTTACTTTTTTCCATCCATTAGGCAGCATCATTTGAACATCTTCCTTATATTCTTTTGAAACTCTTTGATTTTGCCTTCAATAATTTCTTTTGCGATTCTCTCGCCTTCTTTACGAGCTAAAGACAGCAAAGAACTATAATCATTACTTCGTCCGCAATTTGCACACTTGATTTGTTCGCCTGCCTTCGGCTCATACCCTTCATACGGGACATCAAAATTCGTAGATTGGCAAAACACGCATTTTAACTTAATAGTTCTTTCCTGTTCCATATTACCTCACAATAAATTAGCTAGTGCTCCGCCAACAGTTCCAAAAACTGTATTAACGAGAGGGTGCTCTATAAATTTCTTCAAACTTTCCTTTGCGCTACGCTTTTCTTCGCTTGTCGCGTTTGACTTATCAATCTGTTCAATTATAAATTTGAAAACATTGGAAACATTTTGGACATTGTTATTTCCAACTTGAATATTGGCATTATCCCCATTAACGATTACAGAATGACCCAATTTTCCATCATTTTTTCGAAGCATGCAAGACCTGGCACGGGCACGTCCTTCTTCGGTTAGCGAATAGGTATTGTCTCTACCCCAAATATCCTTCTCAATACATCCAAGAGAAACAGCCTTATTTAACGCAACATCTAATTGTTCCTGAGTTAGAGCAAGTTTTGCACAATCGGAGTCATTGAATTGGAAATACGTTTCTTTCAAAAGGGAACCTTTTCGTTCTAGACACACTTCCATTTCAACAACAATTTTATCAACCCATTCTTCGGATTCATTAATCATTCCATTATTCTCCTAATATCTTAATTTTCCAAAATCTTTTTTATTTGATTACCTAAGTAATACAAGCCAAATTGACTTGTCGTTATTGCGTATTTTCCGGCTTTGGGCTTTTCTTTAAATTCGTGATCTACAACGGCTTTCATTGTTTCTAGAAGTTTCTTTTCTTCGTCATCTATTTTTACGCGGTCATATCTTTTTTCTATTGCGTTACGAATTCTATCCTGTGATTCGGGATTGTGCGAAATAAATATTTTAATAAATCGTTCAGGATCTATTTTCTGAAAAGAGAAAAACTCACTTTTTCCATATTGTTCTGATATCATAGTACATGCATTCAAAAGTGTTTGTACATCTTTGCTAGCTAAATTTTTATAAAACAAATCAAAAAATTCATGATTCTTTTTCTGTTTTACCGTCACAAGTTCACTTTCAATAAGATGTCTAAATTCTTCGTTTCTATTCTCATAATCACGATACAAAGAATGATATTGCAAAATTTCTCCTGGTTCATCGAGCCTTTCATATACAAGAGAGTTTTTTACCGATTTTACGTATTTAGACATTCTTTCATACAATTCATCAGCCGTTTCGCACAAAGCGCCCTTCTGTGCATACCAATACAAATGGTAAAAAAGAGAGAAAATTTCATTTGAGTTTAAAAGTATTTTCTGTTTCAAGGCCTTATAAAAAGCACTTATCGCAGAATCGCCCTCTTTTGCAGATAGAAATGGCCATCTATATATTTTTTGTAAAATGTGACTTTTATTTTTGTCAAACCATTCTGATTCATTAATGAGTTTTTTCACATACTCAACATCATATTGGCTTTTCGTTAACCAATCTTTCCACACATCAAACCATTTCTTTCCATAGGATCCCGTATTTACAGATAGTCTTGGTATTATCGAATACAGTTTAGAATGTTTTTCCCATGCAGTAGCAGGAACGTCAATATTAGAGTCCTTATTCATATATGCTGCAATATGAACAATAGCGGGTGTTTCCTTGCCAATATCAGTATTTGTCAGGTTGCCTAAATAAAACGAATAGTGAATGCAAAAGAAATCCGCCACCAGTAATTCGTTAAATTCTTGTTTGCACAGCAAATTATCGGGGATATTAAACTTATTTCCACCACCACCGATAAACAAGTCAAAATCTAAAAGAGAATATCGTATAGCCCTATAATTAGACACGCCTGAAAATGAAACGATACGAGATAAGAGAGATTTGTTTTTTCGCAAAATTTTCTTTGTTCTCTCGTTTATTTGATCAATACCTTTAGATTTATCCAGCCATTGATTTAAAACATCTTCTACATCTGTTCTAACAGTAAATTCTTTACCAATAACTTTTTCCTTGATAAGTTTTAGGCTTCGAACCTTTTCGCATTCATTAACCTCTTCAATTTGATACTTAAGATTACGAATCTTATTGGATTTATTTTCCGAAGGCTTTATCTCGTACACATTCTTTTGCACAACACTTTGTTGCTTAAACTGATCAATCCATGCGGCCTCATCAGCTATCAAAATACAATGTAAGCCATCATCCTCTACAAATGGGTTGACAAACCCAAAAAGTTCAACCAAATCAACAGAAGCTCGTTCACAGTCATCAAAAAAGAGGACGTAATTATCTTTACATTCTTTTAGAAACTTACCAATTTTTTTTGATTCGCCAATAATTCTGCTGGCAGCTTCTTGAGCAGCTGCACCTCCTAATATATTGCAACCAATTAAAGTTGCTGTTTTCGCCACTCCAAAAGCCAATTTTGAAACAGGCTTGTTTATAAGATTATGCACTGCTTCGTAAATTCTACTATCAATTTCTTCTTTAGAAGAAACTCCAAATAGACTGATATAAATCGGTTTCAGTTCTTTGTTATTAGGCTTTAATTGGTGCTCAATATAATTCTTGACAAAATATGTTTTTCCCGAGCCCCACGCTCCTTTAATAAGCACAGCAAAACCGGGCTTTTCTATCTGAAGGAACTCGTTCAAAAAATCTTCAATGTGCTTGTTGCTATTCTCCATCTCCGCCTCCGAACAAATCTAGCGTTTCCGATTCTTTTTTCTTCGCACTGTACTTCGCTTGCTTTTCAGAAACATGCTGTAACGGCGGAATAGTCTTCGCTAGTTCAATGATATTGTCCTCTATTTTTATGGGGATGCATCCCTTTTCGATAAGGGTCTTGTTGGCATTCTTTTCATCTGCTCCCGGCTCGCGAATGTAAATCTTTCTGTTGCGTTTCAGGCCTTCGATAACGCCAGACCACGTGCCACCACCATTATTCGATTCTGCGACATAAATTTCATCGGCCATGCCGTAAATCAGAGTGTTTCTATCCATCGCCAACCAAGTGGACCAGGGCATTTTCGGGGCATACGCACTTACCACCAGCACTTTGCCTTCTACGATTTGCTTGTAGTACTGTTTGAAACCTGTCGAGAAAGTCAATATTCCTTGCGGCAATACGATTATGCTAGAGCCTTCCGCTTTGACAGCAGCATCCAATGCTTCGCGATCGACACCCTTGGCAAAGCCGCTTACAACAACTTTGCCTTCTTCGGCAACTTTTTTTGAAATTTTTCGAGTGAAGTCAATTGAAATTTCACTGGCTGCGCGGGCACCGACAACGGCCGCTGTCGGCTGGTTCAACAGAGCGATGTTCCCCTTTGCATAAAGCAAAACAGGGCAACCGTTCATTTTCAGGTTCTTCTTAAGTGTCTGCGGGAATTCTGGCGACATGGAAGGAATTAGCGAATACCCCTGATTGATTAGGTTTTCTGCCATAAAGGCGTTATTGGGTAGCTGTTCTTTTGCTCTCGAAAGGGCGTCAATATCCTTGATATCAAGACCGAGTTCGGAATTCCACTCAGATTCGTTCAGACCAAAAAAGTCAACAACCGTCTTTTTTTGCTTATGGCACCAGCTGAGTATATCGTTTTTTACCGCTGTCTTGATTGCGGCATGGGCAAGGGCCATCCAGTAGGCATATTCGTTCAGATTGTTCATAAATCGCCTCCAACGGTTTTAGCGATAACTACCGGGGTTATGGTTGCAGCACCTTTTTCTTTCAACATTTTTGCAATCTCGTTCAATGTCGCACCACTATCATAGATATCATCTAGCAAAAGAACGCTTTTCCCTTCGAGTATTTCGGGCGAATCGAAGTCGAACGCGTCTTCCACATTTTTTCTTTTCAAAACAGCATTCTGGGGAATCTTCTGTGCCGTTGTCTGTCTCATCTTTTTAAGATTATGGCATACGGGAATGCCCAGCAATTCACCAACTTTTATGGCGAAGTTCTTGACTAGGTCTCCCGATTCCGTCGGTGGCACATAAAGTAGCATATCTATCTTGTTGTCCATCATCTTCTTTTGGATCATTCGCGCCATTCGCCGAACGATATCTTCCGGGAAATCTCCCGCACCTTCATATTTGCAATTATGCACCGTCTGGCCTATTTCGCCATCTTCTAGGGAATAATTGGCCAACGCAAATCCAAGCTCAAGTTTGGAGGATTTCTTCTTTGCTATTTCCGGAAAATAGTCCTGCTTGAAATTACGCAGCTGGAGCCAAGTCTCTTCGGAATAGCGTTTTGGCATATAGTCCGTCAGATTGGTATTATCACAATTTTCAGAAGATACTGTTATCGTGTCTCCGAGATATTTGCGGAGATAATCCATGCGGGGAGCCGATGTTTCGATATAGCCCATCATGGCGTCCAAATCGTTCATCTTGGATTGACGAAGTTCCTCAAATGATTTTGTATCAAGTTCGGGAGCGTCAAACCGATATTCGTATTTACCTTTTTCATTGCGCACAGCGATTTTCTGTTCGAGTAAGTCAGCAAGAATTGTCCTTACGGGAGTCTGCTTCATATTCAATTCGCGCATTACGTCCCGTTCGCCAAGGGGAGCATTTTTCAAGGCGTTTATAACGCGTCCGTAATCTGCCGTTTTGGGTTTTGCTCCGTTGATAAAACTGAGGGGCAACATTTTGTCGTAAGGGACTCCGTCTTTATCCACATTCTCGTTGTAAAACAGAATGATGTCTGAAGGCTTGCCGTCACGACCAGCACGACCGATTTCTTGATAGTAATGAATTGGAGACTGCGGCATCTGCGTATGGATGATGAATCGGATATCCGGCTTGTCGATGCCCATTCCCAAAGCATTCGTTGCGACAATAGCCTTCCAGCGGTTTTCTTTCAGCCCCTGTTCTATCCGAATGCGGTCTTCGCCCTCCAAAGAGGCGTTATACATTTCAGCATCTATTCCTACAAACTTCAACCAGTCCGCATATACTTGCGTGTTGACGCGAGTTCCCGTATAAATAAGGCCAGAACCTTCGCAATGCTGCAAGTATTCTGCAATGCGGATTTTCTTTTCGTTTTCCGATTTGACTTTAACAACAAACAGGCGAAGATTCTCTCGCAGGAGGTTGCCGCGCAAGACAGTCATGTTCTTGCCGATTTGCTCCTGGATATCGTTCTGGACACGCTCCGTCGCTGTTGCCGTCACCGCCAACACAGGGACGTTTTCAGGCAAGATTCTAACAAGGTCCACAATACGTCGAAAATCTGGGCGAAAATCATGCCCCCATTGCGAAATGCAATGTGCCTCATCAACAACGACCATGGCCACCTTGATTTCACGAACGGTTTCTTGCCATGACATATTGCCTTGGCGTTCCGGGGCGATATACAGAATCTTAATTTTCCCATTCTTCGCATCTTCAAGAATCTGCCCATTTTCTTCGGGAGTCTGGTTCGAGTTGATGCACTTAGCGACAATCCCTTTCTCATTGAGTGAATTCACTTGGTCACGCATCAAGGCAATCAATGGGGAAAAGACAATTGTGAGACCATCAAGTTGTGTTGCCGGGAACTGGTAACAGAGAGACTTACCAAAGCCAGTCTTTTGAATCATCAAGACGCGTTCATTATTTAAAATTTTTTCAATCGCCGCCCATTGCGCATCGTAAAAATGGGCGAATCCAAAGATTTCTTTTAACTTTTGCTCCGCTTCTTGACGATTCATTTTTTACTCCCATATTTTTCCCAATGACCATTTTTTGATGCCTATTCCCATACAAAGCCCAATTTTTGGAGGTCTCGTAGGATTGTCAATATTCTTTTCGTTCTGAGTATCATCTAGGGTATCATTCATCTCAATTTTAACCGTGTGCAAATACATACTGTTAAGTTATTTTGACGGAAACCCTCCCAAATCCTTTAGTTTTTTATCTTGGGTTTTGGCCCTACGTTCCAGTTTTTTAATATCTTCAGATGGCGGCAGTTCTTCCGGCTTAATACCTCTTTGAACCAAAAGATTTCTTATGCCCTTATTGTTTTGAATGTGTTCGTCAGTTATCGCAGACTCCCCATACAAATCCTTGTTCTCTACATTGACATTCGTCATTTCTGTTGCCAAATTTTTAGCGGCAATCGTTAATGTGGGGAGAAAATCTGCTAGAGGACGATTGTCGCTAACACCATATTTAGCCTTCATAACTTTTGTTGAATTTCCACCGAACAAAGCCTGGTCGCCCTTGGAACGTATGCGCGCAAATCCCTGATCATCAACTCCGCGCTCATAAATATTTTGAGACAATCTTTTTTCAGATTCTTTCAAACGATTTCGAACGAGAGTCCTTTCGATAAGTTCAATTCTTTCTTCGATTAATTCCTGCCTGCGAGTCTGAATCGCAAAATAGCCTTGAGCAAACGCAATTTCCTCTTTTGAAGGGTCACCGTTCATGGCTGCCAAGTAGCACGCATAACGAGTCAACATATAATCTTTGACCTCGCGCTTGGCACCACTCCCCAAAGTAACCATTTTCGTGACCTCACGAAAATGGTCGGACACATTCATCCCAGAGGTTTTGCACGCCTCTTTTGAACGCTCGATAGCCTTATCAAAATTTTCCCAACGCTCATACCCCAACAGATTCATCAAGTCACGAGCGAACCAGTATTCTATATCAGAATTTTCATAATGCTGAAGCGACTTATCGAATTCTGCCTTGATATTTTCCATCAATTTCTTTTCCATGCCATCTCCTATAAATTTTTTCCAACCATCTCGCCCATGCGGGCGGCATGGTTCTTTATCCCCGCTTAATCTCCTTCAGCTTTTGCGCCATCTGCTTGCGGACTTCGGCTAGTTCCTTTTCAAGGCGGTCGATATCCTTCTGTACCGCGTCCACATCGATGGGGGCCTCTTCTTCGAAGGTATCCACGTAGCGCGGGATGTTCAGATTGAATTCGTTACCTTCAATTTCGTCGAAGGTGGCAATATGGGCGTACTTGTCCACATTCTTGCGCTTCTTGTAGGTATTCACGATCTTCGAGATGTTCTCTTCGGAGAGCGAATTCTGCTTTTTGCCCTGCACAAATTCACGGCTTGCGTCAATGAACAGTACGTCCTTGCGTTTTGCGTTCTTGCCGCCGATTTCACGGCTGCGGTCGAATACCAGAATCGCCACGGGAATGCTCGTGGTCGGGAAAAGATTTTCCGGGAGTCCAATCACCGCATCCAGCAGGTTTTCGCGAATCATCGCCTCGCGGATTTTGCCCTCAGTCGAACTGCGGAACAGCACACCGTGCGGCACTACGACAACAACGCGACCTTCGCCAGCAAGGCTCGTCTCGACCATGTGCGTAATGAAGGCCCAGTCACCCTTGCTCTTGGGCGGAACACCACGGAAGAATCGCTTGTAAGGGTCGCTTGCAGCATTTTCGGCACCCCATTTGTCAAGGCTAAACGGCGGATTAGCGACGACAACATTGAATTTCATCAGTTTATCCTTTTCAACAAGCATCGGGCTGTTGAGCGTATCGCCCCATTCAATGCGGGCGCTATCGGTGCTGTGCAAGAACATGTTCATGCGGCAAAGAGCCCATGTGCTGCCGTTAGACTCCTGACCAAACAGAGCGTAGTTTCCACTAGGCACCTGTTTTGCGCCCTGTATCAACAAGCCGCCCGCACCGCATGTCGGGTCGCAAATTTTATCGCCATCTTTCGGAGCAGCAAGCTTTGCCACAAGTTCCGTCACATCGAACGGCGTAAAGAATTCACCCGCCTTCTTGCCCGCTTCAGCACCGAAACGTTCCAACAGATACATGTAGGTGTTGCCAATGATGTCTTCGGAAACGCGACTCGGCGACATGTCGAGTTCTTCTTTGTGGAAGTCTTCGAGCAGCGTACGCAGGCGACGGTTGCGGTCCTTCGTCTTGCCTAAATTCGGTTCGGAATTGAAGTCAATATTGCGGAACACGCCTTCGAGTTTGAGTCTATTCTGCGTTTCAATCTTATCAAGAACGATGTTGATTAAATCACCGATGTTATCAGCCGTGCGGCGTTCGTAAAGGCTGTAATAGTCTGCAACAAAAGAGTCGATGACCTTGCCCTTGTCATTCTTGATTTCTACCTTCGGAAGCACAAAACGTTCGCGTTCCAACTTGCGGAGGATTCGTGCCTCGTCGCCGCCATACTGTTTGCCATAAGCGTCGTAATGGTCGTGCCACACATCCGACATATACTTCAGGAACAGCATCACCAGAATGTAGTCCTTGTACTGCGCCGGATCAACCGCCCCGCGGAAAGTATCACATGCGGCCCAAGCGGCAGCATTGATGGCATCTTGCTCGATTTTTTCGCTTTTTACTTCACTCATAGCGACTCCAAATATTTTGAAATTTCCGTTTCTAAAATTAAATTCTTTTGCTTGACAATTTGTGTCAAGATTTCTTGTTCTTTTCGGCCAAGTTTTACAAGGTCGGCAATAGCCTGCTGCGCCTTTAAACTGGGCAACTTGACAGGCATCTGCTCCAAAACACCCTTGCTCACCAGCGGAATGCCGGAGCCCGTCGCAAACTCCTTAAAATAGACCGCACCATACGCCCCGTTTATATACCACGCCAAGTAATCGGGCGAAACCAATTCGCGATTCACACGGATACGGATCATCGGAGCGACAACCAACAGCTTTTCAGTAATTTCGGGAACAACCGCCGCCATAAACGGCGTTCCACGAGAGCGGAATACGACATCGCCCTGAGTGGCTAAATGCGAATCGTTAGGAGACACATCTTCTACTCGTTTTAAGTTTTGCAATTGCAATTCGCCCGAGTTGTCAACATCACGCAAGAAACACGACAACATTCCCGAATCGCCGGGAATACATGTATTACGAAAAGGGTAGCCAACCGAAAGCCAAGCAACATCGCGCAGCAATACCGTATACGAATTCGGCACTCCAAGGGCATTCTTCGACACATTTTCCAAGTCCATGCCCTAAATATAAACAATTCTATTTTAAAATACAAGATTTTTCGTAGTATTTTTCATACTAACAAGCAACCATTATAAAAATCTGCAATTTCAAGCTAATAACGGCATTTTTCCTATCAATCTTCAACGCAGCGCACGTAACTTGCCATATTGTACTTGAATTCCGACGCCACCATCATCTTAGTACCTTCCATATACCAAATATTGGCAGAATATGGCCCGTCTTCTTCTGCAGCCCAGCACAAAGAGTACACCCCCTCCCCATAGAAATGTTCTTTGTACTTACGTCCACCGGGGAGTGCAGAAAACCCATAGGCATTTGTGCCAGTGCGGTCGTGGATACTTGTAGCTTTCTTCCATGCCGTGTCTTTTGCTGCAACAAGGTCATGCCCTAAGGCGAAATCAAAGGTACGCCATTCTTCCAAGGAAGGCAAGTGCCACCCGTCAGGACAAACACCCCGCACCCTCTTGACTCCATCAGCCTTGCACGTGACCCCATAGCCACAACCCTTGCCATCGTCGCTAAACAATGCAACGGAATCCATTGCGGCAGCCCACGTATATAAGCGTCCGTACTTTGTACAAAATTCCACATCATTCTCATAACAAAGACTCAGGCTATCGGCATCATCTCCATAAGCGTAGTTCAAGTTCTTTGCCATCCATTTCTGCGTCCCGATTTTTACGGTAGGGTACACCTGCCCGTCTCGCAAGTCCGTCATGGAATCCTTCACGACAGCCGATGCATCTACGAATTTAGCCGTATCCGCAACAACGGGGTCCATCAGACACCGGAGCGTAAAGGAAATATCTATACTTCTACTATAAAGCGAACTCACGCCCCTGTCGATGTACCCCTCGCCAACATCCTCATCTTCAATATACATTACATCAGAATAGCTTTCATGTGCAATCCAGAAAAAAACGAAAGAGCCATGCTCCACGACGGGTTTAACGGGAGAATCGATTGACCCCGAGGTATGCAACGTAAATCCGTAATCATCGGTCGCATTTGGAGTTTCCTTAGACAAAAGTCTTCCCGCTTCATCCTCAACAAAATCGAATAGACGATTCATCTCTCTGGCCGAGGGAACATGCCACCCCTTGGGGCATACGCCGCGCACAAACCCTGCAGGAAATTCGGTATCGTAATCAATGTAATCATAACCGGATTTCGTTTTGCCAAATACGGAATATTGGTCATTGGCTGCCCATTTCGTATAGTAACGCCCGTATCTAGCACAAGAATCGGAGATGTTACACGGGCAGATACTTGTCGAATCCAAATCGGCGGTGGGCCTTAGGTAGGCATAGTTGAGGTTTTCGGCCATCCACACCTGACGTCCCATAGTTACAGTCCTATAAACTTGTCCATCGCGAAGGTCCGTCAGGGTGTGTGCCACGGAGTCGTAAACAGAGCCCGCGTCCACGTTTTCCGGAACCCAATTCGTATCTCTCGGGGAGGAACGGCCAATGCCTGCGGGAATATCGGGACACCGCCCGCTGCTGCTTGATTTAGCGGAACTGCTCGATTTAGCGGAGCTACTTGATTTGGCGGAGCTACTTGATTTGGCGGAACTGCTCGATACGCCTTTACGGGAACTCGAAGAACTCTTGGCAAACACTTTGCTTTTGCTGGAGGAACTTCTGAATTTTTCCATGCTAGAAGAGGATTCCTCTTCGTCGTTCTGGGGCCTTTGTGCGAAATCGCTGTCGTCATCGCCGCAAGCCACTAGGCCGAAGGCAACCACAAGGGCCAACCCGAAACCAAATTTTCTGAGCATAGGAATCTCCTGCCTGAAGGGTGCTTTAGTGAATACACAATATAATATTTATGTTGTATTCGCGCCGTGTATTTTTCCAACAAACTACCCCTTCCGGCGATCCATCCCAGCATGAGTCGCGTAAAAGACCTTCTTGTCTTCGTACATGCGTGCGTCAATGATATTAATAAAAGTATCGATACTTTCGGTTTTCATATCGAGTTTATGAGCCCCGATAGACGCAGACAACATATAAGGTTTCGACTTGTTATTATTAAATTTGTCAAAAAGATGGCGAATCTTCGCAATACAGTTTTCCACCTTTGCATCATCTTGCGTATTAAGTAAAATAATAAATTCATCCCCTGCATAACGGATAACGCAACCGGCATCGCCAACGGCCAATTTTAAAATACGCGATGCAATCAGCAGAGCCTCATCACCCACTGCATGTCCAAATTCATCGTTTATATGCTTGAACCCGTTCAAGTCAATCATGATTCCTGTAATATTGAGTTTCGGCATCTTGATGTACTTTTTTAGCAAGTAATGCATATAAGAGCGGTTGAAAAGACCCGTAAGAGGATCTTGATAAATCATCTCGTTTTGAAGGC
>JAEEGK010027177.1_pt1 | contig 11582 bp, 8 predicted proteins | sample 8958771 | NCBI WGS metagenome assembly JAEEGK01 (sample SAMN16246547, study PRJNA631951) | gut metagenome | biome: gut microbiome; feature: rumen; material: SC-attached | host: Bos | place: Iran: Karaj | collected 2018-10 | reverse complement strand
ATTGAAAGGGATAATCGTAATTGAAGGATACTGCTCATCATGCTTATCTATGTCCAATTGAAAAATCCGGGATTTTTGTGAAGTATATACCCTGGCGGAAACCCCTGTTTGTCTTTTATCCAGTAATGTCAAAACGCTTTCATCAACATAATTATCAATAAGGACGACATCTCTTTGCGCCATTTGAATGAGTTTTGATACAAAAACATACGCATCAAAAACTTGACCGTCAAAGAAGATACCCTGCTTGGGTTGTACGTCTTCCATTTTATCTAAAATCCTTCCCATCTTATCTTCAATCTTGGATTGACGCAACTCAACTTTTTCTATCCTCTGGAATAATTGAGCATTGTTTAACAGGAAATGACGCATGGCTACGAATGCTCTCATTATCATGATATTCATCTTGATGGCATGCTCCGAATGAAGTAGACCACTGAGCATTGCAATCCCCTGTTCCGTATAAGCGAATGGCTTACGTCGCATGCCCATTTTGATTGAATTGGAAGTCACAAATTGTGACCTCCATTCTTGAAACTCCAACTCATTTAACTGAAACATAAAGTCTTCCGGAAATCGGTCGATATTCCTTTTCACCGTCTGATTCAATACTTTTGTCTCCACTGAATACAGTTCAGCAAGGTCCCTGTCAAGCAGCACCTGCTTCCCTCTTATCATCATGATGCGGTTTTCAATAGGAATCAAGATATTTTCATCCATCGTATTCACTTATTTAGAGATCAAAGATGTGCTGCCGGTCGAGGAAGCGGTAGCCGGCGGCTTCGGCAAGGTGCGGGACCGTGATGGGTCCGGCGGGACGGGATTCCGCGGCCGCCTGCAGGTCGGCGATGGTGCGGGCAAGTTTGATGATGCGGGAGCAGGCGCGTGCCGACAATCCCATGCGCGTCATCACTTTCTCCAGGTAGTCCTGGCAGCGGGCGTCCAGGGGGCAGTAGCGCCTGATCATGCGGTTGTCCATCTCGGCATTGACCCGGATCGGCTCCTCCTGGAAGCGTTCCGCCTGGATGTCCCGGGCCGCGATCACCCTGGCGCGTACCTGCTCCGAAGTCTCTGACAATGAGCCCCGTACCAGTTTCCCCGGATCGACGGATTTGAGCCAAAGTTGCAGGTCTACGCGGTCCAGCAAAGGACCCGACAAGCGCCCCAGGTAAGCCTCCCTCCGTCCCGGCGTGCAGGTGCAGCGGTCCCCTTCCCCGTACCAGCCGCAAGGGCAGGGATTGGTCGCCGCGACCAGCATGAAGGACGCCGGATATTCCACCTTGTTTTTAAGCCGCGAGATCACGACCCGGCGGTCCTCCATCGGCGCGCGCAGGGCCTCGATCATCTTTTTCGGCGCTTCGCAGAATTCATCGCAGAAGAGCACCCCGTTGTGCGCGAGTGACATTTCCCCGGGCAGGATCGTATCCGAGCCGCCGCCGATCAGCGCCGGCAGGGAGGCCGTGTAATGCGGGGCGCGGAAGGGGCGCTGACGGATCAGGCCCACGCCCGAATGCGCCCGCCCGGCGACCGAATAAATCTTGGAAGTCTGGATCGACTCCTCCATCGACATCGGCGGCAGGATGCCCGCCATCGCCTTGGCCAGGGAGCTCTTGCCGGAACCCGGAGAACCGATGAGAAGTACGTTGTGGCAGCCTGAAGCTGCAATTTCCACGCCCCGTTTCGCCTGCTCCTGCCCAATGATTTCGGAGAAATCCATATAGGAAGAAACGGCGTCCGGCAGCTGCGGGGCCTCCCGCAGGCGGGCGTAGTCCGGCGTGTTCCAGACCAGCAGGTCCTCGCAGGCCGACTCCCCCGACAGGATGCGGATCGCATCGTCCAGGGTGCGGATGCCGTACACTTGGGTCTGCCGGAACTCCACCGCCTCCATCGCGGAACGCACGGGCAGGATGCAGCCCCGGAAGCCGTCGCGTACCGCCATCTCGGCGTAGGCCAGGGCGCCCGTGATCTCGCGCACTTCCCCGTCCAGGCCGAGCTCCCCCATGATGAGGAATCCGTCCAGCAGCGGCAACTTCCGCTGCTCGGAGGCCGCGATGATGCCCAGGGCGATGGGCAGGTCGTAGAGACTGCCGTTCTTGCGCAGGTCGGCAGGCGCGAGGTTGATGACGATCTTCTTGCCGGGAATGGTGTACCCGAGCGACTGGAGGGCGTTGACGGTCCGCAGGAGGCTCTCCTTGACGGCGGTGTCTCCGAGCCCGACGAGGTGGATGCCGATCCCGCTGCGGATATCCACCTCAACGGTCACGGTGACGGCTTCGATGCCGATGCATTTGGCGCAGGAAACTTGGACGAGCATAGTTTAAGTATTTAGTCCCCGAAACTAAGCATTCCCCCGCCGATAGCCGTATGATAAACGTTTAAGTCGCGAAAAGCCCGCCCGTGTGGCGAAATCCGCGGCCGGCGGCGATTTTGATGCGAGCAAAAAAATGATGAACTTTGGAAAGAAACATTCGCATCCATGAGAAAAACGCTCCTCCTTCCGGCGCTCCTCGCCCTGCTGGCCTCCTGCTCTACAACGGCCCCGACCCAGACCCTCACCCCCGTCAATTTCTCCGAAGTCACCATCGACGACGCTTTCTGGGGCCCCCGCCTCCAGAGCCACAAGGACGTGACCCTCAAGGTCTGCATCGACCAGATCGAGAACCAGACGGGCCGGATCCGCAACTTCGAGAACGCCGCCCGGGGCGAAGGGGCCCACTCGGGCATCTTCTTCGACGATTCCGACGTCTACAAGGCCCTGGAAGGGATGGCCTATTCGCTGCAGAACCATCCCGACCCGGAACTGGAAGCCAAGTGCGACGAATGGATCGACAAATTCGCCGCGGCGCAGCAGAGCGACGGATACATCAATACGTATTATACCCTGACGGGCCTGGAGAACCGCTGGGACAACATGGACAAGCACGAGATGTACTGCGCCGGCCACATGATCGAGGCCGCCGTGGCCTACTACAACGTGACCGGCAAGCGCAAGTTGCTGGACGTCTGCATCCGAATGGCCGACCATATGATGAGCGTCTTCGGCCCGGGAAAACGGCACTGGGTACCCGGCCACGAGGAGATCGAACTCGCCCTGGTCAAGCTCTACCGAACGACCGGCGAGAAGAAATACCTGGACTTCGCCCAGTGGCTGCTCGAGCAGCGCGGCCACGGCTATGGCTCCTACGGCGCGAAAAGCGACAGGCAATGGCCGACCCATTACTACCAGGATGACGTGCCCGTCCGTGAACAGACCGACATTTCCGGCCACGCCGTACGCTCGATGTATCTGTTCTGCGGCATGGCGGACGTCGCAGCCTGCACGGGCGACCAGGGCTACATCGACGCCCTGGACCGTCTTTGGGACGACGTGGTCCTGCGCAATATGTACATCACCGGCGGCATCGGCCAGTCCCGCCACAACGAAGGCTTCACCGAAGATTACAGCCTGCCCAATCTCACCGCCTACTGCGAGACCTGCGCCTCGGTCGGCATGGTGCTATGGAACTGGCGCATGAACCAGCGCACGGGGGACGCCAAGTATGCCGACGTCCTGGAGCGTTCGATGTACAATGGTGCGCTCGCGGGCATCTCCCTGGCGGGCGACCTCTTCTTCTATGTCAATCCCCTGGAGTCCCTGGGCAACCACCACCGCAAGCCCTGGTACGGCTGCGCCTGCTGCCCGAGCCAGATCTGCCGTTTCCTGCCCTCGATCGGCAATTACATCTACGGCACTTCGAAGGACGGGGTCTGGGTCAACCTCTATATGGGGAACCGCGCCGCGGTGAAGGTCGGGCGCAAGTCGCTGACACTCAAGCAGGAGACGAATTACCCCTGGGAGGGTGCCGTGGCGCTGACCGTCGGTACGTCAAGACCCGTGCGCGCCAAGATGCGCCTGCGCATCCCGAGTTGGTGCGCGGACTGGACCCTGGCCGTGAACGGCGAATCCGTCCAGGCCCCGGTGGAAAAGGGCTATGCCGTGCTGGATCGCAAGTGGAAAAACGGGGACCGGATCGAACTGAACCTGGACATGCCCGCCCGACTCGTGGCGGCCGACCCGCGGACAAAAGAGGATGAGGGCTGCCGGGCCGTGCAGCGCGGACCGCTGGTCTATTGCCTGGAAGAAGTGGACAATCCGGAGGGCTTCGACGGCCTGCGCCTGCACGAGGATACTTCCTTCGAGGAAGCCTTCGAGCCGGAACTCCTGCGGGGCGTCGTGTCCCTGAGCGCCGCCTCGGGGGACAAGACGCTCAAGTTCATCCCCTATTATGCCTGGGACAACCGCGAGGCGGGCAAAATGAAGGTCTGGATCCCGCTGGAATAGGCGCCAAAATTACAATTCCTTCAGTTTCTCAAGGAAGGTCTTCATGCCGCGGGTCGCGACATCCCGGATGTGCGTGACGCGCTTGTCGTAGGCCGGCACATCCTTGGGGTCGATGATAAACACGGGTACGCCGGGGCCCGCATAATGGTATAGGGATGCGGCGGGATAGACCTGGAGCGAGGTACCGACAATCAGCACGACATCGGCCTTCTCGACAGCCTGGATGGCTTCCGTCATCTTGGGCACGGCTTCGCCGAAAAAGACAATGTGCGGACGCATCTGTACGCCACGTTTGTCCTTGTCGCCCAGCCGAACCGGGGCGTATCCCACGTCCACCACGGCCTTCTCACTGAAGCCGTCATAGTCGTTGAACGTATCTTCCGGACGCACCTTGGTAGCCTCGCCGTGGAGGTGGATGATCTTCGTGCTGCCCGCCCGCTCGTGGAGGTCGTCCACGTTCTGGGTGATGACGGTGACGTCATAATCCTTTTCCAGGGCGGCGATGTCCTTGTGGGCGGAATTGGGCTGGCAATTGTGCATGCGGGTCCGCAGGCCGTTGTAGAAGTCCAGGACGGTCTTGGGGTCGTTGTACCAGCCCTGGATGGAGGCGACCACCATCGGATCGTAATTGTCCCAGGTACCCCCGCTGTCGCGGTACGTGCTCAATCCGCTTTCGGCGCTGACGCCCGCGCCGGTCAGAACGACAATCTTTTTCATCGCAAATCGGTTTAACTCTCACAAATTTAAGAAGAAAAAACAAGATGAAAAGCGTATCTTTGCGGACGAATCACGAAAGAAATCCCATGACGAAGATCAGCCCGGCCGACAAACTCATATACGACAATTACGAAAAGACCCTGCAGGCGGGCCTGATGAAGGTCTGCAAGTCCGCCGGCATGCTCGGCGACGACCTCCTCTCCAGCCCGGACATCGACGCGAAGTGGGAGGAATTTATCCAGGACTACATTGCCGACGCCGTAGGAGAATTCAACGAGTATCCGGAGGCGGCGGTCGCCTGGCCCGGATTCATCGGGATGGCGGTCGCGCACCGCTGGGACGAGGATTGGCCCAAGTACAAGGATATGAAATACAAGGACTTGTACGGCCCGAACGGCTGGGACGACATGGATGAGGGCATTCTCCATTATGTCCTGGGCCTGGACCTGGGCGGCGACGAGGCGATCCGCCTGGCGAAGACGCTGCACTCCTGCGCCCTGGCCGCCCTCGGGCTGATCCGCCACGAAGGCGTGGAGGCGCAGACCGCCCAGGGATTCTACATCCTCGCCCGCACCTACACCGTTCTCTTCCGCATCGGCGCGGCCGTGGAACTCTACCGGCAGAAATATTCCCTGCAGCAGGCGTAAGGGATTGAAATAATGTTATCTTTGTCACGATGAAAAGATTACTGTTCCTCTGCCTGGCCGTGGCCATCCTGGCCGCCTGCACCACCGAGACCGTTCCCGAACGGACGGTCGGCCGGGAAGCGCAGACCCTTACCCTTACTGCCAGTCAGGAGAGCGGGCCGGGCACACGCACGGTCCTGCAGGATGAAACGAAGGTTTATTGGCAGACTGCCGATGATGTGAAACTGTTCTATAACGGCACGTCCGCCAGATTCACTTCGACCAATACGGAGCCGGCCGCCATCGCCTCCTTCACCGGCACGCTGCAGGTCCTGATCGGATTCAACGGAGGTTTCGACCCGGAGACGCCCCTCTGGGGCCTGTACCCCTACCGGGAGGACGCGACGGCGGACAACGGCAGCGTCACTACGACCCTTCCGGAGAAGCAACTCGCGCAAGCCGGTTCCTTCGCGCGGGACATGTATCCCACGCTGGGGCGCTCGCAGAGCCTGTCGATGGGATTCTGGGGCATCTGCGGAGGCGTGCGTTTCTCCCTCACCCAGGAAGGCATCAAATCGGCGACCCTCGAAGGCCTGGACGGCGAGACCCTCGCCGGCCGGATCCGGGTGGGTTTTGAGGACGGTGTGCCTGTGGTGCAGGAGGTCAGCGAAGGACACGATGCCGTCACGCTGGCGCCCCCGCCCGGCGAAGCGTTCACGCCCGGGCAGTGGTACTATATCGTCGCCCTTCCGGGAACGCTGGAAAAGGGTTTTCGCCTGACTTTCCGCAAAGGGTCCCGGACAGCGGAGGTTGTATCAGAGCATGCCGTCACCATCAAGCGGGCCATCTTCGGAAGCCTGGCCGAGGTCGACAAGGGCCTGGAATTCAAGATTCCTGGCATCGGCGATCCGGACGAACCGATCCCCTTCGCAGACCCGAAGGTCAAGGCCAAGCTGGTGGCGGCCTTCGACGGGAACGGGGATGGGGAAATCTCTTTCCGCGAGGCCGAGAGCGCCACTTCCCTGGCTAATGTCTTCAAGGGAGAGACCGATTACACTTCCTTCGATGAATTCCGCTTCTTCACGGGGATCGAGGAGGTCCCGACAACGATGTGCCGGAACTGGACGGCGCTCCAATCCATCACCCTCCCGGAATCCGTGACAACGATTGGGACCTACGCCTTCCACAGTTGCAGCTCTCTCCGGGAAATCGACCTGCCTCCGCAGTTGACCCGCATCGAGCGTTATGCCTTCTACAACTGCACTTCGCTGGAAGCCGTCACCCTGCCGCACGGGCTTCAATCCATCGGCAACTGGGCTTTTTACGGCTGCGCTCTCAGGTCCGTCACCCTCCCTTCCTCGATAGAGAGCCTGGGGTCCAGTATATTCACCAATTGCACCCTATTACAGGTCGTCAACCTGCCCGAAGAGTTGAAATCCCTGAATTCCAGCATATTCCAGGGATGCACCGCCCTGACTGACATCAAGCTGCCGCAGGGCATGACCCGCATCAGCGCCGCCGCCTTCCAGGGTTGTTCGGCCTTGAGCCATCTCTCTTTCCCCGGGACGTTGGAAACCATCGGAGCGTCTGCCTTTATGAATTGTTCCAACCTGCAAGACGTTTCGTTCCCCGAGGGAATGACAACGATCGATGCCCGGGCTTTCGAGGCTTGTACGTGCCTGACTTCCATCCTCATCCCCGCATCCCTCACCGCACTGGGAGAAGGCGCCTTCCGCGGCTGCACGGGACTGACTTCCATCCGGGTGCTGCCGGCTCAGCCTCCGACGGCGGGCGGCCAGATGTTTGACAATACCGGCAACTGTTTCATCTTCATTCCCGGGGCTACTTCCGATCTCTATGCCGAAGCGTACGGCTGGAAAGACTACAAGAGCCGCCTGAAAACCGACGACGGGTCTTCCTTGTATTATACCTCAAGCGATTATTCCCGCGACGGGGAGGTGGTCCAGCTGCAGGCGGCGAGCGTCGGCCGCGGGGTCAACTTCATCCTGCTCGGGGACGGATACGTGGACCGCGATATGGAACCGGGTGGAAAATACGAGCAGCGGATGCGCACCGCAATGGAGGCCCTGTTCGCCTACGAGCCTTATACCACGCTGCGCAACCGCTTCAACGTCTATACCGTCAAGGTGGTTTCCGCCAACGCCCAATACAATGACACCCAGTCCAACCGCCGCATCACGTACGACTCGAACGGCAGCATCGAATTCCGCTCCGAGGTCTGCCAAGAATACGGTCGCAAGGTTCCCAACCCCACGGGGCAGCCCATCAAAGTCGCGGCGTTGTGCAATTCAAGTTCGAGCGTGGGTCGGAGTTACTGCATACGCTGGTCGGACGGCAAGGCGGTCTGCATTGTCTTCGATCCCAATCCCAATGTCCTGGTCCACGAATTGTGCGGGCACGGATTCGGCGGCCTGTCGGACGAGTACACCGAAGGCAAGGGGACCTTCACCGACACCGCACTCCTGGACCAAAGATGGGAGGCCTACCAATGGGGCGCCAACACCGACTGGCGCAACGATCCCGCCACCGTGCGTTGGGCGCGTTTCCTCTCCGACGGCCGCTACAACGGGGAATACCTGGGCATCTTCGAGGGGGCCTCGCAATACGAGCGGGGCATCTACCGGCCCAGCAACAACAGCATGATGCGCCATAACGACTGCCCGTTCAACGCCCCTAGCCGGGAACAGATCTACAAGAATGCGATGAAGTGGTCGGTGGGCAACTCGTGGGCCTACGACTATGAGACTTTCGTGGCCCTGGACGCCGCCGGACGCTCCCAGGCGGCGGGAAAGCTGCGGGCTCCCCTGTCACCGGGCGCGGAAGAAGAACTGGAGCGGCAACACGCCGAAAATCACATCCCGCCCATCCTGGTCGACGACGATGTGATCGAGGTCGGATTCCCCGTCTCGGGACCGGCCGTACCGCATTTCAAACGGAAATAATCCCTACATCGGCTTGATCCGGCGCGCGAGCCTCGCACAGAGGCCCGGGAAGAAGCGTTTGATCCAGACCATGACCATTTCTCCCCGACCGACCAGGACTTCCCGCCGGCCTTTCGAGATGGCGCGCACGATCTTGCGGGCCGCTTTCTCCGCACTCAGGCCGCCTGCCTGGCCGGGATCCAACTTGCCGTGACGCTCCCCGCCTTTATCCAGGGCATAGAAGGAGATGTTGGTCTTCACGCGCCCCGGGCAGACGAGGGTCACTTGGATCCCCTGATCCGCATATTCCGCCTGCAAGGTTTCGAAAAAGCCGTAAAGAGCGAACTTGGACGAACTGTAGCCGCAGCGCAGGGGGAAACCGAAACGCCCGGCGATGGAGGTCGTGACGGCGATATGGCCGCCGCCCCGCTCCAGCATCCGGGGCAGGAGGGCCTTAGCGATGGCGACCGGGGCGAAATAGTTGATTTCCATCATCTTGCGCACCATTTCCATCGAGGTATCCTCCACGGTCGTGCGCTGGCTGATGCCGGCGTTGAGATAGACGGTGTCCAGGCCCTGGAAGGCATCCCAGGCCTTTTCCGCCAGGCCTTCGACGGCCGCCGGGTCGCCCAGGTCGCAGGGCAGGATGCAAACTTCCGGAGCGCCTGCTTCCCGGCACCTGGCGGCGACGGGGTCGAGCCGCTCGCGGGAGGACGAAGTCAGGATGAGGCGGGCCCCCTGGGCCGCCCAGCGATAGGCGCAGGCTTCTCCGATGCCGGAGGATGCGCCGGTGATCCAGACGATTTCCATTTATTCGACGATTTTCTGGCGGGACACGAGACCGATGGCCCGGAAGAGGAACTTCGGCAGGGGCTTGGACGCGTCGCGCTTCTTCATATCGATGTACCAGCCCAACTTCTTGACGATCGGGACTTTGTGGGTCTCGACCAGCTCGATCAGCGTCCCGTCCGGGTCCTCGATGTAGGTGAAATGGCCCGAGGCGTCGCCCATGTCGAAACTCACGTCGCCCGGGCAACTGTCCACCGTGAAGGGATGGCCCTTTTCATTGCAGAACTTCTCAAGGGCCCGCATCCCGGTCACGTCGTAGCAAATCTGGATGAAGCCGGGATCGCCCCAGTAGCGGCCCTCGTAGATCTTGCGGGGCACGCGGTCCAGGGCCTGGACCAATTCGACGGTGTCGCCGGAGAAGATGCAGGCGTAGGCACCCGTACGGGGTTTCGAAGGCTTCAGCAGGACGCGGCGGTAACGCTCCTGCGCGCCGGGCATCCCGGACCAGTCTTCGAAGACGCCGGTCTTGTCGTAAACCACCTCGTCGTATCCCAGGATCTCCTTGTAGAAGGCGACCGAACGCTCCATGTCCGTCACGCCGACCAGCGCGCCAATGACGCCGCCGGTCAGGCAATCCCCCTGGGGAATGAAGACATCCTTGCGTTCCACCAGCTGGAAGCAGTTGCCATACAGGTCCTTCACATAGCAGCAAGGCGTCCCGTCCGGCAGTTCGGCGACCGGGCTGACCTGGGGCCATTTGACGCTGATTTGCTTATGGAAAGCCTTGACATCCAGACATTTGATTTTGGCGGCAAAGGTCCCCAGGTCACCGACGGCGACCTCGAAGGGACAGGGCTGGGGGGTGCGGTCCGAATACTGCCAGATCTCCAATCCGCCGCCGCCCTGCAGGTTCAAGGCGATGCAGGCATGCCGCTTCTGCGGCTCGTTTCCGGTGTAAGGGAGCATGCGTTCCGCCACCGTATCGTCCTCCAGGACGCGGATGTCAAAGCCGAAATGCTCGATGAACCAGTTCCAGGATTTCCGGAAATCGACGGTACCCACGCCCACCTGCTGGATGCCCGAAATGTTGAATGCTGCCATATTGTCGTTTGCTATGTGAGAAAGCAAATTTACTGCATTCCGAACAAATAAAAAAGCACCCGCCGGCGGGCGGGTGCCATCATTGCAAGGATGGATCCACCTACTCCACCCGTTCTTCGCGGTGGAAGGTGTAGGTGGTCTGCTCGTTGGCGGCTTCGATACCGAAGGCCTGCTTGAGGATCATCTTGTTGCCGGTGACTTCGACCTTGTACGTACCCACCAGGACCATCGCCTTGCCGTTGTCCGAGACGGATATCCCGTCGGAGAAACGGATCGTGCCCTTTTCGGCGTCATACTCGTACTTCGCCGCCTCAATCTCGAGGTTGTAGTAACCCGTGGCCAGGAACTTCTCTCCGAGGAAGAGGTAAACATAATCCTTGGAGTAGTCGGTCGTATTGGAAGTGGTGTTGGTGTTGCCACCGACCGTTGTCCGGATTTCCACCAGGCAAGTTTCAAGCCTCCAACTGCCCACGACGGTTCCCGTAGGATCGCCCGTCTTCTCCATCGGCTCGCAAGAACAGAACAACAGGGCTGCTGCCGCAGCCATCATAATGGAAATCAATGCTTTTTTCATATTACAAGTCATTTGGTACATCCGGTAAGGCTGCATTTTTCGTGCCGCTCGCCCCGCATGCCGCCCTGAACATGAACAAAAGCTACTTCTTGGAGAAAGCGAAGTTTCCGCTTTTTGAGAAAACGACATTCATGTTCGAGCCGGATACCGTCCCGGTCAGGTCCTGCTCCACGTCGTTCGCAAGTTTTCCCTTGGTCTTCATCGTGCCGTTGTTGAAAGTGTAGGGGTAGGTGCAGGATACACGGGAACCCTCATTGTCACGCGTCAGCGTGCAGTCGGTGGACGTGAACGTCAGGGTAAGCGTACCGATCCCGGCCAATGAAGCGGTAGACCAGGTCGTTCCGCTGAGGGAAGTCACGGTCGATTCCCCGCTGGAGGGTTTCGTGTCATCTTTCTGGATCTTGTCCTTGTCGCAGGACACGCCGAGCCCCATGACAACCATGGCGGCGGCAAGCATTAAAACAAATTTCTTCATAGTTATACAAATATTGATGATCAATTGCCAAACAGTG
>JAEEGK010027176.1_pt1 | contig 11582 bp, 9 predicted proteins | sample 8958771 | NCBI WGS metagenome assembly JAEEGK01 (sample SAMN16246547, study PRJNA631951) | gut metagenome | biome: gut microbiome; feature: rumen; material: SC-attached | host: Bos | place: Iran: Karaj | collected 2018-10 | reverse complement strand
CAAAGAAACACGAAAAATTCAAGTGATGTTCGTCAATGTTCGTCAATGTCGGTCAATGTCGGTCAATGGGCTTTCAGAATGTCGTACCTTTGCATTGTCGGAGAAAATCTCCGGTGAGCGGGCCAAGCGCGCTGTCCCACTCTTAACATTTCACTTTTAACTTCTAAGTTATGCCAGTATTGATTAAAGTATCTCAGAATCAGATCAAGGACGCTAAGTCGTTCGGTAAGTTCTATGGCCACGTGGTCTCCACGAAGACCATGACCTACGCAGAGCTGTGTAAGCACATGGCAGAGCACAACTCCGTCTATGGCGAGGATGTCTGCCTCGGTGTTGCCAACAAGTTGCAGAGCTGTCTGCTCGAACAGTTACTCGAAGGCAAGAAGGTGCAGTTCGGCGACCTCGGAACCTTCTACCTCTCAGTGAAGGGTACCGGTGTCGACAATGAGGAGGACTACAACATCGGCGTCTGCATCAACGGCCTCTTCCTGCGTTTCGCTCCGAACCGTCAGGACGTGAACGACCTGTCGTCGAAGACCCTGAAGAAGAAGGCTACCCTCGTGAACGTGAAGGATCTCATCGAGTCGAAGGCGAAGAAGCCTGCTGATGGCGAGGATCAGGGTGGCTCTGATGGTGGCAGCACCACTGGCGGTGGCGGCACCACTGGCGGTGGCAGCACCACTGGCGGCAACGACAACCAGGGCGACGGACCGGTGAACGATGATGCCGGTGACGGACCTGTGAATCCTTAACCATTAGGGGAGGGTCGGGTGGCGTCCGGGGTGATGCCAGGGCCAAACAGATGACTACGACGTCATGACATTGCCAAATCACGGCCTTGAAGGCAGCCTGCGCACCCGTCCCCCCTCATGTTTAATGTTTAATCTTTAATGCTTAAATTATGGTAAGAATCAATTGGACAAAAACGTGGAAGATACTGAAGTTTCTGGGAACCGTTTTCACCACTATTGCAGGCACGCTCGCCGTACAGAGCTGCGGCGCAAACATGTTCTAGAAAAAACGATAAGGTATGAGTAGGATCATCACACTGATTGTTGTACATTGTTCTGCGAGCCGTTGCAACCAGCGGTACACGGTCGAGATGCTCAGGAAGGATCACAACGCGCGCTTCCATAACCAGGGTGTAGGCTATCACTACTACATCGAGCGTGACGGACAGCTCTATCCGACGCGCCGTGAAGACGAGGTCGGCATTCATGCCCGTGGCTACAACGCCAACTCCATCGGCATCTGTTACGAGGGTGGGCTCGACGAGAACGGGAAACCAACCGACACGCGTACCCCAGCACAGAAGACGGCTCTCATCGCCCTGCTGCGATCGCTGAAGGTGGACTATCCCGATGCTGAGATCAAGGGTCACTGCGAACTCAAAGGCGTCCACAAAGACTGCCCCTGCTTCTCCTGCCAGGAGTACAGAGATTACTTCGCCCGTCTCTCTCACCTGGCCAACTAACTCCATCAAGCGACTGGAAATGACATCGGTTCATTTCCAGTCGCTTTTCTATATCAAAAAAATCAAGTTCTGAGTGTGAAGACGAAGCTGGAGCCATCGTGATAATGTGGGTCGAGAATCAGGTCGCCGCCGAGCAACTTTGCCGTGCGCTTGCTCAGGGGCAGTCCCAGTCCCACGCCCTCGGTAAAGTCGTCGATCTTCGAGAATTGCGTGAAGATCTGATGCCGGTCTTCTTCTGCTATGCCGATACCCGTATCGCTGACGGTCATCTTCACGGTGTGTGCATCTGGTTGGCTGCAGGCCAGCGTGATGGTTCCTCGCTGCGTGAATTTGTTGGCGTTGTCGAGCAATTCAGTGAGGATGGCTCTCACCTTATCTTCGTCGGAGTTGATGGTGAAGGTATCGGGCAGGGTGGTCTCGAAACTGAGTTTCACCAAGTGCGGACTGGTCAGTCTGATCGAGTTGACGATGTCGCGGCACAGGCTGTTACAGCAGAATTCATGCTTCTTGATGGCCTTCTCGTCGTCGCTGGCCGAGGCGGCTACCAGCATTCTGGAGATGCGGACGAACTTCCTGGTGTTGTCCTGCATCATGTGGATGATATTGCTGGTCTCGTCGGCGGGCAGTTCGTGGTAGTTCTCGTTGAGCACTTGCGCAAAGCCGCCGATGATGTTCAGTGGCGTACGTATCTGGTGCATCATGTCCTGCAGGAAGGCCGTCTTTTTCTTCTTGGCGATGATCGCTTGCTCGTTGGCCTTCTGCAGCTCCTGGTTGCGCTTCTCCATCTCAGTGTTGATGAGTTGGATATTGTCCACATAGGCTTTGAGCGACTGCTGCATTTCCACGAAGCTGTTCTGCAACTGTCCGATGGTATCTTTGCGCGTGGTCTGCGGCAACTGGTCGTCAAACCTGCCCTCGGCGATGCCGTGTGCCTGCTGTGCCAATAATTGCAGCGGAAGAACCCTACGCCTCACGGCCTGATAACAGAAGATCAGGATGACCAGCAGTCCGATCATGATGATGGCCCAAACGGTATAGAGCAGGCGGTAATAGCCGTTGAAGACATCGCTTTCAGGGCAGACGATGCCCATGCTCCATCCGGCATTTCCGATGGGGCGGTAGAAGATGTAGGCGTTTTGGCCGTCGACGATGAGCTGCTGCACACCGCTCTTCCCGGCAATCATCTCTTTGCCCAGATGCACCACTTTGTCGATCGCTTTCGGGTCAGGATCCGAGAAGATGCTCTGGTGTATCAGCTTTGCTGTATCAGGATGGACGAGATACTTGCCGTCGGTGCCGATCATGATGCTCGAGGAGTTGGGGTAGGGTGCCACCGCCGTCACGGCCTGCGAGAGCCATTTCTGCTGCAGGTCGATGGCTACCACGCCGATAAACTGCTTGTTGCGGTCGTAGATCGGTCGGCAGAACGATGTGATGATTTCCTGCTTGTATTCCGCCTTCGGATTGGTGTTGAGAAATGGATCCATCCAGCAGCCCTTCTGCAGTTCCTTGGGCTTCTGATACCAGTCGAGTTCGAAATACTGGAACTCGTCGCTACCATACTGTGCCGTCATGATCGAGTCGCCGCTGCGCACGGAGTATATCGAGAAGTATTTCCCGTAGCTCTTGAAGAAATAGGGCTCCATGGAGATCGAGCAGCTGTAGAAGTGCCGGTTGTTCTCAAGAATTTTCCTCGTGTCAGAGATGATCGAGTCGGGATCCGTGTAGCTTGATATATACCATACCATGTCGTTGGTCGTCGTTTCCACCTCGCCCATGATGTCGTCGATGCGCAGGGCTGTGTTGTCGAGAATCTGCGTGGCTCTCGACACAGCTTCTTTCCTGATGTGATTCTTCGTGACATCAAAAAGGAAGTTGATCAGGATGGTGAAGATGACCGCCACGATGAGCACGATCGATAGTCCCAGCTTGACTGAGAGTCGCCTTGTCATATTTTGTAGCATCCTTCTCATAGGTCAGCGCTGTTTGTGGGGTTGGTGTGATTCGTGCTCTGCGAGGTGACCAGCATCTGGCCTATCAGATTTGTCACCACCTCAGTGTTCGAGGTGATATCGGCTAGCAAAGCCTCTGTCTCTTCTTTCGAAACGTCCTGATACTGACTGCATAGCCGCTCGGCAGCTGCGCCGATGGCGTTCACGGGCTGCATGAACTTCTCGGTGGTCTGACTGAGGAATGCTGCCTTGGTGCGCTCGTCTTCGCGTCCGCGCTCATAGGCTGACTGCAGTTCGGCATTCTGCTGCTTCAGCGTGTCAGTCTTCAGGTGGATCTCGTCGATGTGGCTCTTTAAGGCCTTCTGCATCTTCGCAAAGCTGAGCTGCAGCTCTCCGATCTCGTCTTTCCTTCCCATATAGGGGATGGGCTTGTCAAACTGGTTGTTCGACATGTGTCTGACTGTTTCCGACAGCAGGTCGAGCGATTTCAGGTTGCCGGCGATGAGTTTCCTGCACACGAAAAGCAGGAGCAGCAGTGCGACCAGGGCTCCGATGACGGCGGTAGTCAGCAGTCGGTAGAAGCTTCCCAGCATCTTGTGGTCAGGACAGATGATGGCGATGCCCCAGTTCTCATTCCTCAGTACTCTGTAGAACACGTGGGAGGCCTCTCCGCCGATCTTCATCGCCTTGTATCCGCTTTCGTCGAGCACGTATCGCCCTCCCTTTCCCTGAAGGAAACAGCTGGCATAGGGCAGTTCGTTGGAAATGTCCTTTGCGAGTTCGTTCCAGTCGATATGGATGTCGAAGTTCAGTGTCGTCGTCGGGTGCCCGGCTTTGTTGAAGATGGGCAGTTGGTAGGTCATCTTCATCCGTCGCAGCTCTACGCTGTCGGCAGGATTGTCGAGCGTAGGCTCATACCAGCGTGTCGTGCTTTTCAGGACAGTCTCCTGGGTGGTGGTCACGTAGCAGCTGTCGATCCAGGGATTGGCAGCCATCACTTTCCGGCACAGTGCTGCAATGGAGTCTGGTGTGGCCATGTGCTCCACGACCATCCATCTCGTGGTGTTCGCCGTCAGTTCGGTCTGCAGCATTTCGTGATCCGCCTGCAGGGCAGTGTTCTCCAGCGTCTGCATGATCTTTTCCAGCGATTCGTCTGTATCAACCGACATCGTGAAACGGAAGAACACGGTCAGTGCAACCACGAAGATGGCTGTCACCAACCCTGTTACCCACAGACTGAGTCGGGCTGAAAACGAGTGGCGGATATATTGTAGGTTCATCCCAGTGTTGCTTTCGCTTGCTCCAGTGCGTTGATCACCCTGTCGCACCAGTCGTCGAATTCGGGATCCTCCGTCTGCAGTTCAGGGTGAGCCAGGATGTGTGCCACGCAGCGGCGCACACCCTCGTCGAATCGGGTGGTGGCCTGGAACCCGGGGACAGCGCGCTTCAGTTTCGTGCAGTCGAAGACCACCGTCACGCTCTTGTCGCCGATGAGATTACCCTCCAGATCGTAGGCCTTTGGCGAGGTTGCTACGAGGAAGTCAGAAGCCACATGGTAGAGCTTGGGCGTCACGCCAAGTGCACGTCCCACACATTCATAGATCTGGTTCCACGTCAGCTGTTCGTCGCTCATAATCTGGAACGCCTCACCGATGGCCTTGGGGTTGCCCAGCAGTCCGATGTATCCGCGAGCGAAGTCCTCGTTCCATGTCAGCGTCCATAGCGAACTGCCGTCGCCGTTCACGATGACAGGCTTACCCTCCATCATGCGCTTCAGCACCTGCCACGAGCCCTTGGGCCCATGCACGCTGACGGGCACGCCGCGCTCACAGTAGGTGTGGCTCGGACGAACGATGGTCACGGGGAAGCCGCGCTCACGCCAAGCCCTCATCAGCAGTTCCTCACAGGCAATCTTGTCGCGCGAGTACTGCCAGTGGGGATTGGCCAGCGTCGTGCCCTCTGTGATGATATGGCTGGCGGCCGGTTTGTTGTAGGCCGATGCCGAACTGATGTAGACGTACTGGCGGGTACGCCCTTCGAAGAGCCGGATGTCGCGCTCTACCTGAGAAGGCAGGAAGCCGATAAACTCACCGACGGCATCGAATGTGGTGTCGCCAATCTGGCGCAGCACTTCCACTTCGTCGTTGATGTCGCAGATTATTTGTTTTACACTCTCGGGCACTTCGTCCTTGCGATTGCCTCGGTTCAACAGCCATAGGTCATGGCCTGCAGCTGCCAGCTGGCGTGTGATGGCGCTGCTGATGGTGCCAGTTCCACCGATTAATAGTATTCTCATGAAAGTCTGTTTTATGAATTTGTTGGTGCAAATATACAACTTTTTTTATTAATAATGCTATTCACAGACCAAAAATTGTGAAATAAACGCGAAACATCATTTGCGAATCGTTGATACTTATCAATTATTTTACTATGAAATTGAATTTTCTTGCATGCAAAATGGCGCTGTGTGCGAAAACAATTGTAATTTTGCACTCGAAATGAATAAAAAGTGTATGATAGCGCTTTGAATTGTATAACGTATTAAAAATAGAAAGAAAGATGAAAAAACTAATGATGATTGCCGCTATGATGGTGGCTACGCTGAGTGCAAGTGCTCAGGAGGTTGAGGTTGGCCAGTTCTATCTCAAGCCAATGGTTGGTGCTACGATGACCACCCTTACAAAAGTTGATAACAGCAAGATGAAGGTGGGTCTCCTCGGTGGTGCCGAGGTGGGCGTCAAGGTTGCTGAGCCCTTCGACGTAACTGCAGGTTTGCTCTTCATGATGCAGGGTACCAAGGGTAAGGATTCTGAGTATACGAAGAATGCCTCTACAACGCTGACTTATCTGAACGTGCCCATCATGGCCAATGTATATGTACTGCCTGGCTTGGCTCTCAAGGCTGGTATTCAGCCTGGATTCCTGCTCACTTCTAAGTCAAAGTGGTCTGACAATGAATCTGGCAAATGGGTTGATTACGACACTACAAGCAAGGATGGTCTGAACAAGTTCGACCTGTCTATTCCTATGGGTATCTCTTACGAGTTCTCTAACTTCATCATCGATGCCCGTTACAATCTCGGTCTGACGAAGGTTATGAAGGATCCCGCTCCCAGTTCAAAGAACAGCGTGATCATGCTGACCGTCGGTTACAAGATTCCGTTCTAATCCAGCAGGATTATCTATCGAAAAACTATAAGAAAGGCGTCGCTCCCTCAGGGGCGGCGCCTTTTACTATGCGGGGATTTCTCCTGCTTAGCCTCTTGCCATCTTGTAGATGGCTTCCATATCTTCAGCCTTGAGAACCTTCAGTGCGCCACAGGTGGCGGTGTAGTCGCGGCTGCACTTGCGGGTCATCTCCTTGATCTCCTCGTCGGTGATGTCCTTGCCGATGAGTTCCTTGATGTTGATAGGCATGCCGATGGCGTGGTAGAAGCGCTCCATGGCCTCGATGCCCTTCAGGGCGGTGCCTTCGGGATCGGTGAAGTCGTTGGGCACATCCATCACATTGACGGCAAAGCGTACGAAACGGCTCAGGTTCTCATGCATCGTGTAACGAGCCCAGCTAGGCCAGATGGCAGCCAGACCAGCTCCGTGGGTGACGTCGAACATGCCGCTGAGCTCGTGCTCCAGCTGGTGGGTAGCCCAGTCGTCGGCAACGCCACAGCCCGTCAGTCCCCAATGAGCCACGCTGCCGCCCCACATGATCTGGGCACGGTTGCGATAGTCCTCTGGATTCTTCAGCACTTCGAAGATGGCGGTCTTCATGCGACGCAGCACGGCTTCGGCGAGGTCGGTGGTCAGATCCATATCGTCGTCTTTGGTGAAGTAGCGCTCCATGGTGTGCATCATCATGTCGGTGACGCCAGCTGCTGTCTGATAAGGAGGCAGGGTCATGGTGCGACGGGGATTCATGATGGCGAACTTGGGGCGCGACATGTTGTTGCTGTAGCCGAGCTTCACGTCGCCGTCCTCGTTGGTAATCACACTGGCCTCGCTCATTTCACTGCCAGCTGCGGGGATCGTGAGCACAGAGGCTACGGGGAGCATCTGCTTGGGTTCGGCCTTGCCGAGATAGAAGTCCCAGACATCGCCTTCGAAGCAGACACCATAGGCGATGCACTTGGCAGAGTCGATGACCGAGCCGCCACCCACAGCGAGGATGAAGTCGACACCCTCCTGGCGGCACAGCTCGATGCCCTTCTTGGCCAGCGAGAGGCGGGGATTGGGCACGACGCCACCGAGCTTGACGTAAGCCACGCCGCCCTCGGCGAGAAGACCGCAGATCTTATCGAGCAGTCCTGAACGCTCGGCACTCTTGCCACCATAGTGTACCAGCACTTTCGTGCCACCATATTTTTTCACGAGAGCAGCTACCTGCTCCTCAGACTGTTCACCGAACACCACTTCGGTCGGTGCGTAATAATTGAAATCTTTCATTGAATCTCTGAAATTTAATGTTTTAATCTTTAATGTTTAATTAAATGTTGGTTGTCGTACTTAGTGGCAGGGTGGCTGATGAGCCGCCTACGAGCACGTCGATCTGCCCTGGCTCAAGCATCCACGTCTGAGCGGCTTCATCCCAATGGCAGAGGTCGCAGCGGCGCACAGGGATGGTGACCGACTTCTGCTCGCCTGCCTTGAGGCTGACACGCTGGAAGCCCTTCAACTCTTTCACGGGGCGCGCGATGTGCGACTGGGGGCGGGCGATGTAGACCTGTGCCACCTCCTCGGCATCGCAGGATGAGGTGTTGGCCAAAGTGAAAGTCACGTCGAAACCTTCGGCTGTGGGCTTAACAGCGAGATTGCTGTATTGGAACGCGGCATAGGAAAGACCGTGACCGAAGGGATAGGCCACTGCGACATCATGGCTGTCGAACCAGCGATAACCCACGAGACTCTCTTCTGCATAGTTGGCTATCAGTTGCTGGCGGCGCTCGTTGCTGCGGTTCTGGGTGATGTCGACGAAGATGTCGCCCTGCGTGTTGCCCTCGATGTTCTGAGGATAGGTGCCCGTGGCATAGGCGGGTACATCTTCGAGGCGCTTGGTCCACGTCATTGGCAACTTGCCCGACGGGGAGATCTTACCCGTGAGGACTTCGGCGATGGCCTGGCCGCCCATGGAACCATTGAACCATGAAGCAAGCAGGGCGCCCGAGACGTTGCTGACGGTGCTGACATCGACAGGGCCACCACTCACGATGACGGTGACGATTCGCTTATTGGCCTTGGCGAGGGCTGAGGCCAGTTCGTCCTGTCCTGAGGGCAGGGTGATGCTCTTACGGTCGGAACCCTCAGTCTCCACTTCACGGTTATCTCCGGCAAAGTAGATGACGAGATCGGCACGCTTGGCTGCCTTCACCGCCTCGGCCAGCTGCTTCGCGTCGGCCTTCTGCTGCGGACTGAGCCGCTTGAAGCGATCCTCACGACCAAAACTCTTGTAGCCTGGCACGTAGGTGAGTGTGACCTTATCGCCGAGGGCTGCCTGCAGACCTTCGAGCGGGGTTATCTCGCAGCGGGTCTTCACGCCTGCACCCACACCGCCGAGGGCCATCTTCGTAACGGCATTCTCGCCGATGACAGCTATGCGGCGCACGCGCTGGAGGTCGATGGGCAACAAGCCTTCGTTCTTCAGCAGCACAATACTACGGCGCGCTACTTCGAGGGCTGTGGTCATCTCTTCGGGATTGCCTACGGGCTTGGTGTTGGCGACAGCCTTATCGATGGGCTGTACGGTGAGGCGCACACGGAGAATCTCCCTGACACGCTGGTTGATGACGTCCTCGCTGACCTTGCCCGCCTTCACAGAGTCGAGCAGGGCCTGACCCATATAACGGCTGCCAGGCATCTCGACATTCATGCCCGAGGTGACGGCATCGACCGTGGAGTGTACACCGCCCCAATCGCTGATGACCATACCGGGGAATCCCCACTGCTGGCGCAGGATGGTGGTGAGCAGCGGCTCGTTCTCAGAGCACCAACGACCATTGACTTTGTTATAGGCTGCCATCAGTCCCCAGGCATCGGCCTCGCGCACTGCCATCTCGAAGGGGCGCAGATAGATCTCGTGCATAGCACGGTCGGAGATGCGCACATCGACAAAGCCGCGATAGTCCTCCTGATTGTTGAGTGCATAGTGCTTGAGGCAGACAGCAGTGCCGTCGTCCTGAGAGCCACGCGTATAGGCCACGGCGAGCATACCGCTGAGCAGTGGATCCTCGCTGAGATATTCGTAAGTGCGCCCTCCAGTGGGGATGCGCTGGATGTTGATGGCAGGCCCCAGAATCATGTCTTTGCCGCGCAGACGAGCCTCGTGACTCATACCACGCCCATAGGCATAGGCCCACTCTGTGCTCCACGTAGCAGCGAGAGCTGATCCCGTGGGGAAGAATGTGGCAGAGTCGGTGGTCAGATTGGCGGAGTTCCAGGAGTGGGGCTCCATCTCCTCACGGATGCCGAAGGGACCGTCGGCATACTCCACATCGGCAATGCCCAGACGCTCGATGCCGGCAGACGAGAACATGTTCTTACCGTGCAGCATGGCAATCTTCTCTTCGAGTGTCATGTCGCTGATGATCTTTTCTATCTGCGGCTCGTGCTGCAGGAGTTTCGTGGGGTAAGGTTGTGCTGCCAGTGGACTGACGGACAGACACATCCCCATCATCAGCACGATATATCTATCTTTCTTCATTCAAGTCTAATGTTTAATCTTTAATCTTTAATGTTTAGTACCCCAATCCGATATAGCTGTGAGCAGGGAGCTGGAGGTCGAAGACCGTAGCGCCATCGGGATAGCCGAAGAATAGATTACGACCCCACATGGGACGAGCCTGAGGCAGAGTGGCCGGCTTCAGCTGGTCGCCTGTGATGAGGTTGCGCAGGCTGCCGACCTTCTCATTGATGACGACACGCAGGGTGACGGCCTCGTCGTTGAAATTCTCGACCACCAGGGTCTTGTTGTCGTAGGGGAAGAGAGCCACCTTCGACGGACCTTCGATGTAGGCACCCACATCCTTGCTCATGGCGCGACGGATCACGTTGAGTGCCCCGGCGGGATAGTCGTAGAGGTTGCCGAAATCATCGGGGATCGTGAGCACGAAGAGCATGCCCTTCGAATAAGTGTCGCGCAGCAGGATGGGGTAGCCAGAGACACCACCATTGAGTGGACGACCTGCACTGACCACCTCCCAAGCATCGTTGGTGAAGTATTTCACTTGTGGGATGATGAACTCGCGCTCAGACTTGCCGAACCAGCCGAAGTCGTTGACGATAGCTTTCAGGTCGCCGCAGTAGAGTTCGCACACATCGGCCAACTTATCCTTGATGGCCTTCAGCAGACCCGTGGTGACGATGACGTCGCCGCCCTTCCTGAGCTGACCCTTGATCTTCTCTACGATATCGGGATCCTTGGCAGCCTGCTGAGTGAGCAGGATCTGCTGGCGCTCCTGCCACTGGGGGTACATATCCATCGGCAGTCCGATCATGCCGAGGTAGTTCTGCAGGAAGTCCTCGCCTGAAGAGTGGTAAGGCTTATAGGATGCCAGTCCGATGGGTTTGCCTAACTGTCCGATGAGTTGATCAGTCTGGTGCAGGGTGACGTTAGCAAAGCGTGCCATCGTCGTGGGGGTGATGGTCTTGCCGTCCTTGGTGAAGGGAGCCGTCATCTCGTCGTAATTGAAGCTGACGCCTGCTGCCTGCCACTTGGCGCGCATCTGCGGGGTGATCTTCACCTCAACCAGCTGCATGTAGTTCCAGAGGATGATCTCGGGTGTCTTCGAGAGCATCGTGAGATGGAGCTGTTCGGCATAGCGATCCATGCTCATGTGGATGCCACCTGCATCAACCCAACCGCCACCATTCTTGCCAGGGGCGATGTTGTCGAAATAGCGCACGACGTTGTAGCTCAGATAGTTCTGCAGGTGCTGAGCCGAACCCGGGTCGCGGGTCTCGGTACCTGTCCAAAGACCATCGAAATAAAGGGGCTCTTCCTCGAGGTTGAATCCGAGTCCGTGGAAATGGTCGTACCAGTTGGGATATTTGATGATGACCTTCACCTTTGGATTGACCGCCTTGGCAGGATTCACTACGAGTTCGCGCCCAGCATCAGCCATGAGCCTGAGTCGGTACTCTGTCCAGCTCTTGCCGCTCTTCTCCTT
>JAEEGK010027175.1_pt1 | contig 11582 bp, 11 predicted proteins | sample 8958771 | NCBI WGS metagenome assembly JAEEGK01 (sample SAMN16246547, study PRJNA631951) | gut metagenome | biome: gut microbiome; feature: rumen; material: SC-attached | host: Bos | place: Iran: Karaj | collected 2018-10 | reverse complement strand
TGAAGCTGGAAATCTCCAACACTTCCCACCCGTTCTACACGGGCAAGGTGAAGCTGGTGGACACCGCCGGTCGTGTGGATATGTTCTATCAGAGATACAAGAGCCGCAAGAAGTAAGTCTTCGGCCCACAAGGTTCAAAAAGGCAGCCCTCAGATTTTGGGTTGCCTTTTTTGTAAAACTGCCACTTTGGCAGGAATGGCGCAAGTGGCAGGCATTTTGCTCTAACCGCGCCAGCAATTAAGAATTACCATGGCAGAAAAGAAGAAAAAGAATACAGAAGAAGTCATTGACGGCAAGAAACTGGCAGCCCTGGAAGCCCGTATCGAGGGCCTGAACGAAGAACTGGCCGAAGCCAAGGCCGCTGCCGCGAAAGCCGACGACGCCAAGGCCGACTACCTCCGCCTGATGGCAGAGTTTGACACGTTCCGCCGCCGTACGGCAGAAGAGAAGCTCGCGCTGGTGAGCTCGGCATCGGCCGACACCATCAAGGGCCTCCTTCCCATCCTCGACGACTGCGAGATCGCCCTCGGCGCCCTGGAGAAGAGCACCGACAGCGACGCCGCCAAGGAAGGCACCCGCATGATCTTCGACAAGCTCAGCGCCTACCTCAAGGGCAAGGGCCTGGAGCGCATCGAGGCCAAAGGGGCCGACTTCGACACCGAACTGCACGAGGCTGTCACCACCTTCCCCGCCCCCTCCGAGGAGCTCAAGGGCAAGGTGATCGACGTAGTCCAGACCGGCTACACCCTCGGCGGCAAGGTTCTTCGTTATGCAAAAGTAGTGGTAGGAGCATAAGATATGGCAAACAAGAGAGACTACTACGAGGTCCTGGGCGTTGACAAAAAGGCATCGGCCGACCAGATCAAGAGCGCATACCGCAAGCTGGCCCTCAAGTGGCACCCGGACCGCTGGGTGAACGGCAGCGACGCAGAGAAAAAGACGGCCGAAGAGAACTTCAAGGAAGCGGCCGAGGCTTACTCGGTCCTGAGCGATCCCGACAAGCGCGCCCGCTACGACCAGTACGGCTTCGCGGCCGAACAGATGGGCGGCGCCGGTGCCGGCGGCTTCGACTTCGGCGGCATGGACATCAACGACTTCCTGCGCAACATCTTCGGAGGCGGCTTCGGCTTTGACTTCGGAGGCGGCGGTTTCGGCGGTTTCGGCGGATTCGGCGGCGGACAGAGCCAGGAGCAGCGCGTCCAGCGCGGCCGCGACATCCGCACCAGCGTCAAGCTCACCCTCGAGGAAATCGCCAACGGCTGCGAGAAGGAAATATCCCTGGAGCGCGCCCGTCCCTGCCCCGACTGCGGCGGCAAAGGCGCCAAGAGCGAGGCCGATATCAAAACCTGCCCCACCTGCGGAGGCCAGGGCCGCGTCCGTCAGCAGACGCGCAGCCTGTTCGGCGTCGGCTACACCATCGGCGTATGCCCCCAGTGCGGCGGAGAAGGCAAGATCATCACCAACCCCTGCCGCCGTTGCAACGGCACCGGTCTGGAGCGCAAGCGTGAGATGGTCCGCGTACGCATCCCCGCCGGCGTAGAGGACGGCATGCAGATCACCATCCGCGGAGAGGGCCACGCAGCTCCTCACGGCGGCGTCAACGGAGACCTCCTGGTCGTCATCAACGAGATCCAGCACCCGCAGCTGCAGAGAGACGGCAACAACCTCTTCTATACCCGCGTCATTTCCGTGATGGATGCCATGCTGGGTTGCGAGGTGTCTGTCCCCTGCCTGGACGGCAGCTATAAAGTAAAGGTAGAACCCGGCACCCAGAGCGGCACCGTGGTCAAGCTTCGCGGCAAGGGCCTGCCCAGCGTGCAGGGCTACGGCCGCTGCAACGGCGACCTTTATGTCAAATTCCAGGTCTGGGTCCCCCACAAGCTCTCCAGAAGCGAGAAGGAAACCCTGGAGCAGATGCGTTCCAGCGACTCTTTCCAACCCGACCTCACCCGCGAGGACAAGGCCACCTTCGACAAGGTGAAAAATATTTTCTAAAATTTTCCTAAAAAAGTTTTGGGGTTTAATAAAAAGATAGTATCTTTGCAGTCCCAAAAACAAGCAACCTCTTGTCAGGAGCCAAACCGCAATGTTGCATTAAAGGATTATTGAAATTATGGATTTGATTAAAGTAGCAGAGCAGGCTTTCAATAACGAGAAAGCAGCTTCCTATCCCGAGTTCAAGGCCGGTGACACCATCACCGTTACCTACAGAATCAAGGAAGGTGATAAAGAGAGACTTCAGAAGTTCCGCGGTGTCGTGATTCAGATCTCCGGTATGGATCCTTTCACCAAGACCTTCACGGTTCGCAAGATCGCCAGTGGCGTGGGTGTAGAGAGAATCTTCCCTTTCCAGTCCCCGTTCATTGACAGCATCGAGGTCAACAAGTACGGTAAAGTGCGTCGCGCACGTATCTTCTACCTCCGCGACCTCACCGGTAAGAAGGCCCGCATCCGCGAGAAAGTTTACGTAGAGAACAAAGAGGCCTAATTAAAGGCTTACATACTGGCTCCATAGCTCAATTGAATAGAGCATTTGACTACGGATCAAAAGGTTACAGGTTTGAGTCCTGTTGGAGTCACTTCAAAACCCCGTCTGACACGCGTCAGATGGGGTTTTTCTTTAAAATTGTACCAAAGAATAGTCCAGTTTACCAATTGTTCTCGCCATCAAAAAGCGGAACCGTCTTGATGAAATCCATTATCCTTTCACGGAGAAAGTCCGGGGCCATCTCCCTGTTCTCATAGAATGAAAGCAGACGCTGTTTCATGGACGGGACGAGGGTGGTGTCGGCAGGCGTAGCATGGAGACTCCGCGCGAGCGTTGCGAATTCTTTGCTCAGCGGTTCCATACGTTCAGGATTCTCCGAAATGATGCGTGCAAAAGACTTTTTGTCCTCTATCAGCTCATATTCTGCGCCGTAGCGTTCCCCGTCCGTAACAAGACGGATGGGACGGGGTGTCGGAATACCCAGTTCATAGACGGTTTGAGAGGTAAAGAACTCCTGAGCCGCCATATCTGCAGCAAAGCCCGGTGTAAATAATTTCGCCAGCCGTTTCTCCTGCTTGTGAGTGTACGTTAGCGCAGTTCCGCCTGCTCCCGAAAGAGAGTATTCGTCAAGGTTGATTTGCTGATAGTTCATAACACAATCATAATTGTTATAAACTCACATCGTATGCATTAATAGCTTCGGCGAATCGATTCTCGACGTCGGACAGGAGGTAAAGCCCATCAGCATTTTCCATAAGACCTTCCAGTTGCAGGCGCACCGCGACTGGAGGCTGGGAATAAGACATTGCGCTCTCACTGCGGATTTGGCTGGTCGAAGCATAGATAATCCAGATATCCGCATACTCCTTCCCGTCTTTGGCTTTGAATTTTTCGATGACCACTTTAGATCCGATGGGAGTATGCTTTTCTATCGTTTCCGGCAAATCGTATGCTTTTGTGTCAAGGGCGGCCAGCACACTGCCGATATTCGAGTCGTGCCCGCAAAGGAATGTAAAAATGCGGTTATCCTGCTGCAATTCCGAGAGCATGGTCTGCAACAGAGGATGTGCAACGTTGACGGCGACGGAAGGGGCGGTGAACAGAACATCCCCGTACCATTCCTTGACCAGAGCGACATTCACCCAATCATCGGCGCCCATTTCATAACCGAAAGCAGCTTTCCTGGCGTCCGGTTCTTCATAGTATTGAAGCACCAGTGCATCCGACACTGTGCAGGCCATCTTGAGGCCTCCGTTCATAAAAGGCTCCGCGTTTAATTTGAATCCTACGGAAGACGGGAACTGAGAGAAAGACGTGGTGTCCGGATATGCCGGCGACCTGGTTATCCCGATCATATTCTCAATCAGTTTATACTGCGAAGCAACATGGGCATCGATGTCGCCCATCCTGGCAGCAATCTCCTGCTGAGCCCTTTCTGCAAACCCCTCAGGCAACTTGGTAATCTGCGGGTTGAATACCGGGTCCATCTTGTCGAATTCCACTTTCATTTCTACCTCAGGGGTCATTCCTGGGAATACGGCATCGGCAAAAGTACGGGCCGTGAGTTGGCAGCGCTGCTTGGCATTGGCATAAAAGCGGAACTTTCCGTTACCTGCGGCATATTGATTGGTAAAACCTTTTTTCGTGAGCCATTCACGGAAGAAGGAACCCATTTTAGCCTCCAGCCTCTGGCCCTTGGCAGTAAGATGACTGGCCGGATCTTCCCACTGGAACCACTGATAGGAAGGATCAGTTACGCGGGAAAGGACAGATCCTTTACCGACCAGTGGCGTGCGGATGTTATGCCGGCTCAGGACCACCATCTGTTCCAGTTCGTATTTATCCTGAAAACCATCTGCACGTTCCAGCCATTCTGTCTGATTCAGTGGCTCTGGGATTTGTTCCGGATTACACGCCCACAGCAGGAGGGTAATTGTGAAAAACCTGGTAAATCTCTGAAAATAAGTGCGTTTCATGCGTATGTTTGATAATTATTTGCCGGTGAAAGGTAACGTTTCCGGAGGATTCGGATATCATGGGGGGCTATTTAAAAGTAGGTCTGAACGGCGAAAGCAAATTGGTCGATGAATATCTTCTTGAAAGCAGAGATGTTGTTCTGCTCATAGAAGATGAGCATGGCCTTCTTATAGTCCACGGAATCCACTGTACGGAAGGAGATGGGGCAATACTTGTTGGCGATGAGGATGGCATTGCTGGTGATGCGGGCTGTCCGTTTATTGCCGTCGGAGAATGCTTGGATATAAGACAGCAGCACCAGAGCCAGTAAGGCTTTCTCAAAGACGTTCTCTTTTCCATTGATAAGGCGGCAGCTGTCTTCGAGGGCTTCGCGAATCTGGTATTCGTTGTCCAGGGGGTAGTAGTTGGTGCCGGTAATACCGACGCGGCGCTTGCGTATACCTTTATCCACATCTAATTCCTTGGTGAGGAGGGAATGGAGTTCTTCTATACGCCAGAGGGAGATTTCCTTGAGGTACTCCGGATCGGCCAGGACAAAGTCTAGGGCATCTTTGTGATTGAGGAGCATTACGGCTTCTTCCTTCGTCTTGCCGGAGGCGGTCTGCTTCTCTTTCAGGAGTTTTTCGGTCTCCAGAAGGGAGTAGGTGTTCCCTTCGATCTGGGATGACTTCCAGCTGAGGTCGATGCCAAGACGCTCCATCTCTTTGCGGTACTCATTAGGAGTAATACCTTCCAGGTTTCGGGTAAACTGGGCCTGCAGGGCATCAAGACGATCTTTCTCCTCAGCCGAGAAAAGATTTACTTTGGGGAGGATGTTGTTGATCAGGTCGAAGTTGAAGCTGGTTTGAACTGTCCGTTCATCCGTTTCCTTCTGGAAATATGAATCAATGTCCAGAGGCATTGTTACATGAGCCTGCGGGGACACGCTGTATCGCGTGGCGCGACCCTGGCCGGAGACAATGGCGGAGCCTGCCTCCACCAGCGAGGCAAGGATGCGCTTGACCGTGGCGGGGCTTTCCGTAAGGTTCATTCCGGTCTCTATTTCGCTTCTGGAGGAGGCAGGATGATAGTGCAGGAACTGAAGTATTTCATTCTCTCTGGTCATAGTCCTTATGATTTACGGCTCAAATATAACAAAAATACGGCTCTATTTTCAATTTTTAGAGCCGATAAAGTGCGATATTGGCGGGGTTTTGAGCCGAAAGCGGTAAAACGGTGCACTTTTATGCAACCAAATGTGCTAATTATTAAATATGCAATCATTTGCAAGGTTGCCTGCTGTAGGAGTCACAAAAAAGCATTCCGAGCTATTCGGAATGCTTTTTTTTGTTATCTTTGTCTTCGCTAAAATCGAACCTATGCAAAACCTGAACTTGCTTCCCGTCCGCGGGAAACGTATGCTCAAGCAGTTTATCCAGTTCCCCCTGGAGCTGTATAAAGATTGCGACAAGTGGGTTCCGGCCCTGGAAGACGACGAATACAAGTCCCTGGGCCCGAACAATCCCTCCCTCGAATTCTGCGAGAAGGAGCTGTACCTGGCTTTCCGGGGAAAACAGATCGTAGGCCGCGTCGCCGCCATCGTCAACCACAACGCCAACAAGAAGTGGGGAGAGAACATCGTCCGCTTCGGCTGGATCGACTTTGTGGAAGACTTCGAGGTTGCGCAGGCGCTCATCGAAGCCGTTGTCACCTGGGGCAAGGAACGCGGAGCCACCAAGATCAAAGGCCCCCTGGGCTTCACCGATATGGACCGCGAAGGCCTCCTGGTAGAAGGCTTCGAGAACGAGAGCCCCTTCACCGTCATCTACAACTACCCCTACTACGGCGAATACCTGGAACGGATGGGCTTCACCAAGGATGCGGACTGGACCCAGCGCTGCATCGACTTCACCGACACCCTGCCGCCCATGATGCAATACGCCGACCTGGTGGAAAAACGCTACGGCGTGCACCTGTACAAGGCAACGAACTTCAAGCAGATGGCCCGCCGCGGCCGCGAGATGTTCCACGTCCTGAACGAAGCCTTCGCCGGCCTGTACGAATACAGCAAACTGAGCGAAGAACAGATAGAAGGCTACGTCAAGCAGTACGTCCCCGTCCTGAACAAGGACATGGTGGCCCTGGTGGTCAACGACGAAGACAAACTGGTAGCCTTTACCGTCACCATGCCGCACATCAGCGCGGGCGTGCGCAAGGCCAGGGGCAAGATCTTCCCCTTCGGCTGGATCCACATCCTGCCGCTGCTGAATCCCAAACGCAACCACATCGCAGAGGGGCTCCTCATCGGCGTCCTGCCGGAATACCAGGCCAAAGGCGCCGCCCTCCTGATGTTCAAGCACCTGCACGAAAGCTTCATCAAGCTGGGCATCAAGCGCATGCTGCTGAACCCCCAGCTGGAAGATAACCACAAAGTACAAACCCTGTTCGGCGACTACAACCCTCAACCTTATCAGCGTCGCCGTTCCTACGTAAAAGAAATCTAAACCCACACCCAAATGACCAACCAAGAGTATTTTCAGAACATGCTCGCGAAGGAGGACTTCGAAAGAATTCCCTACCTTCCCACGATGGGACAATTCGTCAACTGGTTCACGAAGGAATATGCCGATCTGCCGGCTCTCTCGGATACCGTCAACACCATAACATATAAGGAACTGGGCAGCCGCGTGGCCCGCCGTCGCGCCTTCATCGAAGGCCTCGGCCTCCCCAAGGGCTCCCACATCGCCGTATTCGACCGCAACAGCCAGGATGCCATCGAGCTGTACCTGGCCATCACCAGCGCCGGCTACGTCGTCATGATGTTCCCGTCCATGCTGCCGGAGATGGCCGTCATCGGCTCCTGCATGAAATTCGACATCGCCGCCATCTTCGTGCGCGAGGAATTCATGCCCCTCACCGGCAAGCTCCAGGGAGTGAAAGTGCTCCCCGCCGCCTCCATCGCCGAGGCCGAGGCCCCCGTGGCCGATATCGACCCCGACTCCACCGCCGCCATCTTCTTCACCGGCGGTACCACGGGCCAGCCCAAAGGCGCCGTCCTGAGCCATCGCGCCCTGATGAGAGGCAACTACAACGCCATCTTCAAGCCCGGAAAGGTCATCGGCGTACACCGCTATATCGCCCTCTTGCCCCTGAGCCATGTGTTCGGCGCCATCGCCGGCACCTGCGGCTGCTTCTACACCGGCAACCTGCTCTTCACGGCCGAGGACATGAAGGCCACCATCGGCAAACTGCCCGCCATCAAACCCACCCTGCTGGTGATCGTCCCCGGCATCTGCGACATCCTCAGCGGCCTGGTGAAGATGTATGGTCCCCAGTTCCTGGGCGGAGAGCTGCGCATGATCATCTCCGGCGCCGCCAACGTGCCGCCGCGCCTGGTGGACATCTTCACCAAGCTGGGCGTGGAGTTCTGCTTCGGCTACGGCCTCACGGAGACCGCCAACCTGACATCGGCCAATGCCAACGCCGTCGAGAAGCCCACCTCCATCGGCCGCATCTATCCCGGCCAGGAGACGAAGGTCGTGGACGGCGAGCTGTGGGTGAAGGGCGACAACGTCTTCTCCGGCTACTACAAGGATCCCGAAAAGACGGCCGAGGCCCTCACGGAGGACGGCTGGCTGCGCACCGGCGACCTGGTAAGCTTCGACGAAGAAGGCTTCCTCTACATCACCGGCCGCATCAAGAACCTCATCATCCTCTCCAACGGCGAGAACGTAAGCCCCGAAAGCCTCGAAGAGCCCTTCTATGCCGATCCCGGCGTACGCGACGCCATGGTCAAGGAGGACGAGCTCAACGGCAACACCGTCATCGCCATCGAGATCCTTCCCTTCATGCCCGCCTTCGACGGCAAGCCCTGGGAGGAGGTAGAGGCCTATATGAACCAGCTGGTCGCCAAGGTGAACGCCACCCTGCCCAGCACCCACCAGATTCGTAAAGTAACCGTGCGCACGGAAGACTTCAAGCGTACGGGCAGCATGAAAGTAGCACGCGTATGACAAAAGAAGAAGTATTCAGCGGTCTCAAAGAGATCATCGCTGTCATCCGTCCCAACACGGACCTTACCAACATCGGATTCCAGACGGAACTGGTGAGGGAGCTCGGCATCGACTCCCTCACCATGCTCCTGCTCTCCCTGGCCGCCGAGGAAAAATTCCAGATGCACTTCGCCGACGGAGCCCCCGCTCCGGTCACGGTGGGTGAGGTCTGCGAGGCCATCCTGGCTGCCCAGAAATAATTTTTAAATTATTTTTTCAAGTCTGCGAGAAATTCACTAATTTTGTGCACGTGAGTAGTGTAGCACGTACAGACACCCGCGAATTGCACGAAGAGTGCGGCGTCGTGGGATTCTACGGGGTGGAAGGAGCCACCTCCCACGCCTTTCTAACTTTACAGAGCCTACAGCACCGCGGCCAGCAAGGTTGCGGCATCGCTACAGTCCTTCCGGACGGCAGCCTCGGCCTTCACAAAGGCGCAGGCCTGGTGAAAGAAGTTTTCCACGAAGCAGACATCAAGGACCTTCCCGGTACAAGCTGTATCGGCCACGTCCGCTACCCTACCACCAATGTGGGCGGCCCGGAGAACATCCAGCCTTTCCTCTTCGCCCGCATGGAGAATCCCTTCGCCCTGGCCCACAACGGTAACATCGTCAACGCCGCCCAGGTCAAGGCCTACCTTGAAAAACAAGGCCACCTGTTCCACAGCACTTCAGACAGTGAGCTGTTCGCCTATCTCGTAGGTAGCGGCCTGCACGGAGAGGACTGGGAAGGTGCCATCCGTCAGGCCGCCCGTCTTTTAGATGGGGCCTACGCCACGGTCATCCTCACCAAGGACCGTCTCTTCGCCTGCCGTGACAAGTACGGCTTCCGTCCCCTTTCCCTGGGACGTCTCGGAGACGGCTACATCGTCGCCAGCGAAACCTGCGCCCTGGACACTGTCGGCGCAACGTTCATCCGCGACGTAGAACCCGGCGAACTCATCACCATCGACGCAGAGGGAGTCCACAGCACCTTCATCGCCCGCACCGGTTCGCGCTGCATGTGCTCCATGGAGTACATCTACTTCGCCCGCCCGGACAGCGTCATCGAAGGTTGCAGCGTGCACGCTTTCAGAAGACGCTCCGGCGTCCTCCTGGAAAACGAGCACCCCGTGGAGGCCGACCTCGTCACCTGCGTCCCCGAATCCAGCATGAGCGCCGCCATCGGCTATGCCGAAGCCGCCGGCCTCCCCCTGGAGATGGGACTCGTCAAGAACATGTACGTTGCCCGCACCTTCATCCAGCCCACCCAGTCCATGCGTGACGTAGGCGTGAAGATGAAGCTGTCGGCCGTAAAAAGCATCGTCGGAGGCAAGCGGGTCGTAGTCATAGACGATTCCATCGTCCGCGGCACCACTTCCCGCATCATCGTCCAGATGCTCCGGGACGCCGGCGCCACCGAGGTCCACATGCGCATCGCCAGCCCGCCTTACGCCTGGCCCTGCTTCTATGGCATCGACACGGGGACCAAGGAGCAGCTGCTGGCCAGCGACCGCACCAACGAGGAAATCCGCGATTTCATAGGGGCCGATACCCTGGAATACCTCTCGGTAGAAGCGCTTCACAAAGCGTCGGACCGCGCCCAGCTGTGCACCGCCTGCTTCGACGGCAACTACCCCACCGACCTTTATCAGGAAAACGATAAAACACAATAACACACACATGGAACAAAAAAAGTTAGACCTGGTTCTCGGACTCCAGTGGGGAGACGAGGGAAAAGGAAAAGTAGTGGACGTTCTTACCCCGTCCTACAAAATGGTAGCCCGTTTCCAGGGCGGCCCCAACGCAGGCCACTCCCTGGTGTTTGACGGCGACAGCTTCGTCCTTCACACGGTTCCTTCCGGCATCTTCCGTGAGGGTACGGTGAACGTGATCGGTAACGGTGTCGTCATCGACCCCGTCATCCTGATGGAGGAAATCGACGCCATCGAAAAGCGCGGTGTTGACGTGAGCAAGAAGCTTGTCATCTCCAAGCGCGCCCACCTGATCCTGCCCACGCACCGCTCCCTGGACGCCGCCAGCGAAAGCGCCATGGGCAAGGGCAAGATCGGCTCCACCCTGAAGGGCATCGGCCCCGCCTATGCCGACAAGACCGGCCGCTACGGTCTTCGCGTCGGTGACATCCTCCAGGACGACTTCGCCGCCCTGTACCAGGCCCACAAGCAGCGCCACATGCAGCTGCTGGACCAGTATCCGCCCTTCGAATCCCCCTTCAACTTCGACGAGTACGAGCAGAAGTGGTTCCAGGCCGTGGAGCAGCTCAAGCGCTTCCCCTTCATCGACAGCGAGGTGTACGTGAACGAGGCCATCGAGGCCGGCACGCCCATCCTGGCCGAGGGTGCCCAGGGTTCCCTGCTGGACATCGACTTCGGCACCTATCCTTTCGTAACTTCCTCCAACACCATGTCGGCCGGTGTCTGCACCGGACTGGGCATCGCCCCTTCCCGTGTCGGCAAGGTGTACGGTATCTTCAAGGCCTACTGCACTCGCGTGGGCAGCGGCCCCTTCCCCACCGAACTCTTCGACGAGGACGGCGAGAAGCTCCGCGCCATCGGCCATGAATACGGCGCCACCACCGGTCGTCCCCGCCGCACGGGCTGGCTGGACATGGTCGCCCTCAAGTATGCCGTGATGATGAACGGCGTCACCGACCTCATCATGATGAAGTCCGACGTCCTCGACACCTTCGACACCATCAAGGTGGCCGTAGCCTACGAGGAGAACGGCGTCCAGACCGACCGCTTCCCCTACGACGGCGGCAAGAACGTCACCCCCGTCTATAAGGAATTCCCCGGCTGGAAGAGCTCCCTCTGCGACCTCCGCAAGTACGAGGACTTCCCCCAGGCCTTCAAGGACTACATCGCCTACATCGAGGCCGAGACCAAGTGCCGCATCTCCATCGTCTCCGTGGGCCCCGACCGCGACGCCACGGTCATCCGCTAAACCCTACGTCATGCCCTGAACGGGCATCTATATCCCATCGTCATGCCCGGCTCCGGCCGGGCATCTCTTTTTCATCCTCCTTCCCAACGGCAGGCGGGAGGTCTGTGTGGTGCCCGAGGGCTCCGTTCCGCGCTGAGGCGCTCC
>JAEEGK010027174.1_pt1 | contig 11582 bp, 9 predicted proteins | sample 8958771 | NCBI WGS metagenome assembly JAEEGK01 (sample SAMN16246547, study PRJNA631951) | gut metagenome | biome: gut microbiome; feature: rumen; material: SC-attached | host: Bos | place: Iran: Karaj | collected 2018-10 | reverse complement strand
TAATACCACATCATCTAAGTCTAAATAACCTAAGACATCTTCTTCACCAACAGGAGCGTCCGCTGGTAATTCTTCAATACCGGCTTTTTGATAGTCACTTAAGTATTTACCATCCACTCCAAGTTCGAGTAAAGAACAGCACATACCATGGCTTGCTTCACCACGGATGACACCATCTTTAATTTCGATTTGTGGGAGTTTAGCGCCTACACGCGCAACAATAACTTTTAAACCTGCGCGGGCGTTAGGGGCACCACAGACAATTTGCGTGGTTCCATATTTTTCACCCAAGTTAACTTGTAAGACGTGAAGATGGTCACTATTTGGATGGGCCACACATTCTTTAACTTCACCAATAACTAAGTTTGTGCCACTGGCTAAACGGGAGATTTCTTCCACTTCCACACCAGCGAAAGTTAACTTATTAGCGATATCTTCTGGGGTTAAGCCTTCTAATGAGACATATTGACTAATGTTTTTTAAACTAACTAACATACTTAATTCCTCCCATTATTAGCTCATTTTCTTGAATTGTTTCAAGAATCTGACATCGTTTGTGTAAAGTTTTCTAATATCGTCAATGCCATAGCGGAGCACGGCCATACGGTCAATACCCACACCAAAGGCAAAGCCACTATATTCTTCAGGGTCATAGCCATTCATCTTTAAAACATTTGGATGAACCATACCAGCACCTAAGATTTCAATATAGCCAGTACCTTTACACATATTGCAGCCCTTACCACCACAGTTAGCACAAGTGATATCAACTTCCACACTTGGTTCAGTGAATGGGAAGTAAGAACTTCTTAATCTAATTTCACGTTTTTCGCCAAACATCTTTTTAGCGAATAATTCTAAGGTCGCTTTTAAGTGACCAATATTAATACCCTTATCGATAACTAAACCTTCGATTTGGGCGAATTGATGTGAGTGAGTCGCATCATCATCGTCTCTACGATAAGTTTTGCCTGGGCAGATAATTCTAATAGGCGCACCTTTTTTAGCTTCCATGGTTCTCGCTTGAACTGGGGAAGTATGAGTTCTTAATAACTCATTATCATTAATATAGAAGGTGTCTTGCATGTCTCTTGCAGGGTGATCTTTAGGAATGTTTAAAAGTTCAAAGTTATATAAATCTTTTTCCACTTCTGGACCATCCGCTACTTCAAAGCCCATGCCTAAGAAGATATCAATCATTTCATCTTGGATGACATAGAATGGATCTCTACCACCTGGTTCAAAAGAGATACCTGGTAAAGAGATATCGATTTGTTCTTTTTCTAACTTTTCTTCTAATTCCTTATTTTTCAAATAAGTCATCTTTTCTTCAATGGCAGAAGTAATCGCCACTCTCACTTCGGTTAAAGCCGCACCAAAGGCTTTTCTATCTTCTGGTGGTAATTGACCGATTTGAGAAGTTAAAGATGATAGTTCGCTTTTCTTAGATAAATAGGTGTTTCTAACAGCATTTAAAGAATCAACACTATTAGCTTCTTCAATATCTTTAAGAGCGGCGTTCTTTAGTTTTAATAAATTTTCATTTTCCATAAAGACCCTCACTTACAAAATCGCTTAATGATTATATCATAAAAAACCATATTACATATGATTATTTGTAATATTGTTTTGATTTCCATAAAAATCTTCCATAATTATTGTATGAAGAAATTAGTTTTATCCCTTGCCACAATTGTGGCAGCCACCACTTTTTCCCTTTGTGGTTGTAACCCAGGAAATAGTAACACTCCAATATTAGAAAATAACGCCATCCATCATGATGATGAATTTGGTGGCGCTTATATTGATATCTCTATTGATAGCTTTAATAAACTTGGTTTTAAGTTTGGTGACAGTGTCGATTTAGAATTCACCACTGGCGAAAAGAAAGTATCATTCAATGATATTGGCTATTTCAGTGGCTATTATGTTCCCGCTGGTCAAGATCTAGTGGTTGGCTATAAGGGATATGACTATATCAAATACTGTATTAACTATGGTTCTGATATCTATGCTGATAATAATTTTGATAAGGACACTAAGGTTACAATTAAGTTAAATGAAAAGGCTAAATACCTAGATATCGAAGAAACACTATCAATCACTTATAGTGATGATAGAAATGATTCGTTCTATAAGAGTGATGAGCAGTTTGCTAACTTTAGAGAAATCAAAGTGGGAAGAGTCAAAGAAAAGATGCTTTATAGAGGTGCTTCCCCGATTGATAATTCGAGAAAAAGAAGTGAAATCGTTGATGGTTTATTAAAGAAAAATAACATTCAATATAATGTCGATTTAGCGGATAAAGAATCCGCGATTGGTGGTAGTAAGTACACTATTCACGATTACTTTAAAGGCTTACAAGATAATAATAAAGTCATCTTCTTAGGTATGGCGGCAGCTTACAAAGCTGATGACTTCTCTAAAAAGATGAAAACCATGTTTGAAGCGATGATTAACAATGATGGCCCATATTACATCCACTGCTTAGAAGGTAAAGATAGAACTGGTTATGTTTGTATGGTTCTTGAAGCCTTATGTGGTGCGACTTATGAAGAACTCGTTGATGATTACTTTGTTACTTATAGTAATTACTACGGCATTGAAAAGGATTCAGAAAAATATAACGTCATTAAATCAATCCATATCGATGAGATGATTAGATACGTCTTCGGCTTTGAAAAAGGTCTGCTATTAGCCACAGTGGCGTATCATACGATGGCGACGAATTACTTATTAAATATTGGTTTAACACAAGATCAAATCGATACATTGCAACTAAAGCTTTCTAACTAAACAATTAAGAGCAAATGGAACATTTTTTCCTTCCATTCTTTTCATAGTGAATTCTTTTAGGTATGATTTCTATAAAAAGTACCATGAATACAACACTTTTAGAAAAATTACCAAAAACACAAAAACAGTGGCTTCTCTTCTTTAAGAAAGTTGAAAGCATTGTTTTAGAAACGGATAAAAAATACGCAAAAGCATCTATTAAAAAGTTGCTCAAAAAGGTAGAAGGTGGAGAAGTTTCCTATCTTAGAGGAAAAGAGTGTCTCTCGTCTAAGCCAAATGATGACTTATCTTATAAAGCCATCTATCAAAAAAACGACATCAAAATTGAAGATGTTTTTAGAGGTCAAGATGAAGGTGACTTTAGAGATAGAGGCCACTACTATAATGTTTCTTTTGATAACGTTATGCTCAAATATCACAACAGTTTTCTTGATTCTATTGTTATTAAAGAAAACATCGATGGCATCGATTTAATAATAATGATTGAAAAGTATATGTCACCATTCTTTGAATTTAGAATTGAAGTAGAGAATATGCTCTATAGGGGCGCTTATAATGGACAAACTTATGATGTCTATAAAATAAACAAAAATGCCCAACCATATGCAAGCCCACTTCCTGGCAATTATCTTTTAAGATGTTTTAAAAAAGAAATTGTCATGAGTCAAGTAGCCTTATGGGCGCTTGAGGCCGTTGGAAAGACTGCTGAAAGCGTAGCGGCTGAAAACATTGTTCGACTGCTCAAAATGGGATATCGCCCAATTGAATCAGTTGAAAAAGACGAAGAATAAAAAGAACCACTATTTCAAGTGGTTCATTAATATACCGGCTGCAACAGCGACATTGAGGGAATCGATATTATCGCTCATTTCTATTTTTACGAAGTCATCTGCAATATCGCAGACTTCTTTGCTTACGCCATGACTTTCATTACCAAGTACTAAGATAAAATCTTCATATTTAGGTAGCTTATTTAAAGGCACTGATTTTTCATTTAAAGTGCTGACGATTTTACGATTGTTGAAATTAGTTAAATCATCATAGAAGACATCAATAGCGAATATTCCACCTTTGGTGGCGGCAAGTACTTTTTCGTTATATAGGTCCACTGTACCATTAGAAAGCACGACTGCATCATAATTAAACGCGACAGCGGTTCTAATAATCGTGCCTAAGTTACCTGGATCACTAATATGGTCAAGGTACACTATTTTCTTATATTCATTTCTATCTTTTCTTGGTTTTAAATTTTCACAAACAAAGACCACACCTTCTGGGTTTTCAGAAGCCGCTAATTTGCGGATAATTTCATCATTTACTTTGTAAGTTTCAATATCTTGACCAAGTTTTGGTAGGCCAATACTAGTAAATATTGTTTTAACGTTACCGTATTTTAAGGCCATTTCTAAATTCTTAAGCCCTTCCATTAGGAAAAGACCTTTTTCTTGTCTAGCCTTTTTCAGTCTTAGACTAGCGGCATCTTTTATCTTTTGATTATTCTTAGAAGTGATTTCAAGCATATTAGAAAGCAGCCTTTATTAATTTCTTTCTTAAGATATCATAGTCAGGACAATATTTATATAACAAGCGATAAAAATTATCGCTATGGTCATAGACAAAACAGTGTGTTAATTCATGCATCACTACTGAATCAATGATTTCTGGTGAATAGTAAATAAGCATCATTGCATAGGTGATGGTCTTTTTACTTCTATTATTAGAGCCATATCTAGAGCGCATTTCTCTTAGTTTAACTTGGTAAGTAGGCGCATTCATCAAAGATGCAAAGTAACTATTTCTTTCAGTGAGATACTTTAAGAATACTTTTTTAAGTTTCTTATGGAGTTGTTCTCTATTATCAAAAGTGATTAGTTCATTATTAAAGACTACTGAGCCAGGGAAAGAGAGAGGTGTCTTTTGACCAAAGAGATAGATATAATCATCTCCTTCACCTTGTTCTTTAGCGTTTCTTTTGATTAATTTATCCGCATATTTATCTAACCCACTTTTGATTAAGTGCATTGGTGTTAATCTATGACAACTAATAAAGAAGGCTCCATCCTTATAACGATAATGGATATTTCTAATTCTTTTATAGGTGATATTGACTACATATTCCTGATTGTTATGTAAGTAGACAAATGATTTGTTCATGTGATTATTGTAAACCAAATCATAGATATTATTAAGCATTTGTGCTTAAATATGAGCGTATGGAAAAGATTTTGATATCAGCTTGTCTTGTGGGCGATAACGTTAAGTATAATGGCGGTAATAATCTCACCCCTAAACTTGACGCTCTTTTAGAGAAATATGAACTCATTCCTTTCTGCCCTGAAGTAGAAGGTGGTTTATCTATACCTCGTTCACCAGCGGAACGTATTGGTGATAAAGTTATCAATCAAGATCATGAAGATGTCACAGATCAATATTTAAAAGGCGCTGAATTAGCGTTTAATATTTGTTTATTTTTAAAGATTAAGAAAGTTATTCTCAAAGAGAAATCCCCATCATGTGGATCTAAAATCATCTATGATGGTAGCTTCTCTCATAAAGAGATATCTGGTATGGGAGTAACCGCGGAATATTTAAAAGAAAAAGGAATCGAAGTCTATAGTGAAGACAATATCGATTTCCTCTTATAGGTCCTGTTAAGAATCCTGGGTTCATCCATTTCTTTTGAGAAACAAATCTTCTGAAGAACAATTCAATAATCCATCCAATTAAAGAATAAATTGCAAAAACAATAACATACTCTAATGCAATTATAATAACTAATTCCAAATGGTTAAAATTGTGTTTGAAAAGCTTTTATCAAAGTCATCCCAAATCAAATAGTTATCATCTATTTAAGCTAAAAAGGTTACGAAACAGACACACGTATGGTTTGTTTAATATCTTTAATGCTAATTGTAATATTTGTTGTGATTGTGCTTCCAAATTTCAAAAACAAGTTAAAATCTGGGCTTCCTTCAACTAGTTCCTCATATTTGTCAACACTATACGTAAAGTCTGCAATTCCTTCTACTTTGATTTCATTTGCATTTAATGCATACCTATCATTAATTCCAACATGGACAAGTAATATACTCACTTTATATTGGTTTCTATCGCCAGAACCTAAACCGCACAAAAAACCTTTAAGTTTGCTTTCAAAAGAAAACTCTTCGAATAATAATTCGTTCTTCTGATTCTTAATAAAACGTAAAGCTTTATTCAATAAGTGAGATCTATGATCGTTAAATTCTAATTCTTCTATCAACAAGCAACCATTATCATCTAAATCGAATAAATAATCGAATTCTCCTCTGTCTTCTTTTTCGAGCAAAACTGTATTATTTTGGATGTCATAAATGGCAATTCCATAATTCACAATTCCGGATCCTTTTACATATGAATAGCAAATATCTGAATAACCATCTTGATTGACGTCTGCAATATAGAAAGAATAGCAATAATTAAATGTAATACCAAGACCTTCCAAATAGTAGCTTGAATCAAGTTGATTATATGAAAACTCTAGATTAGGGAATTCGTCTATTTTAAGAGTTGCTTTAGGATTTGGATAATTGTTGTAATCATTATCAAATACTCTTCTTCCTATAATATACTTATCATTATTTGATGTGATATTTTCACTGGACGGAGTGGATTCACTAGCTGAAGTGGATGATTGTGATTGTTGTTGAGAAGATGATTTGCTTTCACTTCTTCCGCCACAAGCTGCTAAAGCCATAGAGCCAAGAATTAAAGCCATAAGCCATGCTTTTTTCTTAATCATCATAAATTACCTCCGCCCAATGTTCATTAGGTTTCGAATCCCTAAAAGGACCTACCGCAAAGAATCCAACAAATGTATCATATGTGTATCCGCCGTGTTCTCTTTCGCAAACACACGGATCGTATATTGTATAACCATCAGAATCCACGTTCATCACATCAGATCTGCCTGGTTTATGTGACCATGTTCCGTCTGAATTCTGTCTATACCAGTGATAATCCAATAGAATTGAATCATAAAACAATGCCACTTTATATGTTCCATCAGGGCATGCCTGATATTTTTCTACTTCTCCGCGATAAGGAAAGCCAAAAATTAAATCGTAATAACGCGATAAATGCTTAGAATCATAAGCAAACAAACATTTCAAAGTAGAATCAGAATAATAATTTGGTATATCTAAAGAAGTATGGCCTGTGCTTTCTCCTACATTAATGCACCTATTATCGATGTAATCTAATGCATAATTATAGCATCTGCATATGCTTTGAAAGTTTGTCCATTCTTCTGGCTCGTATGCTAGTTCATATCCGTTTAATGGCAAAACGTTATTGTTTGTTTCGTAAACTTTCATTTCGCCAATACATATTCTACCTCTATTGTTGTCATTATAATTCGTTCCAAATGTTCTACAAGAGAACCTTATTCTTGAAATAGGGTTATCAAAAGTGAGTGTGAATAATGTCATATTGTTCCGATTCTGTGATAAATTCGTTGTTGAAGATAAAAGATTGATCTGACGGATATATTGGCTTTGCTTGATAATGTCGGCTCGAGCAAAACCTGTAATGCTTGTCAACCCTTCCGTCGTCACTTCTCTCCAATGTGACAATTCTACATCAATTCTATCAACGCCATGCAAGAATTGATACTCAATAAAAGCGTCATTTACGTTAATTCTTTTGCAAGACATTACTATGCATTCATTATGAATATAGCCTGTTCTATATCTTCTTGTTTGGAAAGAATAGTTGCTATTTGTAGTTGATGTAACAAATGTATCTCTTGTATAAGAATCTGTTGGATATGCATCTTCAAAACTATAATCAGTAGGAACAATAGTATGGTAATTCGCTAAATGTGGAACTTCAAATTGCTCGACCACAGTATATTCAGGGATTGTATTTGAACCAAAAAACAATTCTAGCTTAACTTGATATGTGTCGTAGAGATAATTGTTTGTCAACAATGACCACTCGTTGTTGGTGAAGACTCTTGAAGTGTTGTTATACTGATTTGTGCAAAATATTAAAACACCGTTTTCATTTAACACAGAAAATTTGATGTATGGATAGTAGTCTTCAAACCATTTTTCTTCATAAAGAGAATCCCAAATAAAAGTAGGAATTAAGTCTAAATAATTGCCTCCAATTTTATGCAGATTGCGAGGATAAATAAATGAACAAGCGCACCGATATTCTCCAGTCATTGAATTCCAATAATGCTCCGATTCATATTCGTGATCATATGTGGTTTCAATAACAACAATGCTGTCAAGATCATTCTCTGTTATTCCTAGTTGTTTTAGGGAAACATGAGTAAGAGCTTTTCCTTCATTGTTTTTCCATCCGGTATGAACATATATTTCATTAGAAATCGCATCGTAGTCATACGCCACCATGCAATGGCCACCAAAGATAGAGGAAACAGCATTAATTATTACAGGGATTCCATCGGAAACCAAATCAATAATCTCTTCTTCTAAATCTGAATTATTATTGTTTAACGAATATACAATAGCTCTATTACTAGTAATGCTTCTTTTATAAATCAAATAATAAGAAAGCAGATGCGTCTGCTGGTACAAATTCATGCCATATGGATTTGAAGGATTATCAAAAAGATAGTCGTCATACATATCATAGGCGAGTTTAATTAAATAACTTTGTAAATAATTGTTTTGGTTAGCTACAACGTATGCTTGATATTCGTTTAAGTTTAGTTGTTCTACGTCTTCAAGTATCTCTGACCTAATTCCCGGCGATTCTATGTCGAAAGGAGGGTAATCAAGATTTAAATCTTGATTATAAGGCAGTGAGTAAATAGCATCTTCCTCGAAAGAATCGTCAATAAAACCATCGTTCCAATAAGAATCGAAAAAAGATAGGAGCATTCCCGCCGCCACAAACGAACAAGTTTCATGACTATTGATTCCAAACCTACTCTTCAAATTTGAAAAATATGTTGTTGCATAGTTATGTAGAAATACTTCTTCTTGATTGTCAATATAGTTATTAAAAATAGTTTCGACAGATTGATCTTTCATGGATGCGTTAAACACTCTATCTCTACTATTTCCTTTATCTTTAAAACCGCATATATTGGAAACAGAAACAATAGATGATAATAAGAATAATAAAATACGTTTCATAAAAGTTCCTTTAAGACAGACAACAAAAAGTGGTTAGATGGACAATCCCATCATTTCTTATAAATAGTATACATTAGGGATATGCTAAATAAAACTGCTAAAAATAATGCATTATTCAAATAAAAAGCCTGTTTCCAGACTCTTATTTTAATAATTAGTGTCTTGGCGGTGATAATTCTCACCAAGTTTTTTATAATATGCTTTCTCAATTGTGGTCCATCTGACTTTAAGAATTGGCACAATATTGATAAATGCTTGGAAGGCTTTAACATAGCTCTTTTCATCTTGTTTCTTTAAGAAGATAGAGGCTAATCTATAAACTTCTAAGATTTGTTCGGTGAGATCATCACTATGTTTAGTGTAGTGATAAACTCTCTTATTAGCTTTAATATCAATACCTAAAGAAAGGAAGAAATGTAGACCATCAACATATTCGTCTAAAACGATATCTTGTGCTTCACTTGGTTTATTAGACCAATATTTGAAACATCTAGTAGCGTTAGCAAATTCCCCAAATTCCACGAGAAGAGCAAGTATTCTTCTACTTCTAGTTGTTTCGTATGTGATATGGTGATTATCCGCGATTCTAGCGTCTAATTCGGCTTGTTTTTGATATAAATTTGATAAATCTATGGACATAATTATTTAACCTTCTCTAAGTGCCAAATCTCTTCAGCGTAACTCTTGATAGTTCTATCACTTGTGAAGAAAGATGAATTAGCGATATTCATTAAGCACATCTTGTTCCAATGCATTCTATCTTGATAGAGCTTTTGAATCTTTTCTTGTGCTTTGACATAGGATTCAAAGTCCGCGAGGATGAAGTATTCATCGTGTTTATTCATGATTTCATCAAAGATGATAGTGAATTTATCATGACGGAAACCAGACCATGGACCATTGAATAATGAATCTAAGACCGCTTTGACGCGGTGATCGTTATTATAGATATCCCATGGATTATAGTCACCCTTAACGTAATGGGCTTCTACTTCTTCACTTCTTAAACCGAAGATGACGTTATTTTCTTCTCCACCACGTTGGACAATTTCAATATTAGCACCATCCATTGTGCCTAGTGTAATTGCCCCATTCATCATGAGTTTCATATTAGATGTACCACTTGCTTCTTTACCAGCGGTACTAATTTGTTCACTGACATCAGCGGCAGGAATAATGAGTTCGGCGAGAGTGACACCATAGTTTTCGATGAAAACTACTTTGAGGTATTTATTTGTTTCTTCATCGTTATTGACGACTTCGGCAACAGCGAGGATTAATTCAATAATCTTCTTCGCGTACACATAGCTAGGCGCAGCTTTGGCCCCAAAGATATATGTATGTGGGTAGATTCTAAATGATGGGTCTTCCTTCATTCTTTGATATAAGTAGATGACATGGAAGATATTTAAGAGTTGACGTTTATAAGCGTGGAGTCTCTTAATTTGGACATCGAAGATGGAGTTAGGATTAACTTCAATGCCGTTATTCTCTTTAATATAATTGGCTAAAGCCACCTTATTAGCGTATTTAATATTGCCAATAGACTGTAAGACTTTTTCATCATCTTTGAATTTCTCAAAGCCTTTGATTAAGTCCATATTAGTAATCCAATCTTCCCCAATACAACTATTGATTAATTGCGTGAGTTTTGGATTAGCGTTAACAAGCCATCTACGATGGGTGACGCCGTTTGTCTTATTGTTGAACTTTTGTGGCATATAGTTATAGAAGTCTTTAAAGGTGATAGTCTTTAAGATTTCAGTGTGTAAAGCCGCAACACCATTCACGGAGAAGCATGTATAAATTGCTAAATTACACATATGGATTTGACCGTCTTTAATGATGCTCATTTGATATCTAGCGTCATTTGGAACATTATTATTTGCCATTTCAATCGAGAAACGACGATTGATTTCTTCAATAATCATATAGACACGTGGGATTAAATCTTGCACATATCTAACTGGCCATTTTTCTAAGGCTTCTGGCATCACTGTGTGATTAGTGAACGCCATAGATTGGGTCACTTCTTCCCAAGCTTCATCCCAGCCCATATTGTATTCATCCATCATGATTCTCATCATTTCTGGAATGGCTAGAATTGGGTGAGTGTCATTGAGTTGGAAGACATATTGTTCATGAATACCCTTAAGGGTACCATGGTGTCTATAATAGGAGCAAAGTGTAGATTGAAGACCCGCACTGACGAGGAAGTATTGTTGTCTTAGTCTAAGGATTCTACCTTCTTCAGTGGAATCATCTGGATATAGACCATGGCATAATTCTTCTAAACCATTGCAGTATTCTTTAAACGAGACACCTTTTGGCAAAGGATCACTTGTTGGTTCAGCATTCCATAGTCTTAATGTATTAGTCACATGGTTACGATAACCAACGACTGGGACATCATATGGAACAGCACGCACATTTAATGTGTTAGCGGTTCTTATACCATATGTACCGTCTGGCTTAAGATAAGTTTCAGGAGTACCATATAATTTCACTTCAACAGCGTATTTCGCTCTTCTAACTTCCCAGGCATTACCGTTAGTTAACCATTGGTCAGGTAATTCAACTTGTTTACCTTTGACAATTTTTTGACGGAAGAAGCCGTATCCATAACGGATACAG
>JAEEGK010027172.1_pt1 | contig 11583 bp, 9 predicted proteins | sample 8958771 | NCBI WGS metagenome assembly JAEEGK01 (sample SAMN16246547, study PRJNA631951) | gut metagenome | biome: gut microbiome; feature: rumen; material: SC-attached | host: Bos | place: Iran: Karaj | collected 2018-10 | reverse complement strand
CCTTGCTCAGTGGTGAAGCCCTCCTCGTCGGCGCGCTTCTGGCATAGGGGGCAGGTCTTCCATTCGTTGCGCGGTGCCTCATCGCCGCCTATGTGGAAATATTTGGAGGGGAATATCTGCACCAGCTCGTCCACCACGTCCTGCAGAAATTGGAAGGTGCTTTCCTTGCCGGCGCACATGATGATGGGCTCCACTCCCCAAATGTTGCGTGTCTCCACCTGCACCTCGCGGCAGCTGAGCCAGGGGTAGGCGGCTATGGCGGCCAGTCCGTGGCCGGGCATCTCAAACTCGGGGATGATATTGATAAACCTCTCCTGAGCATATGCCACCAGGTCGCGCAGCTCCTCCTGGGTGTAGTAGTAGCGCGAGGGGCCTCTGCTGCCGTCGGCGGTGGCGGGGCGCCCTATGGCGGTGGCTCCCACCTCTGTCAGACGCGGATATTTCTTTATCTCCACGCGCCATCCCTGGTCCTCGGTCAGGTGGAAGTGCATATTGTTGGCCTTGTAGAGGGCCATGATGTCTATCTGCTTCTTCACCTCGTCGATGCTGATGAAGTGGCGGCAGGGGTCGAGCATGAAGCTGCGGTAGGCAAAGCGCGGCTCGTCGTTGATGATGGCTGCCGGGGCTGTCCATCCTTCCTTGGGCGTTGCCACCTTCTCGCTCTCCACCTGCGGCGGCAGCATCTGCATGAAGGTCTGCATGGCATAGAAGAGGCCGCGGTCGGTTTTGGCTTCGGCCGTCACCTGCCTGTTGCCTACCGTCAGGCGATAGGCCTCGTCGCCGCCCACCTTATTATTATTTGTCAGCACTATCTGTGCCTCGCCCTTCTTGGCGGTGAGCGTTATGCTGAGCCCTGTCGAGCGGTTGAGCTTGTCGGCAAAGAAGCGGGCCACCTTGGTGTCGGCCTCGCCCTTGGCGTAGATTTTCGCGCCCTTGGTGAGGGTGAACGTGCCCTCCTTGTCTATTATCTCCTTGGGCTGGGGGATGATGTGGTATTTGCGCGCACTTATGCCCAGGCACAGTGTGGCGGCTAGCAGGATTGTCATCAGTCTGTTCATGGTATTGATTGTTGGGGTTTGTTATAGGTGTGTAGTCTTGTTGAGCAGGTAGTTGTCGAGTATCACCATGGCGGTCATGGCTTCCACCACGGGCACCGCCCTGGGCAGCACGCAGGGGTCGTGGCGCCCCTTGGCCTTGAAGTCCACTGCGTTGCCGTCCATGTCCACCGTCCGCTGCTCTCTGAGCAGTGTGGCCACGGGCTTGAAGGCCACTCTGAAGAATATGTCCTGTCCGTTGCTTATGCCGCCCTGTATGCCGCCGCTGTTGTTGCTGGCGGTGGTGATGCGCGATGCTCCGTCAGGCACGAAGGCATCGTTCTGCTCCGATCCTCTGCCTGCGGCACCGGCAAACCCCAGACCGTACTCAAATCCCTTTACGGCATTGATGCTGAGCATGGCGGCGCCGAGCTGTGCGTGCAGCTTGCCCGCCACTGGCTCGCCGAGGCCTGCAGGGCATCCTTTCACCACGCAGCTGATCACTCCGCCCACGGTGTCGCCTTCCAGCCTCATGGCATTGATGAGATTGGCCATCTCCTGTGCCTTCACCTGGTCGGGGCAGCGCACGGCGTTATACTCCGCCAGCTTCAGGTTGTAGGCCTTGTAGTCATGCTTGAGCTTTATGTCGCCCACCTGCGAGGTGTAGGCCTGCACGCTGATGCCCAGCTGACGCAGGGCCATCTTGGCGAAGGCGCCGCCCACCACCCGCGTGATGGTCTCGCGGGCCGATGACCGTCCGCCGCCGCGGTGGTCGCGCAGCCCGTATTTGGTCTGGTAGGTGTAGTCGGCGTGCGAGGGACGGAATATGCGGCGCAGGTTGTCGTAGTCGGCAGAGTGCTGCGATGTGTTACGCACCAGAAAACCTATGGGCGTGCCCGTTGTCTTGCCCTCAAACACACCTGAGAGCAGCTCCACATTGTCGGCCTCCTGGCGCTGGGTGGTGAGGTCGCTCTGTCCGGGACGGCGCCGGGCCATCTCACACTGCAGGAAATTCTCGTCCACCTCAATGCCGGCAGGCATTCCGTCTATCACTCCGCCAATGGCGGGACCATGGCTCTCGCCGAAGGAGGTCACCCTGAATATATGTCCAAAAGTATTCATGAATTAAATTTTCAATTCTCAATTCTCAATTCTCAATTATCAATGCCGCAGGCATCGCGAGCAGCTCGCCAATGGTCGCGCCACGGCGCGGGATGGCATAAAAGAGCTGTGAGAGCGAAGCGGCAATGCCGCAGGCATCGCGAGAACTTCATCGGTGGTCTCGCCGTCTCGAAAAAGCAAGGATGCTTTTTAGGCGCGGACTGGCTAAAAGAAGCAGCGAGAGCGAAGCGGCAATTGTCAATTGTCAACTATCAATTATCAACTATCAACTATTTCCCGTGGCAGTGTTCGCAATGGCACTCTCCGCCTTCGCATCCGCTGCATTCGTCCGACATCATGGTGAGGAAGGTGCTCATCTCCTGTGGGGTAGCTTCGTGGGTGTTGATCACCTCGCCCCGGAACTGCAGGTCCATGCCGGCCAGGGGGTGGTTGAAGTCCACCACCACATTGGTGGGGTTCACTTCCTTTACCAGGCCCTCAAACTGCAGTCCATCCTCGTTCTCCATCGGTATCACGTTGCCAGGGTACACGCTCTCTATCGCGAAGTGGTTGTCTTTGTCGCGGAAGATATCCTTGGGCAGCGTCTTCACGTGCGCCTCGTCATATTCGCCGTAGGCGCGCTCACAGGGTATGGTGAAGTCAAACTTCACGCCGCTTTCCAGCTTGGATATCTCTTCCTCAAAGTCGGGTAGGGTATATCCCAGTCCCGTTATGAATTCAAAGGGGTGGTCGGCACTTGTTTTCTCCACCAGTATAGGCACCGCGTCCTTGTTGCTGTGGGCAAAGAGCTCGTAGCTTAGCTTGTAGTATTTGTTTTCTGCCATGATGATATGTGGTTTGTTCTTGCTGTTGTTGCAAAGGTACTGAAAAACTGCGACATTGGTTTAATAAAGTGTTAAAAAACTCGGCATGACGTTGAGCAAATCAAAAATAATGCTAAAATCTCACTTAATTATTGCTCAAACACTAACTTCTTTGCAGATAAACGAATATCTTTGCATGTCAAAATCAATAAGCTGACATGCCCAAGTTTGTCATAATGCTCATAGCCCCCATGATGGCGCTGCTTTCTTCGTGCAGCGATCAGTATAATATCATGGGTAATTCGTCGGTACCCACCTACGATGGCAATGTGCTATATCTCAAGGTGCTGAGTGCCGACCGCTCCGTAGAGCCCTACGACTCCACCGAGGTTATCCACGGCCGCTTCGGCTTCGAGGGCATTATCGACACCGTCTGCATGGCGCAGCTCTACATGGGCACCAACAGCCTGCTGCCTATCGTGCTGGAGAGCGGTGAGATACAGATCAGCTTTACCGATACCGAGCAGACGGTGCGCGGCGGCACCCTCAACGACCGCCTGTATAAGTTCCTCAACGAGAATGCCCGCCTGCAGAGCGAGCTCCAGAGCAACACCCACAATCTCGCTCGTCTCATTATGGCCGGAGCATCACCCTCCACTCACATGCAGATTGAGCGCCGCAACGAATATCTGCAGGACCGTCTCGACAAACTATGGATCAATTTCATCAGTAGCAACAGCGACAATGTGCTTGGTCCTATTTATTTCATGGAGTATGCACAACAGTATTTCTATCCCGTCATCACTCCCCAGATAGAAAAGATTATCAAGCATGCCCCCGAGTCATTCCTCCAGAATCCCGAAGTGCAGAGCTATCTCCAGGATGCCCGCCTGAATATGCAGATCATGCAGGGCGACTTTTAACCCCGGGGTTAGCGTTGAGCGGTTAGCGGTTAGCGTTGAGCGGTTAGCGTTTACCGTTTATCGCGCTTCGCGCTCTGTCAAGAGGCGAGAGTCAAGAGCCAAGAGATTTTTTTCTGTCAAGAATTAGAGAATTTTGATTATCCGTTAGATCCGTGCGATCCGTGTTTGTAATCGCCCGCTACCGGACTCGGTTAAATCGTCCAATCGTGAAATCGTCAAATTGTGAAATTACTTGGTTCCTAATTCCTCACTCCTCTTGGCTCTCGACTCTTGACACTCGGCTGAACAAGATTAAATCGTCCAATCGTGAAATCGTCTAATCGTCAAATTAAAATGGCTTTGCGACTTTGCGACTCTGCGACTTTGCGACTAACTGAAAAGTTTCTCGCCTCTCGGTTAAATCGTCCAATCGTGAAATCGTCAAATTGTGAAATTACTTGGTTCCTAATTCCTAATTGCCGCTTCGCTCTCACAGCTCTTTCATGCCAGCCCGCGCCGTTGGCGCGACCACTGGCGAGCTGCTCGCGATGCCTGCGGCATTGCCGCTTCGCTCTCGCGACTCTTTGAAGTCGGCACCAGCTCCGCTGACAGCCGACGAGCTGCTCGCGATGCCTGCGGCATTGCCGCTTCGCTCTCGCGACTCTTTGAAGTCGGCACCAGCTCCGCTGACAGCCGACGAGCTGCTCGCGATGCCTGCGGCATTCCTAATTCCTAACTCCTAATTCCTAATTTCTAATTCCTCACTCCTCACAGGTGCTGCCATCCCTGTGCCTGCAGCGGATATTCGGCGCCGTCGCGAGTCACCAGCTGTGCGCCGAGCTCTTCCTTCTGTATGCGGCCGATGATGTGGATGCCTTCCTGCTGACTGATTTTCTCGTAGTCTTTGAGGCTCACGGTGAAGAGCAGTTCGTAGTCTTCGCCGCCGTTGAGGGCGCATGTTACGGCGCTGATGCCAAACTGCTCGGCCTGGATGCTCGTCTGATAGTCGATAGGCAGGCGTTCCTCGTAGATGGAGCAGCCGCAGTGGCTCTCATGGCATATATGCAGCAGTTCCGACGACAGGCCGTCCGACACGTCGATCATTGCTGTGGGCTTTATGCCTGCATCCCTCAGTCGCTTGACGATATCGCCGCGTGCCTCGGGCTTTAGCTGTCGCTCCAGCAGGTATTCCTTGCCCTGGAAATCGGGCTGCGCCTGCACCTCCTGGTCGTTGCCGCCTTGCTGGGCGAACACCGCCTTCTCCCTCTCCAGCAGCTGTAGGCCCATATAGGCAGCCCCCAGGTCGCCGCTCACGCAGATGAGGTCGGTGTCCTTGGCTCCCGAGCGATAGACGATGTCGTCTTTCTCCGCCGTGCCTATGCATGTTATGCTGATGGTCAGGCCTGTCAGCGATGAGGTGGTGTCGCCGCCCACTATGTCCACGCCGTGGTTGCGGCATGCCAGCTTGATGCCGTCGTACAGCTGCTCCATATCCTCCACGCTGAAGCGCTTGCTGATGCCCACGCTCACCACCATCTGCGTGGGCGTGCCGTTCATGGCGTAGATGTCTGATATGTTCACCGATGCAGCCTTGTATCCCAGGTGCTTCAGCGGCACGTATGTCAGGTCGAAGTGTATGCCCTCCAGCAGCAGATCGGTTGTCACCAGTGTCTCGCTGCTGCGCGTGTCTATCACTGCGCAGTCGTCGCCCACGCCTTTTAGGGTGCTGGCCTGCTGTGGCTTGATGTCATCGGTGAGGTGCCGGATAAGCCCAAACTCACCAAGCGTAGATATTTCTGTTCTCTTATCCATTGTTCTTGTTTTTTTAATAAGGTCAGCTCTCCTCTCCCCGGGAGGAAAGGTTGGAGAAAGTCTCCTTTAGCTCCTCCTCCTGCCCCAGCAGTATCTCCACGTCTATGTGCTGCACGTGGAGCTTGCTGCGCAGGCTGTCGGGGATGGTGGCGGGCAGGCGGCTGAAATCCTTGGCTGTGGTTATCACTATGTCGGCCTGTCTGGCTGCTGCTGCCACCCTGGCGATGTCGCTGTCTGTAAACCGGTGATGGTCGGGGAACCGCAGGGTCTGCAGCGAGAGGCTCCTGCCGTCATAGTGGCTGACCAGCGGCTGGGGGTTGGCAATGCCCGTGAATATCAGCAGGCGCTGGCTGCTCAGGTCGTCAGCCTGCAGGGGCTCGTAGCTTATGGCAGAGAAGAAGACTTGCTGGCTCTCCAGGGGCTGCAGCTCACGGTTTATGGCGTCGGCCTGCTCCCTGCTGAGGTCGGCGGGGCATTTAGTAACTATTATTATGTCGGCTCTGGCTGCCCCCTCCGGCAGTTCGCGCAGCCGTCCCTCGGGCATCATTCGGTCGTGGGTGTAGAGGCGGCGGTAGTCGGTCAGCAGTATATTGATGTCGCGGTGGAGGAAGCGGTGCTGGTAGGCATCATCCAGCACTATGGCATTGATGCTGCCGTCGTGCTGCAGCAGCTGCCGCGCCCCGCTTACACGGTCTTCGCAGACGAACACGGGCACATCGCCGCCGAAAGAACTGAACACCTCCAGCGGCTCGTCGCCCACCTCATCGGCTGTGCTGCCGGCGTGGAGGGCGAGGAATCCGCTGGTCTTCCTGCCGTAGCCACGCGAGAGCATGGCAGGATGGAGCCCCTGCTCCCTCAGCACCTTCAGCAGCCAGCGGCACATGGGGGTCTTGCCCGTGCCGCCGACGCTGAGGTTGCCCACGCTGATAACGGGCACGGCAACGGACTGCACAGGGATGCGCCCGGTGTCAAAGCGCCGGTTGCGCTCCCGCATTATGCGACCGAAAATCCATGCCAAAGGCCGCAGCGCTGGATAGGTTATAAAGTTCTTTGAGGACAAGGAGGGAGGAGTTAGGAATTTTTAGTTAGTCACAAAGTCGCAGAGACGCAAAGTCGGCGCTTCGCGCTCAGTCAATTATCAACTATCAATTATCAATTGTTAATTATCAATGCCGTAGGCATCGCGAAGACTCTGCCAGTGGTCGCGCCAGCGGCGCGGGCTGGCATAAAAGAGAGTCTGAGAGCCAAGAGGCGAGAGTTGAGAGTTGAATGCCGCAGGCATTGGCGCGTCTTTCCTATTTAATCTTGATGACGTAGGGCATGCGGGCGAATACGCTGCCGCCGCTCTTGAGTCCCTGTATGGCTACGAAGGGCTCGTAGAGCTCGCCGAGGGTGGTGCGCAGCTTGGCGGCGTATGCCTGCTCACCGGCGCTGCTCAGTGCCAGCTCAGCATACCAGGGCAGCACCTCGGGATAGTCCACAACGGTGTAGTCGTCGCCCATCTTGGCCTTGGAGGCAACATACTTGACGGCATCGTCGAGTGTGCCGAGCTTGTCCACCAGACCGAGCTTGAGGGCCTGGCGGCCAGTCCATACGCGGCCCTGTGCGATGCTGTCCACCTGGACGGTCGTCTTCTTGCGGGCCTGTGCCACGCGGCTCAGGAAGAGGCTGTAGCCGTTCTCCACATAGCTCTGCAGGCGGCTGCCCTCCTCCTCATTGAACGGGCGTGCAACATTGCCGAAGTCGGAGAGCTTATTGGTCTTGACGACATCGTATCTCAGTCCCAGCTTATTGGTCAGCAGCTCGCTGGCGTCGGGAATCATGCCGAAGATGCCGATGGAGCCTGTCAGGGTGGTAGGCTCAGCAAAGATATAGTCGGCGCCCACCGACATATAGTAGCCGCCGGAGGCTGCCAGTCCGCTCATGGAGACAACCACGGGCTTCTTCTTGGCCAGGCGCTTGATATTGTGCCACATCTGCTCGGAGGCGTAGGCACTGCCGCCGCCGGAGTTGATGCGCAGCACCACGGCCTTCACATTGTCGTCGGCGGCCAGCTTCTGCAGGTCCTTGTTGACCTTGCTGCCCACGATGGCTGCCTCCGCCATCATGCCTGCCTCTGCCACGTCAACGATCTCGCCTTCGGCATAGTAGATGGCTATCTGGTTGCGGGCATTCACATCCTGCGGTTTCGACTCACAGAGAGCCGACGGCTTGACGAGGCTGAGGTCGTCGTCCTCGTCCACGCCGAGGGTCTTCTTCAGCATGTCGGTGAACTCATCCTTGTACATCAGCTCGTCGACGAGCTTGCTGGCCTTTACCTCCTTGCTGGGCGCGAAAGCCATAAACTTGTCGGCCAGGGCATTGAGATTGTCGGGCGTAAGCTTGCGGCTCTTGCTCACGTCGCTAACGAAGTTCTGCCATATATCGCCAATGAAAGCCGTCACCTGCTCCCTGTTGGCGGGAGTCATCTGAGTCTCGGTGAAAGGCTCGACGGCGCTCTTGTAGGTGCCGACCTTGAAGACCTGCATCTTGACTCCGAGCTTGGCCATCAGGTCCTTATAGAAGATTATCTGCGAGCTGATGCCGTGCCAGTCCACGGTGCCGATGGGGTTGAGGACCACTTTGTCGGCCACCGAGCAGATATAGTAGGTGCCCTGGAGATAGTTGTCGGCATAGGCATAGATCTTCTTGCCCGACTTCTTGAAGTCCTGGAGTGCGCCGCGCAGCTCCTGCATAGAGGCGGGGTCGGCGCCCATCACGCCGCCCTCCAGCCAGATAGCCTTGATATTGTCGTTATCCTTGGCCAGGCTGATGGCCCTGAGGAGCTCGTTGAGGCCGAGGGACTCCTCGTCGCCGCCCATGAATGCCATCAGGGGATTGTCGCGCTGCTGTTCGTTGAGGATGCCGCTGAGGTGGATATGCAGCACACTGTTTCTCTCTACGGGGGCAGAGCTGCTTCCGCCTGCCATGAGGGCCACGATGATGGCGATACCAATGAAGGTAAGGATTACAGAGCCGATAATGAAACCGACAGTTGACGACAGGACGTTAAGCCAAAAATGCTTCGTCCAAGGAAATTTCTGGTTTGTGTTGCTTGACATAGTGATAAGAGTAAGAAAATTAAATTTAATTGCAAAAGTAATGATTTTCGCCAAATCATGCTTTTTTCTTACCAACATTTGTTATCTTTGCAGAGAATTATAGAATTGGAGATAACGAAAACGATAACGAAAACGAAAATATTTGAGATTTGAGATTTGCCGCTTCGCTCTCAGACTTTCTTTCTGTGTCGGCACCGGCTTCGCCGACAGCCGACGAAAGTCTTCGCGATGCCTTCGGCATTGAGGTTTGAGGTTTGCTAACTCCTAACTCCTCACTTTTAACTCCTAACTCCTCACTCCTCACTCCTAACTCTTCACTTTTAACTCCTAACTCCTCACTCCTAACTCCTAACTCCTCACTCCTAACTCCTAACTCTTCACTCCTCACTCCTACCTCAATCACCAGTCTCAGCTGGTGGTCCTCGTAGATGTCGCCGGTGGTGCCTTTGATAAACCTGCTAATGGTGCTGCGGCTCAGGGGTTGGACGGTCGAGGTGGTGTCCCACATCCGGGAGTCGTTCTCCAGGCGGTAAATCAGCGGCAGGTCGGTGTTCTCCATGGCTCGCAGTCTGACGGTGGGTGATTGCAGCAGTGTGTCTCTCATAGTGTGAAGATGTGGAGGTTGGTAAGTATCATCTGTCTGTCGGGGTAGAGTGTGCCTACATATGTGCTGCCGCTTTGTGGCAGGGCGGAGTAGGCGTGGGCCAGGTTGAGCACCTCGCTGTAGTTGTAGAGCGAGGTGTCGTAGACTATGTAGAAGGGGTCGGTGTCGCCGACGATATTCCTCAGCTGTGCGGCGTCCACCACGGTGTGGTTAAACATCCTGACCTCGAGGTCGTATTTCTCTGCCAGGCTGCTCACGATGCCCATATTCTCCTCCCTTACCAGGCACAGCAGCTGTGTCTTGCGCGGTGCGAGTCTGGTCTTGAGCCTGTAGATCATCTTGCGCCAGGTGCTCTTGACGAACGAGAGGGCTGCCAGCACATAGATTGCCACATATATAAATATGCGCAGCAGGAAGATGTGGCTGTTGAAATGCTTCTTGAAGAAGATGAAGATGGCCTTGTAGAAATTGTTGACGTAGGAGTAGGTGTTGCGCCGTGTGCTCTCGCCCTTGTAGTGGAGTATCTGTGTGGGCAGGTAGTAGTTGTGGTAGCCGGCCTTGAGCATTCGGTAGGAGAGGTCGGTGTCCTCGCAGTACATGAAGTAGTCCTCGTCGAAGGTGCCCACCTTCTCCACCACCTCTCGCTTCAGCATCATGAAGGCGCCGGAGATGATTTCCACCTGTGCCGGCTCGTTGATGGGCAGGTGTTGCATATAGTAGTAGCCGAACGTCTTGCTGTGCGGGAAGAGCTTGCTCAGTCGGGTTATCTTGCAGAACGAGGCCCAAGGGGTGGGCACTCCCCGCCTTGACTCGGGGGCGAAGGTGCCGTTGGAGTTGAGCATCTTCACTCCCAGGCATCCGGCGTCGGGGTGCTGCTCCATGAAGTCGAGGCATCGGCGCAGAGTCTCCTCGCTGACGAAGGTGTCGGGGTTGGCCAGCAGCACGTAGTCGCCCTTTGCCATGCCGATGGCCTGGTTGTTGGCCTTGCCGAAGCCGGGGTTGTCGGTGTTGGCTATGATGTGCAGCTGGGGAAAGGTGCCGTCGGGGAAGCACTCTCTCAGGTATTCCACCGAGCCGTCGCTGGAGTTGTTGTCCACCACTATCACCTCCCAGTCGAGGCCGTCGGCAGCCTTGCGCAGCGACATCAGGCACTGATAGACATAGTGCTTGACGTTATAGTTGACGATTATGACGGAGAGCTGCATAGCTGGGGTGTTAATATTTCTGCGGCCAGCAGAAGATGAGGGCCACGCCGAGTATGGCTGCCAGGTAGAGTGGGGAGGTGCTGCCGGTGATATAGTAGGCGGCGAAGTCGAGTATCACCACCATCAGAATCATCAGAATCCTCACGCGGCTCAGCAGCTGCACTGAGGCTTCCCTCTGTGCTCCCTTGAGGGCGTTGAGCCGTGCCTGTATGGGCTTCATGGCAAACATCTTCATGGCCAGCCATGCGGTGAGCAGACTTAGCACCACCGTGGTGATGCTAAGCATATAAACCAGGGTCTCGTCGGGCTTGGCAGGCAGTCGCGATATGTTGCCCGTAAGGTAAAGCACTATCAGCACAATGGGAATAACCCATGCCAGTGCGTAGATTATGTAAGTGGTCTTCATGTGGAATTAGGAGTTAGGAGTTTTCAGTTAGTCGCAAAGTCTCAAAGTCTCAAAGTCTCAAAGCTTCCGGACTTGGCTAAATTTCAAATTTCAAATTTCAAATCTCAAATATTTAAAGTTTTCTCATATTTTCACTCTGTTTACTATTGATCGGCCGAGGGTAAGCTCGTCGGTGTATTCCAGTTCCTCGCCCACGGATATTCCGCTGGCGATGGTTGTCATCACTATGTTGTACGGCTCCAGTCGGCGGCTGATGAAGAAGCGTGTCGTCTCGCCGTCGGTGGTGGAGCTCAGTGCCATGATCACCTCTTTCACCTCGCCGCCGGCCACTCTCTCCACCAGCGAGTCGATGAAGAGGTCGCTGGGCCCTATGCCGTCCATGGGCGAGATGATGCCGCCCAGCACATGGTAGAGCCCCTTGTACTGGCGGGTGTTCTCGATGGCCATCACGTCCTGCACGTTCTGCACCACGCAGATGGTCGAGGTGTCGCGCTTAGGGTCGCTGCAGATGTCGCAGATGTCGTTGTCGGATATGTTGTGGCACACCCTGCAGTGCTTCACCTCCTCGCGGAATGTGCTTATGCTGTCGGCAAA